>Ga0180009_10000412_pt1 | contig 60757 bp, 51 predicted proteins | sample OS_PC_MetaG_FD_123537 | JGI IMG/M metagenome (GOLD analysis project Ga0180009, IMG submission 123537) | Groundwater microbial communities from the Aspo Hard Rock Laboratory (HRL) deep subsurface site, Sweden - OS_PC_MetaG | ecosystem: Environmental > Aquatic > Deep subsurface > Groundwater... | reverse complement strand
ATTATAGGCCATAGAAAGCTGACATGTTGTCATTCCGTGCTTGACACGGAATCCATAATTATTTCAAAAATCTGGATGCCGGATCAAGTCCGGCATGACAGAGAACCCTATACTCTCAAGTTAAATCGTTTTTGGTAGGTAAAACAGAAAAACAGTTACCGGTAAAGATTAGTTGATGTTTTCGATTGCTTCTGGTTCATGGTATTATCCAAAAACTCGTCAAGAAAAAACGATGTATGCTCAGGAGCAATCGATACATTTTTCCGAAAGAACAGGTTGTAAGATAAATTGAAAAAACCAGGCAAAAATTCTTCAGAGTTCGCTATTACAGATAAATGGCTTTCTTGGAATAAAAAATAAAAAGTCCTTTGGCTTTGATCATCTTGTATGACTTGATGCGAGTGAGTATAAAACAAATCGAGAAAAGACTTCAGGAAGTGTTATATGATCTTTCCAAGGGGGTGGATGACTTTACAGGGGAAAAGGAACGAGATAACAGGAAAACCGTTTGTTACTTATCCTGTAAGGAACTTGAGCACTATTGAATGTAACGAAGTTACTTCCCATTTTATGAACAATTCCTCCTGCCCGATTAAACCACCATAACTTGAATCCCAATGAAAATATCAAAGTAGCTAAAACAGCTGAATTTTCGTTCAGCGTCTTACCCTTTCATGGCTCACAATCATTGGGGTGTTTTGGATAGAATATAATCGACTGCCATTTCGACATCTTCATCTGAGCACTTATCACAACCCCCTTTAGGGTCCATGCGGCCCACACCTTTCAGTGCATTTGCTTTCATTTTTTCCACACCTTTCTCAAAAAACGGCTTCCACTCTTCCATATTACCGATTTCAGGTGCTCCGGAAAGCCATCCCAAAAAGCCACCACCGTGACATCCACTGCAATGCTCATTATATGTGGATTCCCCCATGCCATTGCCAGCATATAAGCCTTGGAACATCATTGATCCCAGAATTATTACAGCAAAAAGCCATGTCTTTTTTATCAATGAAAAAGCTAAAAAAGGATTTCTCATCCTAAATCTCCTTTTATAATAGTGTATTATATTTAAACCACCGATTAGCAGTCCGTTTTTAAAAATCATCCAATCTGCAGTTAGGCAAACCAGGTTATTCCCATTCGAGATAATACATCGGACTTTTTAACCTGATAATACAGAACACCGCCAATATGACCGGCTATCAGGCACCAAAGAATTACAAATATCGATTTATGAAATAGAAACAAATGTAACCTGCTTATTTTAATATCCGTCGCAATCTGAAACGGTAAAAATGAGATGCGAAACGATAGCGCCATGGTTATCCCGCTGGTAAGTAAAGCGAAAAGTGATATATACATCAACACATGGGTGGTTTTATAGGCAAATAAATTAAAGGGAGACAGCTGGTCAGGGGGGGCCGGTGTGATGTCAAACCATTTCCACGCAACCCGAATAACAACCAGAACAGTCAGTACAAAACCTGTTGCAATATGGATGCTTAACAGGGTTGATTTTTCTGAACCAGCTGGTTGACCGGACATAAATAGCCCCAGCAAACTCATGAAAAACACAAGAGTCGCTATCAGCCAATGAAGCAACTGGGCCGGCTTCCCGTATTTCCTTGAATTTCCTTGAATCATCAACTCCTCCTTTTGCTAAATAGCCATATATTTTTCAAAGTCGATTTTGGAAAACATATGGGTAAATGCCTGATAGATATTGTAGAGATTGATGATATAGCAGTAAAGGAAATAATTCAACTTAAGATTCATTTGTCCCATTCCCCTTGAACCTTCTATTTACCCTTTATATTAGGAATTATGATGGTGATAAAGCGACTATGTTGACAAATGTTAAAAGGTCGCAACCCGAAAAAACGATTCCAGTACAGCTTATGAAATACAAAAAAAATATCCGGTTTTTTCTTTTTTTGAAATAAGTGGCACCTTCAGGTGTATTACCTGATAACAGAACAAATTCACCAAATTTAACTCAATAGCAAATTCTGGAGATAGAATTATGAAAAAGCTCATGTTGTTGGCCCTTTCAATGGCTGTATCAGGAATAGTATACGCTCACGGCGGTGGCATGTTCAATCGTCAATACCAGGGGAATGAAGAGTCCTGGAAAGAGATGAATGAGATCCATGATGTGATGCATAGCACGGAAATACAAAGCTCTCTATCTGATAAGGGAGTACTGTTTGAATTAACCTCCAGTTCCGATTCTGCTTTGGAATCCATCAAAAAAAGGTTTGTGGATGAGCAGGAAAAATTGGAAGCATATTTTGAGGGGGTACAAGTTACCGTATCGTCATTGGATAACGGAGTGAAGGTCACCCTGGAATCCAATGATCAAAATACTGTCGCAAAACTGCAGCGATACGAAAGGAGTTTGATATTTCAATACCTACACAACATCGCATTTGAGGGAGAGAACGGTTATTACGGTTGCGGCAGAGGCCTCAGAACCGGAATGATGCATGGTTATAACAACCAGAATGGTTCTGGCCCTGGTTTTATGCATGGATTTATGGGACACCACAGTTATGGTCCCGGAATGATGTTTCAGGATGACAGCAAAGTCAGAAAAAGTTCTGAAAAGTAAGAAACTTGACCGTAGCAGGGGTGCCCCCCGGATTCAGGCAGGAAGATGAAATTAAATGTGGTTAAAATCAGGAAAAACAAGCGTTCTTGAATGTTATCCAAATTAGGTAAAGCTCAAATGAAACATTTTTTCGGAGAACTCGAATGAGAAACAGATTGGTTGGATTGTTGATATTATTAACCCTGAGCCCGTTATCGGTATTTGCACACGGTTTCGGATGGAATGAAGGCTGTGCATCGTATATGGGTCGATTTTTTGGAGGTGGCTGGATGATGATATTATGGTTTGGAGTTTTGTTGCTGGTTGTTTACGCAATCATCAGATGGACTAACAGTACAAAACAGAACAGGATTGTTTCAAGTGACGCCCTGAGCATTCTTGCCGAGCGGTATGCCAAAGGCGAAATCACAACGGAAGAATTTAATGTAATCAAAAAAGAGTTGAAATAACGGTGTTTCCCTCCCCCAAAGGCAATTAACCGGGCAGTGTTGCATGAATCTGCCCGGTTAATTGCCTGTTTTGTTTTTCCGGGCAAGTATCTCAATAATCGCTTTTATGACTTTCCATTTTAGGAAACCAGGTTCCACAACGGTTTGAAAAGGTGGAACCGGATATTATTGGGCTGAAATACCGGTTACAATATAGCCTGCATCAGTGATGGTTTTTGTGATTAAACCCTCATCAAGGGGTGTTGCCGATTCCACTATTGCGTTTTTCTCATCCAGATTCACCACCGTAGAAGAAATGCCTTCCAGACTATTCAGTTTTTCAGTTACATTTTTGGCACAATGCTGACAACTCATACCATTAATCGATATTTTTGTTTTCATGGTCTGCTCCTTAGCAGGTTGATTGATAGATTGACTGATGGGAACACTTACTTCAGCCGGATTAAAACGTCTAAGCCGCAACGCATTAGTGACAACGGAAACCGAGCTCATGGCCATGGCGGCAGCGGCAAACATAGGATTTAATGTAGGTCCCCCAAACAGGAAGAACAATCCGGCTGCCAGGGGAATACCTGCCGTATTGTAAGCAAATGCCCAAAACAGGTTTTGTTTGATGTTTCTTAGGGTTGCCCTGCTGAGATCAATGGCTGTAACGACACCCATCAGGCTGTTTTGCATTAAGACAATCCCTGCAGATTCCATGGCAACATCGGTGCCTGAACCGATGGCAATGCCAAGATCGGATTGTGCAAGAGCAGGGGCATCATTAATCCCGTCCCCCACCATGGAAACCCTGTCACCATTAGCCTGCAACTCTTTGACCCGGGCAGCTTTATCGCCCGGCATCACCTGGGCAACCACCTGATCAATATTGACCTGTTTCGCAATGGCTTCTGCTGTAAGCTGATTATCACCGGTTAGCATAACTGTCTTAATACCCCTGTCATGCAACCTGGAAATAGCCAGGGCACTGTCAGGCTTCACCACATCTGCCACAGCAATAATTCCGGCTAGCTTTCCTTCAATAGCCAGATACATGGATGTTTTGCCCTCTTTGGAAAGCCGATCGGCTTCCTGCAAATCGCTTTGAATTATGCCATTTTCAGACATGTACTCAACGTTCCCAAACAATAGCATTTTTTTGTCTACTTTAGAGGATATCCCCCTTCCCGGTACCGCCTTGAAGTTTTCCATTTTCAGAAACCCTTGCTCCCTTTTTTTGTTTTCTTCTACAATAGCGGCTCCAAGGGAATGCTCCGATCCTTTTTCCGCCGAGGCAGCCATCTGCAAAACCTCACTTTCTTTCCAATCTCCGAAAGTCAGTATTTCGGTTACCTTGGGCTTGCCTTCCGTAATAGTACCGGTCTTATCAAAAACAACGGTTTTGATGCGACTGGCAATCTCTAATGGTTCCCCACCCTTAATCAAAATACCCAGGGAAGCTCCCCGACCGGTACCAACCATAATGGCAGTTGGAGTGGCCAGTCCCAGAGCACAAGGGCAGGCAATCACCATTACCGAAATAAAGATTTTGAGAGCAAAAGTAACCTCCATACCACCAAGCAACCAGGCTAATCCGGACAGAGTTGCGATGATCATTACCACCGGAACAAAATAACCGGAGATAACGTCTGCCATTCTGGCAATGGGGGCCTTACTTCCCTGGGCTTCTTCAACCAGTTTAATGATCCGGGCAAGGGCTGTCTCTTTTCCCACCCGTTCTGCTCGATAACGAATCATCCCGTTTTGATTAATGCTGGCGCCGGTTACCGGATCACCAACCGTTTTTTCAACCGGAATACTCTCACCGGTCAACATGGACTCGTCAACTGAAGTGTGACCTTCCAGCACAATGCCATCCACAGCGATCTTTTCTCCCGGTTTGGCAATCACTTCATCACCAACCTCAACCTCTTCAATGGAGATCGTTTCTTCACGCCCGTTCCTGATTACAATTGCTGACTTGGGCTGCAATCCCATCAGTTGCTTGATCGCACCGGAGGTTCTTCCTTTGCTAACCGATTCCATGTATTTTCCGACCTTGATCAGCGCTATGATCACTCCTGCTGTTTCATAATACAAATTCATAACCAGTTCAGTCCTGCCCATCAATATCAAGGCTGTGTTCCAGACACTATAGCCTATGGCTGAGGTGGTTCCGATGGCAATCAGAGAATCCATGTTGGGGTGTCCCCTGAAAAAGGAGGGGTATCCTCTGCTGTAAAAATGAGCCCCGGCAATGACTATCGGAATCACCAAAATGAGCTGTAATAGAGCAAAAGTACTCGGATTATGCATTGGACTGATAACGGCAGGTAACGAAATCCCCACCATTTCAAGCATGGCGATTAGTACCAGAGGAATCGCAAATACAATAGACACAACCAATCGTATAAATTGCTGCTTCAAATCCTTTCGTTTCTTTTCTTCATCCAGATCAACCGTTTCACTCTCGACAAGTTTTGATAAGCCGTACCCGGCTCTGGTAACAGCTTCCATTATTTGTAACTCTTTTATGATATCCGGAGAATATGTCACTTGTGCTTTCTCCGTTGCCAGGTTAACACTGGCTGAATTCACCCCGGGCAATGCTTTGATGGTATCCTCAACCCTTTTCACACAGGAAGCGCACGTCATCCCCTCGATGGCATAGGTTTTTGTGGTACCTTCTTTCGGTAGTCTGGCCTTGTAGCCTCTTTTTTCTATTACTGCGATGATCTCATCGACACTCGTTTTATCGCTCTCAAGTACAATCTGCAGTTTTTCAGAAGCGTAATTAACGGATGCCTTCTGGATTCCGTCTTGTTGCTGAACGGTTTCTTCAACGGTGCGAACACATGAACTGCAGGTCATGCCTTCAATATCCAATACCCTGGTTTCAAGAGTCATAACATCACTCCTCATCTCGATCATTATTCAAATTCTTCCTTTAAAATCAAAAGTTTCCTAAACTCGTTTGACTAATAATTGCATCAATTCATCTATCTTTTCCTGAATCTCAACTTCATTCTTTGATTCAACCGCATTTTTCAGGCAATGTTGCATATGTCTTTTTAAAACCCCCTGTTCCACTTTATGCAGAGCTGCTTTGGCTGCTTTTAGCTGTGTTAAGATATCTACACAATAACGCCGTTCCTCTATCATTCGTTTGATCCCTTTTACCTGCCCTTCGATCCTGTTCAATCCAGGTATCTGATCTCCATGTTCCGGATGCATATTCTCCTCCAAGTGAAATTTGTTTATTTACTTCATAGTATACCCAGGTAGGGTATTAGTCAATTCAATCTTCTCTGCTTTGGGGGAAAAATTTAGCCATCATGTACCTAAATGATTTCAATGATATAAAAATGTAATATGACAAATCCCCAGTCTGTTATCATCTCCAATTCATGGAGCATTCCAGTTAAAAATTCCATAAAATACCGAAAGAACGGGCTATGTATACCCCCTCCCCATTGCTTTCCCGGATCGAAGTTCATTCAGATGGAGGTCAGTCGCAATATTTTCTCTTCGATAGTCATGTGTCAGATATTTGCATTCAGGTTTGTACCTGATCCAAATGCTTTACCGCCTGGCAGAGGAATAGCTATCTGCAGTTGCAGGTATATCGAATTTCAAATTGAATCTTTCCATTTCGGGCTAAACTATGGATAAAATCAGAGCGTTGTTGTTAAGACACCAGATATTAATTGATTATGAGTTTGCAACAATCTATATTATAGTCTTAACAATAAGATTATTGTCTGTTTACAGCCATTAGTTAAAAACACAAGGCAAAGAACTTTTGGATGAATGTGGGAAGGAGGTTCAAATCCTTGGTTTTGCTTCTCAACAGGGTCGCGTTTTGTGATTTCTCGGATTTCCCAGACACCAATGTGATGATAAACGGTGGCGGAGGTGTTTTGGCGGCAGAATGGTTGAACTTCATCGGATTTTAATTTAATCTCCAGCACTTTTTTATGGGATCCCATGGCAGAAGAAATTTTACTGGAAAGCGGTACCAATGAAGCTGAATTCTTGGAATTCTACCTTGGTGAACAAAGCTTTGGCGTTAACGTTGCCAAAATCGTTCAGATTATCCAATTCCTTCCCGAAAGTTTAACCGTTATTCCCAATGGTCCCGATTCTCTTCTGGGATCGTATCTCTGGCGTGGTCAGACCGTTGATTTGATCGATCTTAACATGGCGCTGTTTCGGACAGAGAAACAGGAAGGTGAAAGGGATGTTGTTCTGGTGACGACTTTTAACGACATAATCACGGCTTTCTATATCAACGGTGTCAACAGAATTCACCGGGCCAACTGGGAACAGATTCAATCGATGGATCAATTGCTTTCCAACTATAATCCCCGTTTTACAGGGACACTGGTCATAAGCGGAAAGAATATTCTGCTGGTTGATTTTGAAAAACTGGTGTTCGAACTGAATCCAGACTTGGAAAAAGTGGATGGAACGGGAATTATAGAAGAACAGGAATTACAGAAGATACGAAATGGGAAGACAATCCTCTTTGCCGAAGATTCCGGATTCATCCGAAAAAACATTACGCGTTTTTTGAAAAGGGCGGGGTATAATGTTTTACCATTTGAAAACGGCCAAAAGGCATTTGACGCCATCCAGCAGTACATAAGAGAAGCCCAAAAAAGCGGGATCAAGTTTTCAGATAAATATCACGCGTTGTTGACCGATATTGAAATGCCGCAGATGGATGGTCTTACCTTATGCCGCCATGTGAAAAAGAAAATGAAGCTCGATATTCCCGTATTAATTTTTAGCTCCCTGATCGATGAGCAGATGAAGGTAAAATGTCAGGACGTTGGGGCAGACAACTACATAGCCAAACCGAGAACTCCCGAAATGATCCAACTTGTCGATAAACTAGTGCTCTAGCTCTTTCGATCTCTTTACCTTGTTTTGAAAGGCCAGTACCATTTTTATCTCACCGTAGGAGAAGGTATCGCCAAGTTCTTCTCTGATTGTGCTCAACGATTTATTATCGTCAGCCCTGAGCTTTCTCTTGATCATTTCCTGCTTCTCTTTGGATAGGAGTCTGTTGATATCGAGTTTGCTCTGTTCGATGAAAAAGCTTAAGTGGCCTTCGATTGTGGTTTTTACAAGACCTCGTTTTTCTGCAATTTCATCAATGGTTAATCCGCTATTGAACAATTCGTAACTAATCCTTTTAGTTTCGGAGATCTTCTCCTTTAAAACTCCCTGTTTTTCACGACGGCTTGCAGGGGCAGACGGTTCAATTGCTATTATTCCGTGTTTCTCCCGATATCCGGAAACGACAGCGATGATGTCCTTTCCGTATTTCTGAACTGTTTTCTTCCCCAATCCCTTTATTTTTTTCAAACCGGAAATGTCTAAGGGAAGAGTTTCCACAATTTGATGCAAAGCTCGCTGAGGAAGGATCTGATGTTTTGCTTTCTCCTCATCTTCCGCTTTTTGTGACCGCCATTTCTTAAGATCGGAAACCAGCTCCGGGTGGTCTGTATCCGATTCTGAAACATTCAAAGGTTGAGGATTTGTATTTTTTTGAGAAGTTTGACCGATCCTGGCCAGAGAAACCTTGCGCAGAAAATCGGAGGGGGAGAACCCGTTTTCCAGGGATTTTATCCCTTCAAGCTTAACCGCAATCTCTTTTTTGAGTTGGGTTGACGCCTCATTAATTTTAACTTCAAGGATCGAATTATCGGTCTCAAAACGCAGTTTGTCTATTGAATCTCCGAAAACCTCCTTGAACTTATCCGAAAACCACCCTGATGCTTTGGTTATCCGTTCCAGAATCTGTGGATCGGACTCCGGAAGATTGCCATTTTGAAAAAGTCTTCGCAGTTGATGACCGAATTTCTCGCCAACAATAAAAATATCCTGATTCGCCTTACCTAAAGTCTGCTTCAAATCTTCGGTTCCTGTAATACGAACCGTTCCTGTGTGACCCTGAAACAAGCGGACGAGATTGGTAAGACAGTTTTTTAATGTTTTAAAATCAAAGCAATCAAGGAGTAATTCCTGCTGAAAACCGGCTTTGGCTTTTTCTAGATGCTCATGCGAGGGTGGATTTTGCCTCGTACTGATATCAAAATCCCTTATTGCTTGATCCTTTTTAATTCCACGTGAAGAGATCGGAGAACTCAGCACCACGCCGTTAAGGGTTTTACATCTGCTCAAGGCCACATAGGTTTGACCATGCACAAACGCATCTTCGGAGTCGATAATCGCTTTTTCAAAGGTAAGGCCCTGGCTTTTATGGATTGTAATGGCCCAGGCAAGTTTTAACGGAAACTGTTTGAATAGGCCGATGATATCCGCTTCAATCTCTGATTTTTCATTGTTCAGGGTATATTTTATATTCTCCCAGGTAGCAGGTTCAACAGTAATGACCTTCTCATCGCCGGGGCAGACAACTTTGATATCATCAGCAGTAATACTTACGACTTTCCCGATTCTTCCGTTGTAATAGAGTTTTTCGGCGGAATTGTCGTTTCGAAGAAACATCACTTGAGCTCCCTTTTTGAGTTGGAGTTCTTCGGGGGCAGGATAGCTGTGTTTGTGGAATTCGCCGCTAATTTCAGCCCTAAAATAATGAATTTTTCCGGAAAGTCCTTGAAGTCTGTTATTATTTATCGTCTCTGCGCTGAGGTTATGAGTGGTGAGGGTGATATATCCCGAATCGTTTTTCGGGGCAAAATCTTTCACATAGCGCTTGTTGAGTTCGGCAATCGACGCTTCATCAAGCTGGTTGTCTCGCAATAGATTGAGAATATTAATGAAACTTTCGTCAGTCTGACGATAGATATGCTTTAATTCTATGGTGATAAACCCCGATCGAGCTAAAGATTTGCTGCTGAAGAAATAGACCGAATCATAGTGCTGCCGCAACAACGCCCATTCCTCCCTTTTAGCTACAGGAGGCAGTTGGTGTAGGTCACCGATCATAAGGAGCTGGACACCGCCAAAGGGAAGATTGTTACGACGGTAACGGCGTAAAACAGAATCCACTGCGTCAAGCAGATCTGCCCGTACCATACTGATTTCATCGATCACCAGTAAATCGAGGCTCTTGAGAATATCCTTCTTTTGTTTACTGAACCTGAATTGACGTCGGTCGCCCCTTTCGAATCCATCACTTCCAGGTACAAAAGGACCCAAAGGGAGTTGAAAAAAGGAATGAAGCGTCACGCCTCCGGCGTTAATAGCAGCAACACCTGTCGGTGCGGTGATAATCAACCTCTTATCAGTCCTCTCATGGAGACTTTTGAGAAAAGTTGTCTTGCCCGTGCCTGCTTTCCCGGTTAAAAAAATGTTGCACCCGGTCTGCTCCACAAAACTATCCACGAGTTGAAGTTCATGATTTGTAACAGGTATGGAAGACATTCTCTTTTCCTTGTGACTAATTCGTATTTTGGGGACGTTGTTGACTAAGTATACAAACTAATTTCTACGTAGTATCTGTGCTATTGCTGATGTCGTAACACCCAACTGTCGTGCTGTTTCAGCCAGTGATATCCCCCATTGATTCACGAATTTGATTGCAAGTGTTTTTCTGATTTGAGGTAGCGGATGACGTCTGGTTCCCGATCGAAGCACTGTCAATTCTATGTTGTGTTGTTTGCATACGCTCATGAGTTCTTCACTAATTCGGTTATGCAACTTTTTAGACATCCCCAGTTGTTGTTTTATCTTCTCTTCTGCCTGATTTATGACTTCCGATACAAATTCTCCGCGACCAAGAATTCTTTCATCACCTTTTTCTTGTATCTTTTTTTTCCGTAACGTTTTGACAGCAGACCATCCTCCCATGGACCGAATTAACCCTCCGCCAGTCAATTCAGGTCTTTTTCCCTGATCAATTCCACTTTTAACAAATTCCCGGTACGCTTTTTGTGCTTCCTTTTCGCGCTTGCCAAACCAAACTAGTACATAATCTCTGTCCTGCCATTCATTTTTCCGACGGTTTAGTACGACAGAATGCCCACACCATTTGTAGTGATCCAGCTTTGTTAGTGAGTCAACGATACCTGTTCTTAAAGGATTTAAATGTATATACCTCACAAGTTCCATAAAATATAAATCTTCCTGGCAGATGATGGATTTGTACCTGTTTTGAAAAAGATGCCCGTACCGATGATGCCTGCGGTTGTATGATGACGCGTAACCGGACAGAAGTCGACGCATGAACATGGAAAGACCGGCTTCACCACTTCGAAGTAAGATATGAGCGTGATTATTCATCAGTGCCCATGCGTAGATGCTGGTTTTGGTACTCACGGCAACTTCCCCCATTCGGGAAACAAAATCCAAGCGATCTATGTCATTATCAACAATATCACGCTTTTCGATCCCTCTTATCATTACATGGTGTAATGTCCCTGGTGAATCAAGCCTCGGTCCCCTTGGCATTTGTTTTCCTCCTTTTTTCCTTATTGTGATAAGTATGTTTTTAGTATGATCAACAATATCCATATTTGTATACTTTGTCAACAACGTCCCCTCATCGACTCGTTTGTCACCTATCCTAGTCTGTTTCTGGAAAAAATGGGAGCTGATTCACTTTTTACTTCCATTATACTGATAAATGGGTGTATCGCTTCTATGGGACAGTTCTTTGTTGGTATCATTCCCGCAAATCGATCATACAAACTTCATGCTTTTTCAGCCCTGTTTTTTTTCGGAGGAACGGCTTTATACGGGGCTTTTTGTAGTGTTGTTGAGCTTATTCTGGGTGGATTTCCGCTTTGTGTTCCATTATTCGGATTTCTAATGTCGGCGATATTTTCCATCTTTTTGGTGATGTTGACTGCGATAAACATAGATACTGGGAGAAATCAAAACTCACCGGCAATTTGGGAATGGCTTTCCTATTTTTCGTTGCTGATTTGGGCGTTCATCCATGGTATTCTTATCCAGGGATCTTAAATGAACAACCGTTTGATATCACCGGTTTGATCGATTTAGATTGGTGCAGAGACTACCCTTAATATCTATCGTGCTTCTTTGCCGAGATTTGAATCGACTCCGATTTCGTACTATCGAATTTCAGGCTTTCCATTTATCGAGGCATATCCATTCAATTGAATGAGAGTAGACAATGAAAACAATTATTGAACCATTTCGAATCAAAACAACCGAGCCAATAAAAATCATCTCCCGAGAGGAAAGGGAAGCGGCATTGAAAGCAGCTGAGTTCAATGTTTTTCTATTGAAGGCTGAAGATTGCTGTATTGATCTGTTGACGGACAGTGGGACCGGTGCAATGTCTACTAAGCAGTGGGCCGCAATGATGCTGGGTGATGAGAGTTACGCTGGCAGTAAATCGTGGATAAATTTTGAAAAAACTGTAAAAACCATTACCGGATTCAATCATATTCTGCCGACTCACCAGGGAAGAGCAGCGGAATCCATTCTGGCGAGCACCTTGATTAAGAAGGGAGATATCATTCCCAACAACAGTCATTTTGATACTACCCGCGCCAATATTGAATTTTCGGGTGGGATTGCCATGAACCTGTTGTGTGATGAAGGACTGGAAACGGCTAAAATTGCCTCGTTCAAAGGAAATATGGACATCGAAAAACTGGATAGGTGTATTCGGGAATACAGTGTGGATAGGATTCCGTTTTGTATGATAACAGTCACCAACAACACCGGAGGCGGTCAGCCGGTATCCATGGAAAACATTCGCAATGTAAAAAAACAACTGAATCAGTATGGTATTCCGCTTTTGATCGATTGTTGTCGGTTTGCGGAAAACGCGTTTTTCATCCATGAAAGAGAACCTGGCTATGCCGATAGATCACTTTTGGAGATAGCGCAGGAGATGTTCAGCTACGCCGATGGGGCCACCATGAGTTGTAAAAAGGATGGATTAGCCAACATCGGTGGTTTTCTGGCCTGCAACTCTGATGAATGGGAAGAACAGTTCAGAAACCTTCTAATCATGCGGGAAGGATTTCCCACCTACGGCGGTTTGGCAGGACGAGACCTGGAAGCAATTGCGGTTGGTTTGATGGAAGCCCTGGAAATCGATTACCAGATTTATCGACATGCAACCATGGAATACCTCGCAAGCAGGCTCATCAAACGCGGTATTCCTATTGTTCAACCGTCCGGCGGACATGCGGTTTTCATTGATGCCGCCAAATTCCTTCCTCACGTTGATCCGCTCCGGTATCCTGGAATCGGTATTGTTAACCAGTTGTATCTGGAAGGTGGTGTACGCGGGGTGGAGTTGGGAACGGTAATGTTTGGAACAACCGACGAAAAGGGCAGGGAGACAGCCTCTCCCCTGGAGTTGGTACGTCTGGCTTTTCCCCGGCGGGTTTATACACAAAGCCATGTCGATTATCTAATTGAGGTCATAGAAACCGTCTGGAAGAGTAGGAACTCCATTCCAGGATATCGCATAACATATCAACAGAAATACTTAAGACATTTCACCTGCCATTTTGAAATGGTCGAGTAAACCTCCCACCCTGCCAGATGGGCGACCCATCTGGTATCAAATTAAACGATAATCTCGAAGAGTCTCCAGGGAAAGAGCTCTGCCCTTTTTATGTATTCTTGGCTGGCAACAGACGATCCGTTCGGGAAGCCAGCATTATTATTGGATCCAAGCAATTTCACCCAATTGGCAGTTTCAAGAAGAAGGAGGCTCCGCTTTCCTCTATGTTGTTTTCCACCCAGATGGAACCATTCATCTCCGCAATGTAATTGGCACTACTGTGCAGCCCAAACCCATGACCGTCCTTTTTTGTGGTAAAACCGTGGGTAAAAATTCTGGGGATGTTTTTCTTGTCTATCCCGACTCCATTATCTTTAACCTGAATGATAGCAAAATCGTTTTCCTGCCTGAGGGAAATTTCTAGATTTCGATTACCCATTGGCTTTTCCAGCATGGAATCTCTGGCATTATTAATCAGATTGATTAAGATATGGATCAATTTGGTTTTCTGGATTTTAATGGTTGGAACCTCCTCAAATTTTTTGGTAATTGTTATTCCCAGTTGATCAGGCAGATACGGGACCAACTTCAACGCATCTTCAATCAGAATTGCCAGCGAGTAATTCTCTGTATAGGAGCCAAAGCCGACATAACTGTTCTGTGCGGAAACCACATCTGCTATCATGTTAACCTTTCTGATCAAGCGAAGCGTGTCTTCTCGAATCTGTTTGCTTTCCATGGTGAATTCCTGCTCCAACATCAGGTAATACTCCAGCAGCTTTTTCCCTTTTGAGTCGTTAACTATAAAATGCTCAATATTATCGATGTTTTCCCTTAATAATGAATTCGCCCTAAAAAAGTTCGGAAGAGAGGAATTCCTGAACACATCGTTTATATTCTGAGCTGATGTTTTTACACTATTCAAAAGGTTACCGACATTGTGCAGGGTTTCCGATGCGATTTCCGCCATTCCGGCTCTGTGGGCAGCATCAATCATTTTCCGATTAGCCTCCTCGACCTTCTTCTCCGCTTTTTTCCGTTCAGTAATGTCCCGGGCGATCCCGACAAACGAGATCGGATTGTTGTTCCTATCTTTTTGGATAGCAACGCTGATCCAGATAGGAATCTCGGTTCCATCTTTTCTTTTATGGCTGATCTCGGTCTCAAACCCGGTACCCTCAAGAGCTTTTTTATGCAGCAGCGCCACTTCCTGTTCCCAATGTCCAGAAGAATTGAACATCTTAATATGTTGCCCTTCAATCTCCGAGACTGAACAATCACGCATTCTGGCCCAGGCATGATTGGCAAATAGGACGATGCCCTCCATATCTATTACTACAATACCGTCAATCGATTGTTCAATGGCCGCTTTGAACTGCACCAGGGAAGCATTGATCTTTTGCAGCTCCTTTTGCGCTTTTTTTAACTCGGATATGTCACGAAAGTTATAAATAAAGCCGTTTGGTATTCTCTTATGACCGAAAAAAGCCGATATGGCACATAGTACCGCAATAGGATCGCCGTGTTTGGTTTTCAGATTGGTTTCAAAGTAATCGATGAAGAGTGTATTGGATTCAAAACTCTCCGGGATCGGTAATTGAGGCAGCCGATCTGTGACCAGTTCATGGATGGATTTTCCCTTGAGGGATGCCGCTGAGCAATGAAGCAGCTTTTTGGCATAGTTGTTCAGATCAATGATGTTATTGTTTTCATCACATAAGAACAGCGCTTCACCCATGGTGTCGATAATAGTTCTGGCGACTTTTTCAGGGGTCAGCAGAAACAGTTCATGCTTCCAGATACCATAACCGATAAACAGACTTGCCGGAATCACCGAGCAAACAGTCAACGGGGGAATGGAGAAGGAAGTTGCCAACGGCAGAATACCTTCTGAGAGAACACCAATGAAAACGATGATCCCCAGCCCGAATGAAACAAGCTTTGCCTGATCCTTTTTGGCAGGTTCCTTGGTTTTATGCCAGTAGCGAACACATAAGATAATAGCAATCACGCTGATTATCGACCCGCCAATTATCGTCAAATTGGATAGATTCCTGATAGATTCCTCATCGTATATGATCTTCCACCCCCACCATACTCTCTGATAATGGGAAGAACGAATAATGTAAAAATCGATCCCGCTTAATACCGTACCCACTGTGAAGATAGAATAAAAAAGCAGCTTGTTTTCTGCCAGTTTGTTTTCTGTGTATACCAGGATAAAATACAACAGAGCGGATACAGTAAGCAGCCAGATGCTTCCGATATCGTCCCAGAACGCTACCAGTCTCAAATCAAGTACATGCCTCTCCATAAACTCTGTAAAAGCCCAATAAGAAACAGTCGCAAGAAAAAAGCTGAAGGCCTGGCTGAGCCTGCTTTCGGGGTTTTGAAAATAGATAAATGCAGTCAGTGAGCTGGAAGCAAAAAAACTGAAAAGAATAAGAAAGGAAAACCAGGTCATTTTTATTGTATGATTAGTAAACAGACGAGAAACCCTTTGTTTTCTCATCTTCTTCAAGGCCGATTCAAATTTTCAGATGATGATGATGATGAACTTGAATCACAAATTTCCTGTAGGTTAAATTAAAACAGCACTGTAATATAAAATTCTTTTGCTTGTTGCCCTACTGTTTTACTGAAGCCCAAGGTCTGTTCAGAGATACTTTTTTGCATAGGTTTTCAGGTTATCATGGGCAAATTCCACTATTTCAGCGGGTTTTCTGAATTCCGACATGGCCAGAAATTTTTGGAAATTCCCCGGGAGACTGCTCTCCGGCCAGCGACTGATCACCTTCGCCACCCGATCATATTTTAAGGTTTTTGCAGTACTGTAAGACACCCAGTGACTCCATCCACGCGCCAGACCCAGGAAAGGGGAATTTCCTCTTAAATGGAACAGATCATATTTTCTGCAGATATCAGCCGCTACCAGTTGCCCTGCCATGTATGCCATGAACCACTTTCTTGGAATGCTGGGGATAACGTAATAGAGACCCTTTAAATAATACACTGGGTAACCGAACCTTACCAGCTCATCGAAAAACTGCAACTCGATATTGTTTGGATTATCCTGCTGCATTCCGATAACCAGCTTCCAGTTTACCCACAACAGGTTTGGTTTGGAACTCACCTCGTGTCCGAATTTCTCAAGAAAAGATCCCAGAGGACTTAACATGGGTTTCAAGTCACTCTCCCGGGTTAAGTTCTTCTCGGCACAAAATTCACAGACTCCTCCTTGACCCGATATTTCATTAACAACATGAGGAAAGCGGCAAGTAAAGCACCTGGTTTTAGCATTCTTGAAACAGGACTGACAGACGAATTTCCCATGATCTGCATAATGTGATGCACTGGTCCAGATCTTTCCGTTGCAAAGATAGCAGGTCATTCCCTCTTCTTTGGAGAGTGATTGGTAACAAAACTCACAGACATCACCAAACCCTTTGACTTGCAACAGCTGATTGGATGGAAATTTACATTTTTGACATCGTTTCAGATTGCGAAAACAGGAGATACAGACTTTTACCCCGTGATCCTCGTAAAATGATTGTCCTGAAACGATCTCTTTCCTGCATGAATAGCATGAATCCTTTGGCATTATTCAGTCCTTGGTTCAAATTAAAAACACTCTCATTTTCCTTTGATTATCGTTACCAGGTTTAAGCCTACTAAAATCGTTCAACACGATCCAGAATAAAATACGGATAGCTGTCAGACTGATGGTTATTTTATGAACCTGTCTGATATCCATGGTTGGATTTCTTGTCAATTGTGGACCAATTTAAATCGGTTTCTTTTTACTTTGCAGAAAAGGAGCAACGCTATTCTGCACTATCCATTTCTTCTTTATTTATTGATCTTTCGTATCTATTCAGCTTGATAAAGCAGACCTGTCAAAGGCAGAGATAGATCTTGGATCGTCGGACAAAGCGTTCCATCCTACGCTAATTGCGCAATATCCGTAGGGTGGGCAACACCTTGCCCACACTGAATAAAATGATTTTCAATTTTTCGAGTACGTTTACGAGCGCGTTCACGAGCACGGTTAACAGACAATGGCAAAGCCTTTGAATTTAACCTGGCCCAGAGTACCAGGTTTTCTCTAAACAATAAAAAACTTTTATTGCATATTGCCCGAAACTTTTTGGTGCACCCACAAAATCATATCAATGTACAAACCGTTTTTAGTCCTGTAAAATTACTGCAACACTTGGGAAAACCGTTGGCATGATGATTATTATTGACCTTCTTCTGAAAAACTATCATGCAGTTGTACGAACTCGTAATCTTCATTATCAAGATTGTTTTTGTCGCAATTATAATTTTGAGCATTGTCATCGGCGTTATTGTTCCCCTGATGCAGAATTTTTCAAATAAATCAAACCGAAGAAGTATCGAAAGCCCGGTTGTCAGAAGATCTCCGCGTCAGTTTTTTCCTATTCCCGATGAGGAGGAGGAAATTGAAATTCCTACCAATATTAGGACCAAAGATGATGAGAAACGAGAGATCGTCAAGATGGCTTTGGATGATGCAACCAAGACCACACAATTGGTTCGAAACTGGATTAACGAAAAAAAATAGGGGGAACCTTGTCATGAACCCTATTTTGGTTTAAATTTTAGATTACCAGAACAAAAGATATTCCGGCGAAATGCAGAAACCTTCAACTATTTTACCCTCAAATGCCTAAAAATATAGAATATATGGTTACAGCTTATGGGCTTGTTTCCTCTGTTGTGATCATCTATACCATCATCATTTTTGTAAAACTCAGATCAGTTAAAACAAAACTCAAAAATTTACAGCAGGCAAACCGGAATGAAGCGTAGCAGCCTCAAATATATAATCGGTGGTGTGCTGGTTATCGCCATCGCCGTTTGGATATTCGGATCAATCAGTTCGAAAAACCTGACCTACTATTACACCCCCAGTGAAATTCCTTCCAAGTTTGACACCATCAAAGGACAAACCATCCGGGTTATGGGTTTGGTGAAAAGCCAATCCGTCACCTGGATACCAAAGGAAACAAAATTGCAATTTCAAATAACGGATGAACTTAATCATGTTATTCGAGTTGACTATACAGGGGCCAAACCCGATATGTTCAAAGAGGGGCAAGGTGTTGTGGTCGAGGGACGATTAACCGATCAGGATTCTTTTGCAGCTACCACACTTCTTGTAAAGCACAATGAAGAGTACAAAACCTCGGATCACAAAGAGCAAAAAGAGGATTATTACCAATCCCTGCAACCCTAAACCGGTTTATTCTGCAAACTTAAAAACTATCCTTTCATGATTATAAATATCGGATATTTCGCTATTCTGGCGGCCATGGCCCTGGTTGTTTACGCAGCACTCTCAGCCACGCTGGGTGTTCGTTACAATCACAACAATCTTGTACAATCAGCCAGAAACAGTTTGTTGGCGGTGTTTATTCTGACGGCCATTGCTTACCTGGCACTCTGTTATGCTTTTTCTGCGAACGATTTCAGTGTGCGGTTTGTGGCCCTGCACTCAAGTATCGACCTGCCGTTTTTTTACAAGCTCACGGCTGTATGGGGAGGAATGGAAGGCTCACTGCTCCTGTGGCAGCTCATTCTCTCTTTTTTTACAGCAGTTGTTGTAGTACGCTATAAAAACAACAACCGTGATATCCTTCCCCATGCCATGGTTGTACTGGCACTTATCATGGCATTTCTGCTGTTTCTATTGATCGGTTGGAGCAATCCTTTTATCAGAGCATATCCTGTTCCTTTGGATGGGCAAGGTCTGAATCCCCTGTTACAAAATCCGGGCATGGTGTATCATCCGCCTTCGCTCTACCTGGGATATGTCGGTTTCAGCATTCCCTTTGCCTTTGCCATCGCTTCATTATTGAGGGGAAAACTGGACAATGAATGGATACTGACCACCCGCCGCTGGACTCTGTTTTCTTGGTTTTTCCTGACGGTCGGCATGCTTTTAGGAGCCCAATGGGCATACATCGAACTTGGATGGGGTGGATACTGGGCCTGGGACCCTGTTGAAAATGCGTCCCTGATGCCCTGGCTGACCGGAACCGCCTTTTTGCATTCGGTCATTGTTCAGGAGAAAAGAAACGGACTTAGAATCTGGAACATGGTTTTGATCATCACCACCTTTCTGTTATCCATCCTGGGTACCTTCATAACCCGTTCAGGAGTCCTGGGATCTGTGCATGCCTTTTCCAAATCCAACATTGGACCCGCTTTTCTTATATTTATTGTGGTTGTTTCTCTAATTTCCTTTGGACTGTTGATTAACAGGCAGGAAAATCTTTCGACCAAACCGCAGACTTCCGGTTTGTTCTGCAAGGAAAACTCATTTCTGTTAAACAACATCATTTTCCTGGTGATGGCATTCACCGTGTTATATGGAACCATTTTTCCGCTGTTGGCGGAAGCCTTAGCAAACAAGAAGCTCTCCATTCAAGCCCCGTTTTTTAATTCCATTATGACACCCTTGGGAATCGTCATGATCTTGTTGATGGGAGTTACCCATTTTCTGGGGTGGAAAAAAACCAGCTCAAGATTATTAATCAGAAACACCTTAATCCCGTTTTTTATTGCCCTGATAACCATGTCCCTGGTCAGTTATAAACTGGGAAGTACCTGGCAGATGTTTTTATTGGGAGGATCAACCCTATTTGCCGGATCCATCATCTTAATTGAATTTGTCCAATCTGTGCGTATCAATCGAAGTCAGGAGGCAAAAAAAACCGGGAGAAAATCATCTCTATTTAAAACGCTGATCAAGGATAGGAGGAGAAAGGGGGGATTGATTATTCACCTCGGCATTGTTCTTTTTGCCATTGGCGTCTGCGGAAACTTTTTTAATCAGGAAACCAGCTTTACATTTTCAGCAGGAGAACAACAGGTTGTAGACAAGTACATTTTAACCTTCAAGGAGATCAAGCAGTTTCAACGGCAGAACTCTCGGAACGAAGGGATTGAAATTGATATTAAAAAAAACGGAAACCCGTCAGGAACCATATTGCCGGTTAAGTCCTATTACCCTACATCATCGCAACCAATGACAGAAGTTGCCATTCACAGATCCCTGTTTGAAGATCTGTACGTCAGTCTCTCCTCCATTAACCGGGACAATTCGGCGACTGTAGTTGTTCATATCAATCCGATGGTCAGTTTTCTCTGGGTGAGTATGATCTTCTTTTTAATAGGTATTTTGTACAGTTTGTCTTACAAACCGGCACAATTTAGAAACATTAAAACAAAGAACCGGAAGGGCTGATTATGTCAAAAAGATCGTTTATATTTCTGGGAATCTTGTTGGGTTGCTCCATTCTTGCGATTATGCTTTATGGACTCTTTTTCGCCAGCAACCCCAAAGAGATACCGTCAGCTCAAATCGGGTTAAAAGCAAAACCCTTCACTGTTACTACTTTCGATGGAAAGAAAATTTCTCTGGACAATTTTATTGGAAAACCCGTGATCGTTAACTTCTGGGCATCCTGGTGTATCTCCTGTCGCCAGGAGGCTCATATCCTGGAAGCAGCCCACCAGAAATTCACTCCAAAAGGGGCTGTCTTTATTGGCATCGCAATCAACGATACACGGGAGGCTTCCCTGGCATTTATAAAACGGTATGGCAAAACTTATCTGCTGGCGCCGGATGACAAACTGGGATCCATTTCCCTTGATTACGGTGTAACTGCAGTTCCGGAAACGTTTTTTATCGATAAAAATGGAATAATAATAAACAAGATCCTGGGCGCTACCGGCCGGGCTACTTTGGAAGAGTTTTTAAATGAACAACTTTAAGATTAGAAGACTACTGAGATATCCAATGGTGATGATGCTCATAGTAGGATTTTCGGGATCCCTGTTTTTCCTCAAAGCGGATGACATGGAAGACCGGGTCAGGGAAATCTCGCATAAACTGCGCTGTCCCACCTGCCAGGCGATGTCAGTGAAAGAGTCGGACGCGGGGCTTTCGCTCAATATGAAAAACAAGATCAGAGAGATGCTGCAGGAAGGGAAATCGGAAGAGGAGATCCTGACTTTTTTTGAAGAGCGCTACGGAGAGTGGATTTTAAGGTCGCCCAAGAAGGAGGGCTTTAATCTTTTCCTCTGGTTGCTGCCCGGTTTTTTGATTGTGATAGCTTCGATCCTGTTGTTTAGAAGCTTACTAAAACGCTCCAGAGATATTGAACAGAAAAAATTGGACCCACTTTCGGAAAACGAAAAAAAGTTGATCGATCAAGAGCTGAATCACTATCAATCCGATTAAATTTAATCCCGGTACAAGTCACATGGTCAATTTAACACTGATTATTTGCATCCTCATTTCACTGGCTATTGCCTATTTTGTTATGCTGAAACCATTGTTCCTGGAACGCTCAAGATCCTATTTTTCAGGTTCATCAAAAGAAGTTCAGTTTGATGAATCCTATTCTCTGCTGGAAGCGATCTCCGAACTGGAAACGGACTACAGGATGGGAAAACTGTCTAAGGATGATTTTGAGACTACCTCTCTTGAGTATAAAAGGATCTATCTGGAGAAAAAGAGGATCTGATTAATGACTCCGACATTCAGTTTCTCTTTTCCATCTTTGGAGATGGGTTGGTCGTTAATCCTCGGATCTCAGTTTCAAAAGCCTCCATGAGATCATTGCGTTGCCGTCTGGTATATTTCGAAGCATCAATCGGCTGACCAATATGGATATCCACACTTTTCCCCCGGCTAACCTGCAGTGACTTGGCAGCCATTACTTCGCCGCTCCCAATAATGGCCAATGGGATGATAGTGGCACCGCTGTCGATCGCCAGTCTGAATCCTCCGGGTTTAAGTTCCTGGAGCTGCCCTGTTTTTGAGCGCGTTCCTTCGGGGGCGATCCATAAAACGATTCCCTTCTCCATCATCATTCTGGCGTATTTCATATCTTTCAGCGCCTGCCTTGGGTTAAACCGGTCAATGGACACAAATCCCGTGAGTTTCATTGCCCGCCCCCAGATCGGGAGTTGCAGCAATTCTTTTTTTGCCATCATGCGGATGCTTCCTTTTAATGCCAGTAGTGACAAAGGGATATCATAATGGCTACAGTGGTTGCACATGATAATGTAAGCCTTTGCCGGTTCTATTTCAAACCGGTGCGGGTTGAAAACCGTGACCTTCAAGTCAATAAATCTGATGAGAGACCTGGCCCATAAGCGGAGTCTCCCGTCCAGACTCTCTTGGGAGACAGGATGGAAATACGACTCAATTATGGTCCAGGCTGAAATGATTAACGTGATGCCGATGGCATGTAAAACAGTTAATGGATTTTTCAGAAAATCTTTAAACATTTTACAATTCTCTAATTATGAATTATAACTCCAATCAGTTATGATCTAAGTCATCTGTTTTTTATTCCACCGAACCATGGCTTCATGGATCGTATTCACGGAATATCCATTTTCTGTTAGATGAGTATAAATGATATAGGTATAACCTGAATTGGATTTGAAAACAACCATGCAGGTTATTCAGGTTTGATCAATTGGAAAACAGCATCATGCCCATAGTCTTCTCAATCCTGACACTTAAAAACAACCCGGAGTTCGTGTTGAATAAACTTACTACCATTCTTTCCCAAAAGCCGCTTCTTTTTCTCTTATTACTATATTTTGTCCGGTTGTTTGTATCTTCCTTCTTTATTCATCACAGCTATTATGCTGATGAGTTCAACGATTATTTTACAACCGCACACGGGCTTGTTTTTTCTCATACATTGGGAGAGTGGTACATGAGAACCAATATGCGTTCTTATGTGATTGTGCAACCCCTGGTTTTTATACTTCAATTCTTTAAAACAATTGGGATAAAAAGTCTTTTCCTGCAATATGAAGGGATTAAACTGGCAATTGGTTTCTTTTCAGCCTTCGGTTTATATTTTTCCTACCAGTTTGCAATCCTGAGATGGAACGACAGACGAAAGGCTTTTGCAATCGGTCTGGTCTTTGTTTTCCACCCCTTGTTAATATTCTATAATCAGTCCCTGCTAACAGAACAGTTGTCGGCAACAGTCTTTCTGTTTCATTTTTTCGGCTATGCCTATCTGGAAAAGCATGCTTCTATTCTGAGCAGGTTTAAGGTTTTTGCGATTTTCTTTCTTCTTCTTTGTAGCGCTGGATTATCAGTTATGGCACGACTGGATGCCGCGTTGTTTCTGTTTCCCTTTTATCTTTGGCTGCTGATATCCTTCAAGAGAAAGTTATTCTGGATGCTGTTTCCCTTGTCCTTTTTATTTGCTTTTCTCCTTTTGGGATTCCTGGAGTTGATCTATTCAGGATCATTTTTCGGACCGGAGTTGAACAGGGTGTTATTTGAAGGGATTGAAAGAAGGGGATATATAGGGGCGATATCACCTCCCCTGTTCACATTTGAAAGTATGGCCGGAAACACCCTCCATATTTTCTTTTTTATATTTCTCTATTATTTCATTCGCGGATTGAAAAAACCGGATATCTATTATCTGCCTCTCATCTGTTACACGGCATTTCATTTGTGGATGCCCCATAAGGAATTTCGTTATCTTTACCCGATTGCTTTTATCCTGATCCTATTCTTGTTTGAACGGTTACCGGAACGTTACGCCGTTGTCAAACCATCCTGGAGTTTCATGGGTTTTTGGGGATTGATCTTGTTGAACGTGATCATCGTTATGTTCTTTATACCATGGAGCGGACAACCCCGCCTGACCCAACAAATCGCAGAAGCAAACTACCGGTGGGAAAATAAACCGGTTTTTATTGCAGAACCGCCCAAGGTTTTACCCCATGATGAACTCGATCCATTCATCGATTTTGTATCCTTCTCAACGATTGTTAATTCATCCCAGCTACCCGGAGGAGGATATATTCTTTTTGTGGAAGCAAAGCGGAGAAAAGACTGGAAATCCGTTACTGATAAGTGTGAAGAGATCCTGCCTCTTTCAAAAATGGCCAGGGAAAATCTGAGAGAAAGCAACTACTACCATTATTACTGCCAATAGAACATGGATCTTATTCAAGATAACCGAATGATCAAAAAAAGGAAAAAGCTCAACCGCATCTTCAAAGAGAAGTTCCTCGACAATATCATCCACCAGAGCAGTGACCAGTATGGTACAATTCAGGTTTTGGATGATGGTCTGACCAGGTCATTACACTTTGATTCCATTGAAAAACAAAGCTGTTTTGATCCTAAACGACCGGAATTTCTGGTGCTTTCCTATACACGATCAATGATGGCCGGATTTCTAATGAACCCCAAAGCGACCAGGTTCCTCAACATTGGGCTGGGCGGCGGTTCTATTCCGCGTTTTTTGCTGCACAATGTTGAAGACTGTCGGATCGACACGGTAGAACTTAGAAAAAGCGTGGTCGACATCGCAGGGGAGTATTTCCTGCTGCCCAATGATGACCGTCTTAAAGTGATTGTTGAGGATGCATATGAATTTGTCATGAACAACCGTTTCCAGCGCTATGATATGATTTTTGTGGATGCATTTGAGCACAACGGAATTGCGGATGCAGTTGTTAACGAACTGTTTTTTAAAAACTGCCAATCCTTGCTCAATCCGAACGGTGTTTTCTGCATTAATTTTTGGAGTGAACCAAAGGATATTTGTAAAAAAATCAGGAAACGGTTAAACGCCGCTTTTTCCAGTCACTTACTGGAAATCCCGGTGGAAGACCGCACTAACAGGATAGGATTTGGACTATTCCCCGCCGATTCCACCTATTCATTAATGACCCTCAAGAAAAGATCCCGGATTTTGCAGAACAAGTTTGCGTTGGACTTTCCGGAATTTCTGAAAGATATGCTCAAGTACAACGACGCCTATTTTAAACAAATCGACGTCATCAAATAATCGAAACAGGTGCAACGATTATGTAAAAACCGCGAGCACAATTTTATGGTAAAATCTGTTGAAAGGGGGAACGAAAAGAAAGCACTACTGGATTCCGGCCAGTTCTCTGAAATTCTCTCCCAGAATTCGCTCCCGGGTTAACTTGTCAGCAAAAAGACTCTCAATACGCCTTTTCAGGTAACCATTATCGAACATCCGATCTGCTGCTAATCGATGGCCATAAGGACCATCCGTGCCGAACAAAACACGCTCTCTTCCGAGATAATCAACGGCATCCCTGGTAAAACGTTCGCTGACATACGCATCGGCTGAAGTGTCCACAAAAATGTTGGGATGGTTTTTGATCTGTTTCCAGGTGTCCCGGTATCCTGGAAATCCAGTATGAGCAAGAATCAGTTTTAACTTGGGAAAGATATTGACAAGCGGCATAAAATCACCATGGGTCCCGAATCCAACATGCGCCAGCAAAGGTTTATCCGATGCCGCAAGCATCTCAGCAACAGGCAGCAATTTGACTGGCGGATAGCGGTGCCAGAATGGATGGACTTTGACTCCGATAAACCCGGGTTCATCTTTCCATTTTTCATACTCCTCCAGAAAATCTTCACTATCCGCAGGGTTTAAAAAAATCCAACCTAAAAACCGATCCGGATATTCCTTAATCAGTCTTGCAACCGATTCATTATCGGGGTGTCGGTATATCTCCACCGTCTTCTTGGGCAGGATCAAGTCTCCGGTTTCAGTGAAATTGGCTGACAGTTTCCGGGCAAGACTGCGTAAAGGTTTGTTCCAAAGAAAAAAGCGGAGTAATTTTAACAGCAGTTCCCCGGTTTCAGGCAGGAGATCACAGAGAGTTGCAATCAAAACGGTTTTTTCGATCCCATTTTGATCCATCTTTTGAATAAGGTTATCAACCGGCTGCAAACGCGACTCATAGTGGTAGTGGCTGTCTATAATCATCTTTTTCCATTGTGGGCAACTGATTAAACGTATTCCGCTAATCAGAATGGTCACTTACGGAATACACCAGCCGCGTTTTACCAAAAATATGGAAACACTACTTCCCTTTCAATTTTCCGATATACTCTTCGTACTCCTCTTTATCCATTAAGATGGCGCTTGAAAGCTCGACCAAGTCGACCTGGATTTTTATCATCCATCCATCATCATATGGATCGGTATTAATTAAATCCGGCTGATCAGCCAAATCCTTGTTAACATCGACAACCTCACCTGACACGGGAGAATACAGTTCGGCAACCGCTTTTACGGATTCTATACTGCCTACGGTTTCTCCAGACTCAACAATTGTACCTACTTCGGGTAATTCAACATAAACAATATCACTAAGACTATCCTGAGCATAATCAGTGATTCCAAGTGTTACTATATCATTGTTAATGCTGATCCACTCATGGTCTTCGGTGTATTTTAAATTATCCCTGACTTCCATATTTCCTCACATAGTATTAAGGCTTTATGCGGTTTTAAAAATATTTCCAGACTTCCTCATCTGAATTATGGTTGGATTCTTTATGAACAAAAACTCTTCGATTCATGAAAGCCATGTATCGTCCTTGTAAAAGAATCTTTAACTGGAGAAACTTATTTATCGATATTAACAATCCAAGCTTTCAACTAATGGAAAATGTATACCAAAGGCTACTATTTCGATTCTAAGCTAACTGAATCACATTAAAAAAAAAAGTGAAATGTTGGACTTTTTAATGATAGGGAAATTCTAAACAACACAATTTGACTATTTCAAGCATTTACTTCAATTTTTTTAAAAAAACTCAATTTTTCTCCGTTTTCATTTTCTTAAAATTCGGGTAAGAGGAAACTTATCGACTGTTTTCAAGAAATCAAAAAAGATTAACACTATTCCGGGAAAAAAATGAATGTACCCATCAATGAGTTTAACGAGGAACAACGCCTCTGGTATGGATACCTCGTTGCTTCAGCAACTAAGGCTGATGGGGCAGTCGATCCCTCGGAAATCGAATTTCTGATAAAGGCACTCCATTTTCTCGATGCTAAACAGAAAGCGGCAATAAATAAATACTTAAAAACCGAAAAGATCCATCCCGGACTGGCAAAGATCCCCAAAGGCATAAGCAGACGTTTATTGGCCATTATATTTACCGAACTCATCTGGATCATCGTCTCGGACGGGAAGTTGATCAAGTCAGAGGTTAACTTCATCAAAACGGTTTCTGGCTGGTTTGGTTTTTCCGACGAGTATTATAAAAAAACACTTCAATGGGGAGAACAGATGTTAAAAGCGGAGAAATACCGACGGGCCCTGGTTGACCATGCCAAATAACTGATCATAACCATTCAAGGCCCCGTCACTTTCGATGGGTTTGCCGATTCCTATTTCAGCCACCCGGCAACTTCTTCAGCATGATAGGTTAAGATAAGATCTGCACCGGCACGTTTGAACCCGATCATGGTCTCCATCACTACCTGTTGATAGTCGATCCAACCCTTCAAGCCGGCTGCTTTAATCATGGCGTACTCTCCAGAAACATTATAAACAGCCACCGGGACCTCCGAAATTTCACTGACAGCCCTGATTACATCAAGATAGGGTAATCCAGGTTTTACCATGACCATATCTGCGCCCTCTTCAATGTCCAGGGTAACCTCTCTGATTGCTTCCCTCACATTGGCCGGATCCATCTGGTAGGTCTTCTTGTCTCCATGTTTGGGTGCGCTATCCAACGCATCACGAAAGGGACCATAGTATGCGGAAGCGTATTTCGCGCTGTATGCCAGAATACCGACATCGGTAAAACCCTCTTCGTCCAAGGCTTCCCTGATAATTCCCACACGACCATCCATCATATCGGAGGGCGCAATAATATCAGCACCGCACTTTGCCTGGGAAACAGCCATTTTGGCCAGGATAGGTAAGGTCTGATCATTAACAATCTTACCCTGTTCACTAACAACACCATCGTGTCCGTCTGAACTGTAGGGATCCATTGCAACATCCGTTATCACCGTTAATCCGGGTACCGCTTCCTTAATGGCTCTTAGAGTTCGATGATATAACCCTTTTTCATTATATGATTCACTGGCAAGAGGGTCTTTGCAGGATTCTTCAAGTGCAGGAAACAGAACAACTGCGGGAACGGAAAGATCAAACAGTTTTCTGCATTTTTCCACGATTAAATCGGTGGATAGTCTGTCAATTCCCGGCATGGATTCAACTGGTTGGCGTTGATTTTGACCGTCTATAACAAAAAGAGGCATAATCAGGTCGGAAGATTTCAGAGAGTGTTCTCTAACCATGTCGCGTACACTTTCTGAAACCCGATTACGTCGAGGTCGAATAGGAATAGAGATCTTCATGGTGCTCCTTTGAGAATTCAGGAATAATTGTCTGTTTCAAACAAATGATCGTTTATAGTAGCAATTGTTATCTGCAAACACAATCCACCCCTGAGCCTCACAGGAGACCATATCAAATATGGAACTGAAATCAGGAGAGATGGGTATAACCTTTAATAGCCGTATCCAGCGCCTTTGCCATTTCCCTCCCGCTGTTAATCGCTCTTACCACGAGGGATTGTCCGGTTGCCATATCTCCGGCTGCGAAGATGTTTTTTACCGAAGTCCGGTAATTATCGGTTGCAACGTTACCCCTGGCATCATGTTTCACGCCAAAATCTTTTAGCATCCCTTCATGAACCGGGTGAAGAAACCCCATACAGAGCAACACAAGATCGGCTTTAAGCACAAAATCACTACCTTTGATTTCACGCATGTCCCGTCTGCCATTTTCATCGGGATCAGACCATTCCACCCTGACGCAGTTTATTTTTTCCACCTTACCCTGTCCGACAAACGCTTTGCTCAAGACAGCAAAGTCCCTGACACATCCCTCTTCTTGGGAGGAAGATGTTCGCATAATTTGTGGCCACTGCGGCCAGGGATTGTTTGCAGGTCGATCTTTCGGAAACTCGGGAAGGATCTCGATTTGAGTAACGGATTTAGCTCCCTGGCGAATGGAAGTTCCCACACAATCGGAACCCGTATCTCCACCGCCGATGACAACAACGACCTTGCCACTGGCTGTTATCTCTTCCCCTTTGATATCCCTGTTTTGATTTCTTCTGTTTTGCTGATAAAGGAAATCAAGCGCAAAATGGATACCAGGAAGATCCCTGCCCGGTATCGGCAAATCCCTTGGTTTTTCGGCGCCCCCGGTAAGGCAGACATAGTCGAAATTATCCATAATGTCGGAAACGGCAAGATCGCATCCAACATGGCTGTTAACCTTAAACTTAATGCCTTCCTCCTCCAACAATCTAACCCTTCTCTCAATCACGCCCTTTTCCAGTTTAAAATCGGGAATTCCCAAAGCCAATAGACCGCCAATCACCTCATTTTTTTCAAAAACGGTTACTTCGTGTCCTGCCAGGTTAAGCTGCTGGGCTGCCGCCAAGCCGGACGGACCGGAACCGATGATGGCAATGCTGACTCCGGATGGTTCGGCGGGATTGAGCGGTTTTACCCAGCCTGACTCAAACGCCTTTTCAATAATTGCTTTCTCCAGCATCTTGATGGAAACCGGTTGTTCGACCAGACCTGAGCAGCAGGAGGCTTCACAGAGCGCCGGACAAACCCTTCCCGTAAACTCAGGGAAATTATTGGTCGCTTGCAAGGCACCGTATGCCGCTCTCCACTGATCCTGGTATACATATTCATTGAATTCGGGAATCAGATTGCTCACGGGGCAACCCCAGTTGCAATATGGCACACCACAATCCATGCATCTGGCAGCCTGGGTTTTTAACTTCCGGGAACTGGGGAGTGACTCAAATTCTAAAAAATGTTTTTTTCTTTTCTCTACGGGTTGTTTAATTGGATCTTCTCTCAAATATTCCAAAAAACCAGTTGCTTTTCCCATTTTTACCACCTAAGTGAAAATTGATTAATTTTATCAGGTTTGCTCTAAACCTTAAGGTGTAAATATTATTGTTTAAATCATAAGTGCCTCAATCAGGTTCATCCTCTATTCGGGCATGAAGCGTTTCGCCAGAATTCGTCTGTATTCAATCGGCATCACCATCACAAAATCGTTCAACACATTTTTCCAATTATTAAGCAGGACTTTCGCCCTTCTGCTATTTGTGTATTTGTAATGCTTTTCAACCAGTGAATATAGTTGTCTGGCCTGCTCTTCAATAGCTACCTGTTCCAGCTCGACCATATCCAGGTTACAGCACCGTTTGAAGTTTTTCTGCTTGTCATACACAAATGCAATTCCTCCACTCATCCCAGCTGCGAAATTCTGGCCGGTCTCTCCGAGGATAACAACAACTCCTCCTGTCATATACTCACACCCATGATCCCCTATTCCCTCAACAACGGCAGTGGCACCACTGTTACGAATCGCAAACCGTTCTCCTGCCAATCCGGAAAAGTAGGCTTCTCCTGAAGTCGCACCGTAAAGAACAACATTGCCGACAATCATATTCTTGGAAGCGTTCCACTTTGCATCCTTTGGAGGCGCCACGATTAGCTTACCGCCGGATAGCCCTTTCCCGGTAAAATCATTGGCATCTCCCGACAGGTTTAATGTCAGTCCTTTTGGCGCAAAAGCCCCAAAACTCTGGCCTGCAGTTCCATGAAAATTAATCTTAATCGTATCTTCGGGCAAACCTTCACCACCATAGCGACGAGAAATCTCACTTCCCAACATGGTTCCTGTGGTTCGATTTCGGTTACGAATAGTTTGTGAAAATTCAACCTGTTTTCTCTCCTCCAATGCAGCTTTGGATCGAATAATCAACTCCCTGTCCAACACATCAGCTATTAGATGATTGGCTTTTCTAATGTTGAAGTAAACGTTTTCTCTCGAAGTCGGCTGTATCAACAGTCTGGACAAATCCAACCCTTTGGCTTTCCAATGGAACACATCCTTTTTCGGTTTCAAATACTGAACCTGACCGATCATCTCCTCAAACTTGCGAAATCCCATCTCTGCCATAATTTCCCGTACTTCCCGGGCCATAAAAGTGAAAAAATTCACCAAATAATCCGCTTTTCCCATAAACCGCTGCCTTAATTCGGGATCCTGGGTGGCGACTCCCAACGGACAAGTATTCAGATGACATTTGCGCATCATAATACATCCCATTACAACCAGACAGGAGGTGGCAAAACCAAATTCATCCGCTCCCAGCATGGCCCCGATAACAATGTCACGACCTGTTTTCAGCTGGCCGTCCACCTGAACCCTGATACTACCCCTGAGGCAGTTGGTAACTAGCGCCTGTTGGGTTTCAGCCAGTCCGATTTCCCAAGGTCCCCCGGCGTGTTTGATTGAGGAAGCGGGAGAAGCCCCGGTGCCGCCATCATGTCCTGCAATGGTAACACTATCGGCCCTGGCCTTACTAACACCTGCAGCAACGACCCCAACACCGGTCTGGGCTACCAGTTTAACATTAACATCTCCATCTGGATTTGCATTCTTCAGATCAAAAATAAGCTGTGCAATATCTTCAATGGAGTAAATGTCATGATGAGGCGGAGGAGAAATTAAGGTAACCCCTGGTGTTGTATGACGGATTTTGGCAATGTAATCGGTAACCTTAAACCCGGGCAATTGACCACCTTCACCCGGTTTCGCACCCTGGGCGATTTTAATCTGCATTTCGTCACAGTTCACCAGGTAATGGCTGGTAACTCCAAACCTTCCCGAAGCTACCTGTTTAATAGCGCTTCTCCTCGAATTGCCATTGGCATCTCTCGTAAAGCGGGTTGGATCTTCTCCCCCCTCTCCCGAGTTGCTTCTGGCCCCGATTCTATTCATGGCTATTGCAAGGGTTTCATGAGCCTCTCTTGAGATGGAACCAATTGACATGGCACCGGAAACAAACCGTTTGAAGATCGCTTCCACCGGCTCTACCTCTTCCAAGGGAATCGGCATTCTTCCATCCGCATTAAACTCCAGCAATCCTCTCAATGTATGGTATTTACTATCAAGATTGTTGATCATGCCGGAGAACTGCTTAAAGATCATATAATCGTTGTTCCTTGTCGCCATTTGAAGCTTGGAGATGGTATCCGGATTATAAGCATGATATTCCCCCTGGGATCTCCAGGAATAGTTACCGGTCGTCAGAAGCTTGTGGAATCCCCTCCCTTCATAAGCGTAAGCTCTTTGATGGCGTTTCAGTATCTCCTCTTCAATCTCCTTCAGGCCAATTCCCTCAATAACAGATTTGGTTCCTGTAAAATACTTGTTAATAATATCGGAGTTTAACCCAATCGCTTCAAAAATCTGGGCTCCCTGGTAGCTGCTCAGGGTTGAGATTCCCATTTTGGAGAACACTTTTTTCAATCCCTTGTTCACGGCTTTAATGTAACACTGAAACGCTTCCAGGGATGCGATAGGTAATTCTTCACTGATAGCCATCTGGCGAATCGATTCAAACGCCAGATAGGGGTTTATCGCACCGGCACCAAAACCGATCAGTAAAGCGAAATGATGAACTTCTCTTACCTCACCACTTTCAACGATCAAACCGATTTTGCCGCGTTTCTGCTGACGAATCAGGTAATGATGCACTGCTGCCACTGCCAGCAATGCGGGAATAGGAGAGATATCCTTTGAAACGCAACGATCACTCAGAACGATAACCCGATGCCCCTCATCCACTGCATCTTCCACTTCCTTGCACAGGTTTTCCAGTGCCTGTTCCATCGAGATCTCTTCAAATTTATAGCCTATATCCACCGTACTGGAGCGGAAAGCAGCAACTTCACTGTGCCTTAATTGCTCCAGTTCAGAGTTGGTCAGGATTGGGTGTTGAATCTCCAGCATCCTGCACAACCCCGGTGTCTCATCCAAGATGTTATAACTACCCCCGATGCAGGAGCGGATAGACATGACCAGCTCTTCACGAATGGAATCAATGGCAGGATTGGTAACCTGGGCAAAGCTTTGTTTAAAATAGTTATAGAGCAATTTGGTCTGCCCCGATAAAACAGCAAGCGGCTCATCGTTCCCCATAGAGCTGGTGGGTTCCTTGGAGTCAACAGCCATAGGCTTAACGATTCGATAGAGCTCTTCATAAGTATAACCAAAAGCACGCTGCATCAATCGTAACTTATAATAGTCAGGTTGAGTATATGTTGGTGGAGCAGGCAGATCATCCAGCTTTATTACGTTTTCCTTTACCCAGTTGGCATATGGCTTTCGTTTACTGATTCGCTCTTTTATTTCATCGTTATGGAAGACCTGTCCTTCATCCGTGTCAACCAGAACAATTCTCCCCGGTCCCAGCCTCCCTTTTTCCCTGACGTTGTTCACAGGAACGTCAATCACACCAATTTCGGAAGCCATGATAAAATAGCCGTCCATGGTTTCCACAAAACGGACAGGGCGTAACCCGTTACGATCTAGACCACCACCTACCTTGGTTCCATCGGTAAACATAATTGCTGCCGGACCATCCCAGGGTTCATTCAGAGATGAATGATATTCGTAAAATCCTCTCAGATCTTCATCCATGTGCTTACGGTTTTCCCAGGCTTCGGGAACCATCATCGTAAAAGCATGTTCCAGACTTCTGCCGGCAGAAACCAGCAGCTCAAAGAAGTTATCGAAGGTAGCCGAATCACTTTGATCCGGGACGATGATCGGTAACAGTTTCTTAATATCCGCTCCAAAATAGTCTGATTCAAAAATGGCTTCCCGGGAACGGGTCCAGTTGATATTTCCCCGCAGGGTGTTAATCTCTCCGTTATGGGCGATATAACGAAATGGCTGGGCTAATCCCCAGCTTGGATAAGTATTGGTTGAATAACGCTGGTGGACCAGAGCAATTGCACTTTCATACCGTTCGTCCGACAGATCAAGATAGTATTGTTCCAGTTGATTGGCCAGAAACATTCCCTTGTAGATCATTGTGCTTGCAGAAAGACTGCAGACATAAAAAAAATGTTTATCCTTAATATTGGAGCTGCTGATCGCTTTTTCAACTTGCCTGCGAATGACATATAAGCGACGTTCAAATGCATCTACATAGTAAGTCGTACGTTTGATAAACACCTGGAAAACGGCAGGTTCAAGTTCCAACATAAATTCTGACAAACAGGTGTTATCAGTCGGAACCCGTCTCCATCCCAACACTTCCTGTCGTTCATTCTCAATAATAGCGTTAAATATTTTTGTGCATTGTTCGATGGATTGATTGTCTGTTGGCATGAAAACCATTCCCACACCGTACTCTCCCTCGTCAGGCAAATCGAATCCCTCATCCCGGGTTACCTCAAGGAAAAAATCATGCGGCATTTGAGTCAGAATTCCCGCGCCATCTCCTGCTTTAGGGTCTGAACCGGTAGCTCCCCGATGTTCCAGGTTTTTTAAAATAGATATACCATCTTCAATAATCTTGTGAGATCTATCACCATAAATATTAGAAATAGAACCCACTCCACAAGAATCTTTGTCCATTGACCCCTGATAAAGTCCTTCTCCTTCCAGGCCGTACTTTGTATAACGTAAATTAGTCATGGTATTTTTTATTAAACAATCTTTCTTTTTCAGTTCATTCTTTCCACCTAAATATTGGATAGAATGGTTTAAAAAAATAGTATTAGGCAGCGCATGTAACTGTATGTATTAACTATTTTGAAGATATGGGTGTTCGCAAAATCAATACGCGCAACGCTACAATCTGTCAGCAGAATGCCAGACAAAAAAAGCTGTGACACTCGTAAGTTTTATATTGCTTGCGAAAAGCAGATGAGATGGACCGGGGCTATCCTACAGATGAGTGATAGGATACTATACTATGGTTTCAATGGGTTGGTTCTGTCTTAGTCTTTTTCTTGACCCGGAATTTAGAAGCTTACAGGATTCGAAAAAAAAAGTAAACTTAACAACATCTGAAAATAATCCGAATAATATTGTAATTGTTATACAATATTGCGAATTTCGAATTAAGACTCCTGCTCTAAAAGAAGCGCATCTATGGGCTCGATAAATCCGTTTGTTGGTTAAATTGAGGTTTGTACCTTATAAAGAAGACTCATTTTCTCACTTTTGCCAAAACCGCAAAATAACAAAAACCGATCAATATTAACTCTTTCTCTCCCAAAAAGGAAAAATCTCATAAAATGACCTTTGCTTCAACATCAGCAAGGTTTTCAGAGAAATAATCCTTGAACCATTTTCGAAAAACCAGTAGGCTGAATCCACTTCGATCAATAATTATAGGAAACCCACTGCCCGGAACATATGGACAAGGATAATCAACAACTTGAAATATTTGACCTTTTAAATATTCATCTCCCTGTCTTCGAAGGCCCGCTTGATCTCCTCTTGGATTTAATCCGGAAAAAGAGAATGGATATCCGTGATATTCCCCTGGCAGAGATTTGTGAACCCTACCTTGCATACCTGGATCTGATGGAGGAATTTAATATGGATATTGCCATTGAATTCCTCGACATTGCGTCCACCTTGATTTTGATCAAATCGAAGACCTTACTGCCTCGTCAACAGGATGAAGAGGATCTTCATGAAGATGAATTCGACACCGAAGAGCAACTAAGACAAAAGCTGATCGAATATCAGAAATATAAGGATATTGCCGAAGAGTTGAACCAGAGGGAGATTCTGGGAAGAGATGTTTTCCCCCGACCCGAAATTTTCGATAAAGATCAGGATGTTAAGGAATTTCCGTCGGAAGATCTTTCTATTTATGCTTTACTCAAAGCTTACCACGACACCCTCCGAAAATGCTCTTATCGTAAGCCTCACGAGGTTTCCAAGGAGGAGTTCTCCATTGAGCAAAAGATCCTTGAATTATTAAAAATCTTCAAACCGGGCAATATTCAGCTTTTTTCCAGTCTTTGTCCAAATAATCCTACCAAATCCGAAATAATTATTGCCTTTATGGCAATTCTGGAACTGGCAAAGCTGCTACTGATTCAAATCCACCAGATGCGAGAATTTGGACCCATGCATTGCAAGCCAACTCCTAATATAGGAGACTACATACCTCGTTATCGTGATCAGATGCCTAACGCGTCTTAGTTTTTTTATAGCTCAAGGCACATGATATCTATTATGTTTTCTGTTTTTACACGAACCAACAGTTGACAGTTTATTCTACTTCCGATAATTTTTAATGTTTAAAGTCATGAAAGTTAAGCTTTTCAATATTGATGAAAGTCCTACGCATTTTGAGTTCCAGTTTACCCGGGAGAATCTGCAAAAGCTGGAAGAGCGCTATCAATTCCAGACAATGGAATGTGTGGCGACCCTTACCAAAAAGCAGGAATTCATTGAGCTGAAGGGGACTTATCGCGTTCGCATTAAAACATTTTGCGATCTTTGTCTGGTTCCTGTTTCAACGGAACTGGATGAAAGCTTTCTCATAGGACTTATATCCGAGAACGATCAGAAAATCCCTGAAGGAGATCTGGAACTATCACTGAACTCTTTTGAGACGGATTGCTATCAAGGTGAAGAGATCGACCTGATCACCTACTTTGAAGATCAGCTGATACTGGATCTTCCTTTGGCTGTGACGTGTTCTGAAGACTGCAAAGGACTCTGCTCCGTTTGCGGGACAAACCGCAACGAGTCTAACTGTAACTGTCTGGATGAATCAAGCTCCAGCCCCTTCGCAGTCTTAAAAGATTTAAAACCGGACTGATGTTCATGACTTTACCAATTAAATAGTGCTGTAATCAAAAACCTTTTAAGTCTTTGGAGCAACCGTGGCCGTACCAAAAAGAAAAACATCCAAAAGTGTTTCCAGAAAAGGAAGAACACATATAAAGCTGACACGACCTAACCTGACAACCTGTTCAAATTGCCAGGAATTAATACTACCTCATAATGTTTGTCCCAAATGCGGTCATTTTCACGGGCAACAGATTATTGAGGTTGAAGAGTAATCCGGGTTGCTATATTTGGATAATTCTGCCCCCATTTCGAGTCGATCATGCCAATTGCCGTAGATGCTATGGGTGGAGATTTTTATCCCCACAATCCAGTCGCAGGTGCAATAAAAGCAGTCAAAGAGAAGAATATCAGCATCATTCTGGTTGGTGATGAGGATAAAATTATGCGTGAATTGGATAAGTATCGCTTTAATCCTAATAAAGTCGAGGTTATTCATGCAAAAGAGATGATCGAAATGGAAGACCATGTTGTCACGGCACTTAGGCGGAAAAAAGAATCATCCATGCATCTCTGTTTTAAGCTGCACAAAACAAACCAGGTCGATGGCGTCGTCAGCGCCGGAAACTCCGGCGCCATGCTGGCCATTGGTCATTATATTCTGAAAACCGTTCCCGGAATAAATCGCCCCTGTATCAGTGCACTTCTGCCATCAAAAAAGGAAAAAGTTTTACTGGTCGACGCCGGTGCGAATACCGACTGTTCCGCCGAAACCATGCTGCAATTTGCCCTCCTTGGATCTCTGTATATGCAGGAGATTCATCTCAAAAAGAATCCAAGGATTGGCTTACTGAATATTGGCTCAGAAGAGGGAAAGGGAGATGAGCGTAGCCAGAGGGCCTATCAACTGCTAAAAGCAAGCTCTCTGAATTTTATCGGAAATGTCGAAGGACAAGCGTTTTTTAATGGGGATGTCGATGTTGTCGTCTCCGATGGTTTCGCCGGCAACATCCTGTTGAAATCGGTTCAGGGGGCTGCAGATTTTGTCAGCAATCTGGTACGAGGCGAAATAAAACATTCTTTCCTTGCCAAGATAGGGGCCCTGTTTATGCTCTTTTCTCTCCTGAGGTTAAAGAAACAAACCAATTATGCCGAATTTGGCGGAGCTCCATTACTCGGTTTGAAGGGCAACACAATCATCTGTCACGGCAGATCCAATCCTCAGGCGATCGCATTTGCCATCAAGTTTTCCCAGTGGTCTCATGAAACTCACCTGGTCGAGAAAATTCAAGAAAGCATACTGAAATACGAAGCGATGTTAAAACAGATTGCATAGCCATGTCAGGCTTGCCATTTCTTGTTTTTAAGCTGTTTTTTCCGGCTAAAGGCTAATCGTCAACAGCTAATGCCTTGCAATGGCCGTGTACCTGTAGAGTTGACTTTTATTTGCTTGATTTGATGAGTTATTTTTCTTTGCAGAATTTTCACCAGCTAAATTGATACATGACAAAGTCAGACCCAATTCAATGTGTCAGGGATACCACACCTTGTTATTCGGTTATGGGTATGACAACATCAATATTACAAACGGATACCTGTTTTACCTTCCCTTAACAGGGGAAAACAGAATGGTTTTTTATTGATTCAACCTGTCAGAAACACTCTTGCAAATATTTTAAATAGTAGTTATAAACTCGGATATTGCTCGGACTTATTAATCCAAACAGAGAATTGACGGACTGAACCGGCAACCAAACTGTATCAATATTACCACAGACACACCAGATGATCGATCTTCAAAACAAAGTGGCCCTAATTACAGGTGGTTCAAAAGGGATTGGCAGAAGTATTGTTCAAGCCTTTGCCAAATCCGGCGCAATTGTCTGTTTTGTCGCCAGGAATCCGGAAACAGCCCGGAAGTTGGTGGACGAGATCCGCTTAACGGGCGCCGTATGCGATTTTTACCAGGCTGACGTGGGAGATGCGGACCAATGTGAATCCGTTGTCAGAGAGGTTATTAAACAACATGGTAAAATCGACATTCTGGTGAACAATGCCGGCATCACAGACGATAATCTTATCGTACGAATGAAAAAGGAAAGCTGGGACAGGGTTTTAAATGTTAACCTTTCCAGCTTGTTTAATATGAGCAAGGCTGTCATGCGCCCCATGATGAAGAACAAGTACGGGCGCATAATCAATATGAGTTCTGTTGTCGCAATTACCGGTAACCCGGGACAGGTTAATTATGCTTCGGCAAAAGCCGGAATCATAGGATTCACCAAATCCCTGGCCAAGGAAGTGGCTTCCAGAAACATTACAGTCAATGCCATTGCCCCGGGGTATATCCAATCAGATATGACTGACAATCTGACGGAGCAGCAACAGCAAGCCATGTTAAACACGATTCCGATGCATCGAATGGGAAAGCCGGAAGACATTGCCAATTCGGCGCTGTTTCTGGCTTCATCGCTAGCAGATTATATTACCGGTACAACTTTGCACGTAAATGGTGGTATGATCTAAAACTTGAAAGGGAGTCAAGGGAAATCTTGCAGTTGATTACCGGCTGTTGATCTTGATAACGATCACTTGAAGCGTTATCAAGATCTGCGACTGGGAAAAACGGCAATCTAATAATTGTTTTCAATGGATGGAAGCAGAAAGAGCAACGGTATTTCTGGTAAAGAGCATCTCTGTGTCGGTTTTGCGATTGGCACCTATACCTGAAAACCGGGTCTTTTTGTCATATCTGAAACAATTCAATATCAATTTGGAGAATTACAATGAGTGTTGATCGCAATGAAACTAAAACTAAAGTTATCGCCATTATCGTAGAGCAACTTGGAATAGAAGAAGCGGAAGTCAAAGAGGAATCTAATTTTATCGATGATCTGGGCGCTGATTCTCTGGATACCGTTGAATTGGTTATGGCGTTTGAAGAGGAATTCGACCTGGAAATCCCCGATGAAGAAGCCGAAAAAATCACAACTGTCAAAGAAGCGATCGATCACATTACTGCAGCCTTGGGCTAACCTTTAAAACCTTTTCGCTTAATAACCGGGCAGAAAGGTTTTAATTGGGTTATTAACCTGAATAATTGGTATTGGGAATGAAAAAACGCGTCGTTGTGACCGGTATTGGGACGATCAATCCATTGGGAAATGACGTAAAAACCACCTGGGAAAGCATTTCCCAGGGCAGAAGTGGTATTTCAACTATCACGCGGTTTGATGCTTCCGGATTTCCTACCCAGATTGCCGGCGAAGTGAAAAACTTCGAACCTTTGGATTATATCCATAAGAAAGAGATTAAAAAAATGGATATGTTCATCCAATATGCCATTGCTGCATGCCAGGAGGCTTTGAACCACTCCAACCTGGAGATCACCGAGGAACTTGGTCCCGATGTAGGGGTTTGTATTGGTGTGGGAATCGGTGGGTTGCCTGAGATTCAACGCAGTAGTTTGATCGTGGAGGAAAGGGGCCCCTCCAAAATCTCGCCCTTTTTTATCCCGATGAGCATTAGTAACATGGCTTCCGGTTATCTTTCCATTCTTTACGGAGCAAAAGGATACAGTGCTACCACTACCTCGGCCTGCTCCTCTGCCAATCACTCCATCGGCGATGCCGCCCGCATAATTGAAAGAGGCGATGCCAAGGTGATGATAGCCGGGGGATCAGAATCTGCTATCACCTCCCTGGCGATTGCAGGATTCGGATCAATGAAAGCGCTTTCCCGTCGTAATGATGAACCGGAAAGAGCTTCCAGACCCTATGATACCGATCGTGACGGCTTTGTTCTCAGCGAAGGATGTGGGGTTCTCATCCTGGAAGAGATGGAGTTTGCACGGTCAAGGGGCGCTAATATGCTGGTTGAAATCACCGGCTATGGCGTAAGCTCGGATGCCTTTCACATAACAAAACCTTCCGTTGAAGGACCCACCCTGGCCATTCAAAAAGCCCTGAAAGATGCCTGCATCTCGGGGGAAGAGGTCGACTACATCAACGCCCACGGCACCGCCACCCCTTCGGGCGATATCAATGAGCTCAACGCCATTAAAAAAGCCTTGGGCGATAAAGCGGCTCAGAGGGTTTCGGTCAGTTCCACCAAATCGATGCACGGTCATCTGCTCGGCGGAGCAGGCGGACTGGAATCCGTGATAACGATAATGGCCATGCTCAACGGTATGGTGCCACCGACTATCAATATCGATCAGCTTGACCCCGAATGTGATCTTGACATTACTCCTAATTTTACTAAAAAACGGGAGATCAACGTTTCATTGAACAATTCATTCGGATTCGGCGGTACTAATGCCACCCTGGTTTTCCAGAAAATCTGACCCAAATATTAGCCTGGCAATGGACAATATCAGCATTAAAGAAAACCTTGAGGAGATTCTCTATCGGATTAAAAAAGCGTCTGATAATCGGGACAACGTAAAACTGCTCGCTGTCTCCAAGACCAAACCGGTGGAGATGATTCTGGAAGCTTTTAATGCTGGTCAAAGACGGTTTGGAGAAAACAAGGTGCAGGAAGCCAGGGACAAAGCTCCTCAATTGCCTGCTGAACTGGATTGGCACTTGATCGGTCCTCTGCAGAAAAACAAAGCCAAATATTGCCCCGCCATCTTCACCACCATCCACACCATTCACAGGGCAGATGTAGCGGAAGAGCTCAACAGAAGATGCAAAGCCGCAGGTAAAACACTGGACATTCTGATCCAGATGAACCTAACGGATGAAGACACCAAATCCGGGATTACGGAGATAGATGACCTCCGAAAACTGGAAGATTATATTTTGACCTGCGAAAACCTCAGGCTTACCGGATTAATGACCATGGGAGATCCCGGGGCATCGGAATCCGAAACCCGGGAGGTTTTCCGCAAGCTCCATGAAATCATCGGGAAAGAAGCCCAGCGCCTGTACCTTCAGCACCAAATGGTCGAACTTTCCACCGGGATGTCCGACGATTTTGAACTGGCTCTCAGGGAAGGAGCAACCTATGTGCGAATCGGTAGCGCTATTTTCGGCGGTCGATATTATAAACGATAGTATCGTCCAAAAAATCCCCTGATATGCTCCCCACTTTTAGTATTCCATAAGAATTTTTCTACGGTTTTTTGGCAGAAAAATCCTGATAAGGCAATTGTCCAGTTTATCTGGGGCAGGGAATGGCTCAAAACTTGAAAATCAATATAGTTATTTCCTCAATTTTAGTTTTGGTCTATACTGAGAAAACATAAAAGCCATTGAACAATGGGCAATCCCCTACACCATACTAACAGGTCAGTTCATTCTGGAGGTTTTGAATTGAAAATCCGTCTGTTTTTAAGAGTCGGGGTTATTGGTTTGATCCTGTATTCCATCCTGATCTCATCCTGTTCCGAAAGCGATAAGACCGTCTCAACAGTCACCCTTGAGGAAGAAGGGACGGGAGAGGTATACTTTGTGAAATATGATGGCGGTGATACTGTCTTGCGGTACACCCACAATCTGGGTTCCTCCCCAAAGGATGTCTTCTTTGTTTTCACCAACGCCGGTTCCTCCAATTCCAATAGCACCATTTCCGTAATCGGTAATCAGACAACTAACCAAAGCCCGCAAACATCAACCTTTTCCAAGGATTTTCCCATCGGGCAGGCATCCGGTTTTTCCGTCGAGGCAAAAACCAGGTTAAGAGATCGACCGGAACTGATTCAATTGGATTTACCGCTGATTACGCTGGGCGAAGAGTCAGGACAGAGAGTATCACAACTGATTCAGACCGATCGACAAAGTGCTACCCTTGGCTCTTCGCAAAGCTTTCTTGATTGGGACTTTAATCGCAACACACAGGTTTCTGTAACCGCGACCCTGCGGAAAATAATCGATGTTTCCACCGATGTGGTACTGAACCTCTGGGTTGCAGATAATGCCTGGGATTCTTGCTCGAAAAAGTTTTGTATGACTTCCGATAAATTAAACGCCTTCGGAGAAAAATTTCTCAAATCAGGCAGTGATAATGATATCTACGAGTGGGTGACCAATATTTTTGGTGCTCCCTGGGGGACACACAGCAACAGTGCTTACATCAGTGCCTCGGCAGCAGGGGAAATAGACATCCTTTTCTATGATATTGATGCCGATAACTCAGATGACGGTGGAGTGCTTGGTTTTTTCTGGCCAAAGGATAACGCTATTAGGGACAGCTCCGATACCACCAATTACACCAATATCTCCAATGAACGCCTGATGTTCTATATCGATTCGGTGATGGCTGCCAATCCACAGGACATTCTCGACCAGTCCGGTGCAGGTGATTCGACCTGGGATATAACGGATGAAATGCCTGCTGAAATGGTAGCCACACTGGCTCACGAGTTTCAACATATGATCCATTTTTACCAGAAAACAATGATCCGAGCCGGTAGCTCGAGTGAAACCTGGTTAAACGAAATGTGTTCCCTGGTTACAGAAGATCTGGTTGCAGACAAGATAATGGCCAACGGCCCCAGGGGTACCGCCTATGATACATACTCAGCCGGATCATCGGGGAATAGCTCGGGAAGGTTGCCCTGGTTCAACAGCATCAACTACTACGGATTGATCGACTGGTATTCGGGAAGTGCAGTTTATTACAGCTATGCCACCAGCTATGCCTTCGGTGCCTATATCGCCAGGAATTACGGTGGAGCTGGTTTGTTTCAAAAAATCATACAAAACAGTTATACCGATGAAACCGCCGTTACCCGGGCTCTGTCGGATATGGGACATGATCTGTCTTTCGCGGATCTCCTGAAACGTTGGGGCGTCGCTGTGCTGCTTTCCGGTGATACAACTGCATCATCCGGTTATCAGTATAATTCCGGGAACTCATTTGTATCCACCCTTGATTCCGTGACTTACGAGCTGGGGTCCATCAATCTGTACTATTATTCGCCCTTGCCAGCCATTACCGAATCTTCCAGCTTTGCAGTCTCCTCAATGTATAAAACATCAAACCGCTACTTCAAGGTTGGATCAGAAATGACAAACTCGGGAACCTGGACAATATCAATGCCTTCCGGAGTGAAACTGACAGTTGTCACCCGAGACAGCGATTAACAGGGAAATAGCTGTCATGCCGGGCTTGACCCCATAAGCGCATACTTAAGCAAGGATTACGGTAGGGCAGGGTTACATCCCTGCCAGAACTAGCTCAAAGGCGGCCATGTAATACCGCCCTACCATTTTGAAAAACCGAATTTTGTTTCGAAAATATTTTATTTAAGAGCTTATGGGATTTGATCCGGCATTCATACTTACTAAGGTGCTGCAAACATTATGGATACAGGATCTTGTTGGCTTATTCTCCCATCTACTGTAAATAGTTATATAAATTCCAGTTTTTTTAACAAAACCCCTTTTCACCTATGTTGAATATGAAAAAGCAATTTTGTACCTCAAAACAGGGTTTTTTATTTTGGATGGTTTTAGTCACTTCCCTTTTTTTCCTAAGCGGATGCCCGACCTCAAACAATGACGATGGAGGATCCTCCACCATTGACGGTGACAATAATAATATTAACGATTATACCGATCTGGAAGAATACCAGTGGCACCTGGTCAACACCGGTCAATCAGCCTTTGCCAGCAAAAGCGGGACTACAGGAGAAGATATCAACCAGGCAGCAACCCATGCCGAAGGATTAACGGGAAACGGAGTGATCGTGGCTGTTGTTGACACCGGCATGGAGATCGCCCACGCGGACCTTGACGGCAACGTTGTTGCCAGTGGCTCCTGGGACTTTGTCTACAGCGATACCGACCCGACAAGTACGGCAACAGATGGGGATCACGGCACCAGTGTGGCCGGGTTGATAGCTGCAGAGGACAACCAGGCCGGGGGAAGGGGAGTTGCTCCCGGGGTTTCTCTTAAGGGATTTAACTTCCTGTCATCAGATCAGTATCTGTCTCAGGGCATTGATGCATTGGGAGGATCTTCAACGCAACCCGCTTCCGATGATGTTTTTATTTTTAATATGAGTTATGGAACTGCTGCGGCTGATGATTACACGATTAATTCAACATTTAAAGCCCACTTGGAATGGGCCGTCCAGAACCTGCGGAACAGAAAGGGAGCTATCTATGTAAAATCCGCCGGAAATGGGTTCGAAAATTTCGGCAGTAGTGAGTCTCTTGGGGATACTTTCTATAAGACTCATTGTGTGAAAGCCTATAATAATGGTCTCAGCTGTCAAAACACCAGTATGGACCCTACTGGCGCGACCCCTTGGATCATAAATGTTGCGGCTTTGGATGCAACCGGCGTGCGTTCAAGCTATTCCACCGGTGGTTCAGCCAACTGGATCAGCGCCCCCGGCGGAGAATACGGGTATGATGAAAGTCTCGGATGGACTTCAAGTAATACGGCTACTTTTGAACCCGCTATGGTTACTACTGATCAAACAGGCTGTGATAAAGGCTATAGTACCAGCAGTACAACCTACAACCGTTTTGAATACAACAATAACGGCAAAAACTATAATTGCGCCTATACCTCAACCTTTAACGGCACCTCATCAGCAGCGCCTGTTATTTCGGGAGTTATTGCCCTGATACTGGAAGCCAATCCGAATTTGACCTGGCGTGATGTTAAACACATTCTGGCGAAGACTGCCAGAAAGGTGAATTCTACTCATACGGGGGTTACCGTCAGTGTTAATGGTCAGGATTATGCCGCTAACCTCGGTTGGGTGACCAACGGTGCATCATACGACTACCACAATTGGTATGGTTTTGGAGCCGTGGATGTTGATGATGCTGTCACCATGGCAAAAACCTATAGCTCCAACTGGGGAACGGATGTTTCCAGCGATCAAGCCGGTTCCGGCACTCTGAACCTCTCGATTCCTGATAATAATAAAGCAGGTGTAACAAATACCTTAAACATGACAAGCAACATCACCATTGAAGCTGTTCAGGTTGCAATTTCAGTTTCTCACACCTGGTTGGGTGACATCGGTATTGAACTGCAATCACCAGCCGGAACTAAAAGCATTCTGTTCAACATCTTCAACGGTTTTTATTCCAATGACCATTTGAACAACATGGTTTTACTTTCCAATGCATTTTACGGAGAGGACGCTTCAGGAGATTGGATGGTTAGAGTAATAGATGCAGCTTCATCAGATACTGGTACATTGACTGACTGGACACTGAAAGTATATGGGCATTAAAAACTAAAAGCATTTAATTCTAGCTAGTTTGCAGCACTAATCTACTAATTCAAATATTTAACAAACCCCTTGGAGCATCATGAAAAATCTGATTATAGGCCTCATCTTTCTTTTTGCTTTGTCAGGCTGTCATCAAAATCTGAGTGCAGTCAATCTGAAACCCGAAATTTCAAAAACATCCTCCCAAACCATGACCAATGATAAAACCGAAGTGAACAGTGAGGCTGTTGATACCGATGGTTTTTTGAAAGGAGATAGCTTCAGCTCCCAGAAAGAAACTTATGTGTTCCTGCCTGAACTCTATTCCGTTTCCGGGGAAAAAAGAAGCGACTCCGGAGAGAACACGGTTTTAAACTCTGTTCATCAAAGCAGGTCCGCCTCATTTATCAAAAACAAGGGGAATTTTTCCATTTATAAATCAACCGTGACCCGGCAATCATCCCTATCCACTCAAACCATCGATTCCGCCAGACTCTACCCGGTGGTTTTAAATCCCAGAACCGGTCAACTGGCCATCGTAACCGGTACTATCCCGATCAAACTCAACAATATGGAAGATGCCGATTATATTGCCTCGGAATATGGCCTGACAATTATAAGAAAATATGCCCACTTGAACACCACCTTTTATTCAACTACCCCGGGGCAGGATATGATCCAGGTTCAGGACTCCTTAAAATCGGATGCCAGGGTTTCCGAGGTTTCCATTGAGGTTCTTGAAACCTTCAATACCGCCCATTAATCGTTTGTTGATCGATAAAGATGACCGGAGCAGCGAACCTGACCTTCTGCCTGCTCTTCCTCATCCGTAGATTATAAAAACACGCATGGAGCATGATGCGATTTTGTCAGCTTCCCCTATAAGCAAACGGGTTGGGTGGCAGAAATCGCGAATTTGGAATTGCTCTTTATTCAATAAAAAGATGAAAATTATTCTGCCGGTTTTATTTGCACTTATTGCAGCTATTGGAAATGCTATGTTTGCTCTTGGGCAAAAAAAGTCGGTACATTATGATAATGGCTTATTATTTATTGCAGCATCAGCATTGATTGCCTTTTGTCTTGCTGTTTTATTTGCGCCAGCAATGGGAGATTTCAATATAGGTGATATTGCAAAGAACCATTGGAGAGCTTTATTGCTCAGCGGAGGCGGACTTTTTCTTACCTATTTTGGTTTTAATCTCTTGTACTCAAAGTTTGGAGTTTCACAATATGTTCTTTATGCGGTGATATCCATTATCACCACAACAATCATTGTAGGTGCGTTGTGGCTGAAAGAGCCAATCAATATTTATCATAAAGTCGCTATTGCCCTGGCTATTGTTGCGGTTTTCTTCTTCTCAATCGGTCAGTCAAAGATATAACAAAAGCATAAAAACGGGTGCTTATCACCGCCTCAAGATCTCACGTTAACCATCGTAATACAGGGCTCTGACCCGGTATCCAGTCAGATGTTCTCCTTAATAACAATGGACAACTCCTTAAATCCGCAATAACAGGTGGGACTATACCTTGGATTCTTATCAAAGATTTTCCTGATCCGACTATGCCCGAACAGGAAACCTGAACCCATATCAATTAAGCTATTTAAGCGAAAATAAATCTGCCTTGGGAACTGAATTTCAACTATTGACAAGATCTTTTCAAGGATTCTATAATGCAACCGGTTGCATTATAAATCATAACGAGGAAATCCATGGAAACAGTCAAAACCATTGCCGATATTGCCAGGATTGCGGGTGTTTCAAAATCCACGGTTTCACGGGCGCTGAATGATAATCCTGCCATCAGCAAGGCAACGAGAAAACGGATACAATCCATAGCAGCAGAGTATCAATTTGAAACCCATCAGGGCGCTCGTTGTTTGAGCCTCAACAAGAGTCAAACTATTGCTTTGGTCTATCCGGAGTCGGAGCACCACCGGCATATGGTAACAGATCCATTTTTTGTTGAAGTATTAAAAGGGATTACATCCAGCGTGGGTGAACATGGTTATGACTTGATTATTTCACAGCCTCGTCGGGATGTTTTCACAGACATGTATCGGTTTATAGAGTCCAAAAGGGCTGCTGGTGTTATTTATCTGGGATGTTGTCAAGGCAATGCGGTTGAAGATTGGGGAAACCGGGAAGTTGCCATCATTACTTGCGGATCGGATCCCTATGAAAATATCTGCAGTGTTGACTGCGACAATATCGATGGCGGAAGAAAAGCTGCCAAACATCTGTTGCAGTGTGGGTGTGATCATTTTGCCTTTATCGGTGGGCCAACAGAAAGGTTGGAAACAAAGCTTCGACTAAGGGGATTTAAGGAGATTCTTGAAAATGAGGGCGATTATCTGAAGCAGGTTCATACTATGTTCGGTGATTACCAAAGCCGGTCCGGATATGAACTGATGAAACAACTGCTTACTGAATCACCGCGGATCAATGGTGTTTTTGCCTGTAGTGACCTTATGGCCATGGGTGCCCTGGAAGCAATAAGAGAAGAGGGGCGGATCGCTGGGAAGGATATTTCTGTGATCGGTTTTGATGACATTCCTTTTGCACAATTTAGCAGTCCGCCGCTGACCACGATTCGCCAGAATATTTTTAAGATCGGTGAGGTTCTGGTTCATAAGCTGATGCAGTTCATGGTTGATGGCGTGATTTCCAAATCCATACTGCCTGTCGAGCTGGTAATCAGAAAATCAACAATCTAGAGAGTTTATTATCTTGATTGCAATCGGTTGCATTTTTTTTCCCGAAATATCCATTTAGTTTTATTTTAAAAGATCTGATCATATGGACGTACAAGAAACTCTAAAAGTGGTACCGCTGCAAATAAAACCGGAAGGCAGGCTTTTAAAAACCGGGAGCTACTATCTGGTTTTCATTATTATCGGTATGTGCGTCGCCATACTGGGACCCACGTTACCGGATTTGGCAAAAAACACTCATACCCGAATCAGCCACTTGAGTTTTTTGTTTACTGCCCGCTCGCTGGGTTATCTAGTCGGCGCTTATGCGGGAGGAAGGATATATGATGAGATCAAGGGACATCCTCTGATATCACTCACCCTGATCTTAACTGCTCTATTATTAGCTTTAATCCCCATAACAGAGTTGCTTGGGGTGTTGATTATATTGATTCTTTTGTTAGGCGTAGCGGAAAGTGTGATTGATGTGGGCGGCAACACGTTATTAGTCTGGATACACCGGGAGAAGGTGGGAACATATATGAACGGACTTCATCTGTTTTTCGGTGTGGGTGGTTTTATTGCTCCAGTGATCCTTGCCCAGGTTATTCTGGTTACAAATGATATTTCGTGGGCGTATTGGATATTGGCTCTTTCTATTCTCCCGGTTGCCATTCTTATGTTTTTTATTCCCAGCCCTCAAATCAGGCAAACGAGAATCGGTGAAGAGAAGGTTGAAAACAACAAGCTGCTGATCGCCGGGGTGATCTGCTTTTTTTTCCTCTGGGTAGGGGCTGAAGGTGGTTTTGGAGGCTGGATTTACACGTATGCCTTAAAATCCGGATTGACGGACAAGGCCGGTGCCGCTTATATGACTTCGGCATTCTGGGGAGCGTTCACCATTGGAAGATTGCTATCGGTTGTCATCGCCATCAAGCTCAAACCGGTGCATCTTCTTTTTGGAAGTCTGGTGGGGACGTTAGCCAGTTTGACGATCATTCTTCTTGAACCCTCATCTTTAAATGCGCTTTTGTTCGGGACGATCGGCGTTGGCATTTTTATGGCTTCTGTTTTCCCCACCACTCTTTCTTTTAGTGAGCGTCGTATGGTTCTTTCCGGTAGGGTCACCAGCTGGTTTTTTATCGCTGCCGGTGTGGGGGGCATGACTTTACCCTGGTTTATGGGACAATTCATTGAATCCTCCCTTTTCCTGGTATTGATTATTCCAATAGCCACCATCACAGCAGCTATTCTGGTTTTGCTCTGGATTTGCTGTTGGTTAAGACCGAAGATAATTGGTTGATGCGGTTCTTTTTGAGAACAGAGGCGAGGCCTCAATCCAGGTTGAAATTCTAATAAAACTGTTTCACCTGTCGGATCTCCTTTTCCAATATGGAAACCAGAAACGGTACTGCCAGCAAGCTGATACTGCCTATCAGGGTTATTGCTTTCATTCCTGTTAATACACCATTTTCCAACTTCAAAAAGGGAATACTCCAGATTCCTCCCAATCCCATGGTGATGTTGCTGACAATCATGCTCAATGCCATCATCCGACCTCGCAGGTTGATGGGTATGATCTCGGTGATAATCACCTGTAATGCCGGGATGCGAAACGAGCCCCCCAGCATCAATCCAAAGAAAAATATTCCGGAATATACAGGCGGCAGGAAATCCTGAGCCGAAAAAGCCAGAAAAACGCACATAACCAGGGAACCGATGGTGATTAACCTTCCCTTGTGGCCTTTATTGATAAAATATCCGGAAAGTGTATTTCCGATAATCCCACCAATTCCGCCCTGCATGTAACACAATCCGATCTGGGTGGAATCAAAACCGTAGTTGGTGCTCAGCCAGACGGCGACATTGGGCACAAACCCAAAAAGCCCGATGATCATAAAAAACTGTAAGGTGAAGACTTTACGCACCCTACCCAGTTTCAGCAGATTGGCGAACTCTACGTATTGCCGAAATATATTTCCACCCTCGGCCCCCGTTTTTACAACTCGCATTCTAAGCATTAAGACCAGGCAAACCAGAATGATGCCGGAAATGATATAAAAGGGAACGCGCCAGGTGGTGAGATCTGCAATCCAGGCACCAAAAGGAACCGCCAATATGGAAGCAACAGAAAAAGCAAGCATGATGGTCGTAATCACTTTGGTTCGTTCCGCACCCTGAAATCTATCGCCAACATAGGCTAACACATTGGCTGGAATTGGTCCCCCGAATATTCCGGATAACACTCTGAACAACAGGACGGAGGTCACGCTATCGGCTGTGGCAAAGTTATAGGAGGAAAAGCTGAAACCCAGGCAAAGAAGCACAAGCATTCTTTTTCGGCCCAATCGGTCCGAAAACGGTGCCAGAATTAATGCGGATAAAGCCGCCGCTAAAGGATAAATGGCCACCAACAAACCGCTGTTAACCGGAGGCAAACCGGTTGCCAATGATATACTGGCTGTAAGGGGGACGACGATTAAATGCTCGGAAAAAACCAGAAAATTTATAAAAAACAGGGGAAAGGTTAAAAGCCAAATGGAGAACTTGGACTTCTCAGCGGGTTGTTCGGAACGGGTCATGGAATGATGGGTTTATATGAAAGAAAAAATGAGCTGATTAAAACGAACAGATTTTGATGTTATAAATACCATACTCCAATGGCTGCAAAAAACGTTGACGATTGTCGTCATTGCCTGGAATCAGTGACAACCTGAGTATTATTGTCGATTATACCAAAATCCCTGACGTTTTGAAACAGCCTGAAATTTTTGATGCCGAGAGATACTATTTTTGCAGCATTTGAAACAAAACCAAACCTGCTTGAGTGCAAGGCTATTTATGAGCGTGTCGTAGCAAAATTATTGGACATCATACATCGATTTGATGATGATATGGGGGATATCCAGTGAGAGTAATAAAATTTGAGTAGGAATTGGGAGGGAAAAATCAAAAGCCGCCACGTCTTGATGATGTGCTGAAACACTGGGAAAGACGGCCCAAGGATCAATTCATTAAGTTTATGTGCATTTCATCGGAAAAAGTATCCTTGAAGCGGTCCCTTACTTCAATCAACAAATCAAGCCTATCGAAAAAAATATCCACCAATGCCGGATCAAAATGCCCTCCCTGCTCTTCCTTAAATAGAATCAATATTCGATCAAGCGGCCAGGCTTTTTTATAAACACGATCACTTCCCAAAGCATCGAATACATCCGCTATCGCTGTAATGCGGCCATAGATATGAATGTTTTCTTTTTTTAGCCCTCTTGGATATCCTGTTCCGTTCCATTTTTCATGATGTTCGTGGGCGATGGTGGCAGAAGTTTGTAAAATTGGTCGAGGGGAGTAATTTAACATATTGTAACCTTGAGTGGTATGCTGTTGGATGATTTGATGCTCTAAAGCGGTCAAATGATCCGGCTTGAGTAGAATCGAATCGGGGATACCGATTTTCCCGATATCATGCAGGGGAGAAGCCGTTATAATCATTTCAACTTCTTTCTTATCTAACCCATATCCAGAAGCGAGAATTCCCGAATACTCGGCAACCCGCTTAACATGGTTCCCGGTTTCATGCGAACGTGTTTCGCCAGCTTCCGACAATGCATAGATCATCTCTTTTTGGGTGTTTTCAATCTCCTCATACAGCATAATCGATTCTAAAACATGCCCTGTGTAAGAAGACGCTAGCAATAGTCGCTCTTCGTCATCCTCAGAAAAGGCACCGGCAGGGGTCATTTTGTTGATCGCTTGATAAGCCCCGATAGTAGTTCCTTCGCTGTTTTGAATAGGAATCACGAGGATGTTCTCCGTTTTGTAACCCGTCTGTACGTCAACCTGCTTATCGAATTTCGGATGGTTGTAAGCGTCATTAATGATGATCGATTTTCCACTGCTGATGGCTTCGCCTACAATTCCGAAGCTTCGGGGAATGCGTATATCAGGTATACCGTGGGCGACTTTTGCCCATAATTCATGGGTTTTTTTATCCAACATCCAGACGGTACAACGATCGGCGACGACTATCTCCCTTCCCATATCAGCCATCATCATGAGAACCTTTTCCAACGATCTTTCTCTGGCGATTCTACCTACATAATCGAATATAATCTGCAGTAATTCAGCAGTACTTAATTCTTCGTTGCGTTTGTTTATCCCCTGCCTAAAATCATAGTCGTAATCATGCCGCATACTTTTCCCATTGCTGGTGTTTTCAATTTGTATATGTTCTTATTATGTCATTTCGTAAAGTATTACCATAACAAAAAGGCTCACTTCAATCCTGTTCCTCCTCAAAATCGCATTGTAACATGATTACAAGCAGTCATAATTCTCCTTAATCGACACGATTTTGTCTTGCATAAAGCCTATGATAAAATTTTGAGTCTTAATCCGGGTTTTTTTATTCTGATCAATTTCTAAGAAATAGCCCGTAAAAGCGGTGAGTTAATTACTGCCAGTGAAGTTATTCGGGAAGCGTTTCGGTATATGATGTGGATTTTTAATCAAAATCTTGAGAAAAAATCCACATCACTTTTTGTTATCCGGGGAATCTGTTTTCTTTCAGATTTGAGATCAGGAAACAGCCAGCGATTCTCTGAAGCCATCAAAGATGCTGACCGCCGACACTGCGGATTCACCAAAGGCGTCCACCTTCATCTCATCAGCCAATTGTCGTGAACAGCAGGCACCTCCGATGGCGATCCGCGTTTGATCTCGCATGCCAGCCTGCCGCAGTAGCTCAACCACTTCCTTAATACCCCCCACTGTAGTGGTTAAAAGGGCGGAGAGTCCGACCATGTTTATCTTTTGTTCTTTCAGAGTTTCCAAAATTAGCTCGGCAGAAGCGTTTGCCCCGATATCCACCACTTCATATCCGGAAGCTGAGAGTACCATCCCCAGGATGTTTTTCCCGATTTCATGAATATCCCCTTTGACAGTCGCCAATAGAACCTTACCTTTTTTTCCGATCTCTCCGGGCACCATCATCGATTGTAAGAAAGTGGTGGCCATTGTGACCACTTCTCCCGCCATAATCAACTCTGCCAAAAAATACTCACCGGCGTCAAACCGTTCCCCAACTCCCTCAAGCCCCTTACTTAAGCCCCCTTCAATGATTTCAATCGGGGTCAGTCCCTCATCGAGGCAATTTTGTACCAATTCCAGAATGTTCGAATCATTCATGTCGATAACTGCGGTCTGTACATTAATCAAGCACTCTTTCATTGTCTTCTCCCTTGTTTGAATACTGGTTGCGATAGTCAAGTACTAGTCAGTTGTCAACGGGTAGACACCATATTCCTTTACGGCGTCAAGCATTACTTTTAATTTGGCGGACGGGACGGAATCCTCGCTATGAACCGCACTAAGGAGGAACTTGCCACCGGGGCCCAGTTTGATACACAACTCTTTGACTTTTTCAACGATCTCCTCGTCCTTCGACCGGTCAGAAAGTAGGTAATCAATCCCCACGCCACCGACAATGGTGACTTGATCGCCGTGGATCTCCTTTTCCTTGAAAATATCTACATTGGATGTGTTTTCATATGCGTGAAGTCCGTCTACGCCCCAATCGATAAAATGGTCGAACAGCAGGGTGTTATCTCCGCAGGAATGCAGAATGTACTTGCCCCCATGATCATGTACGTTTTTGATGATGCGGCGGTAGCGGTCGCCGAAAATCTCCTCCACCATCGAGGGTCGCATGAAGGGACCGGTCTTGTAGGCAAAATCATCTGATTGAAAGACTCCCGGGGCACCGGCTTCGAGGATGGCAGTATGGGTTTTAATGGAGATCTCTTCCAGGAGATCGAGGAATCGCTTGACATAGGCCGGTTCTCTCTTTATCCACAATGGTACTTTTTCGATTCCAAAGCTCCAATTCATGGACTCAAACAGTCCGCCGAAGAAACCGTATCCAAAAATACAGGTGCTCTCTCCATGTTTTTTGACGAATTTCCTGAAGTATTTGGAAACTCGATGGGCAATGTCGTCTGGGTTCGGCCAGTACGGCCAGGCTTCAAAATCCGCCGGTGTCTTAATCCCGGGCTCGCGGTACATATACGTTGCGTTTCCGTATCCATCCCCAATGACGTTAAAAAGCGAGCCTGTGGTCAAGGCTAGTGTTTCGGAATCCAGAGCCACCCAGGAGTCATCATAATAAGCCCAAATGGCATCAAACCCCATCTTTACCTGGGCTCGGTTTCGTCGATCCACCAGATCGGCAAATGTTCGCTGTATGATTGGGCGGGTGATGCTTGGGCCCAGTTTATCAAAAAACAGTTTAACCAGAGGATTGGTTACCAAAATACCGTTTTGAATCAGCTTCTTTCCCAGGATTTCATCCGCCTGCCTGCCTTCCAATAAGCAACTGAAGCAAGGGATTCTATCCACCGGTTTTCCATCAAACGTGCGCAACACTCTTTCAACTGGACTCATGGATGCCATATTATGATCTCTGAAAAAATTAACCCTGTTCGGGATATCGTGTTTAAGTGCGTTTTTCCTTCTTTTGGTATGCCAGGTGGAATAATGACATGATTATTTATGATGGCAGTTTGTTGTTAGCCCCAGCTACTGCGGGAATACCGTAAGACTGCATAATGCCGACCAGATTGAGAATGTCTTTTTCCCAGGCGTGCCGGTCTGTTTCCGGGAGTCCGGCCATTGGATAATCTTCATTGAGCGAAACATATTTCTCCACTCCCAATTGCCGGTAAGGAAGCAGTTGTACTTGTATAACCCGATTGAATAGCTTTTCGATGATAAATTCAGCCGAAGCCCTGATGTTTTCTTCACTGTTGTTGTGAGCCGGTATCACCGGTATGCGGACAATCAACGGTTTTTCCATTTCAACCGTTGCTATCAGGTTACGGTGGATCAAATCATTGCCGATGCCGGTATATTCTTTATGACGACTGTTGTCCATATGTTTGATATCGGATATCACGAGGTCCGTATAAGGAAAAACCCTTGCAAGGATTGACGGATTGCAATGCAGTGTCGTTTCCAGGCAGGTATGAATATCATGTTGCCTGCATTCCTTGAGAATAGCCCGCGTAAAACCCCACTGTACCAATGCTTCGCCGCCGGAAATGGTTACACCGCCTCCGGATTTTTGATAAAACTCGGTATCTGACAATACAATCTTCATCACATCGGCCACAGATCGCTTTTGACCCCATATTTTCAGGGCATTCGCCGGGCATGCATCGACACATTTAAAACAATCCGTGCACAATTGCCGATCAATTCCGACAATCTTATTGTCATGTTGGTAAAAAACACCCCGGTCACACTCCGAACAGACCGCCAGACAATACCCGCATTTATCAATTCCGATACAGCTTGAAGTATAAATTCCAATCTCCGGTTTGACCTTAATACTCTCGGGATTGCTACACCACTTGCACTGCAATGGACAGCCCTTGAGAAAAACTTCGGTACGAATACCGGGGCCATCATGAATAGTGAACCGCTGAATATTGGATACAATCCCCTCTGAAACGCCGATATCCGAACTGTTGGTGAGGTCTTCCGCGGATATCAAATCTGGTATACTTTCCTGCTCGGTATTCACTTCCATAATGCTTATCTTTGGGTATCAGCCTTTTTTACGAATACAGGGATTTTTCACCCGGTTTATTGCTTAATCAAACGATAATTCAGTTCGGTTCATGATGTCATACTGCAGAGGTTTGCTTAGTTGGACAAAATAGGAACTATATCCGGCCACCCGCACAGCAAGATATTTATAGTGTTCAGGGTCCACCAAAGCGGCCTCCATCGTCTCTCTGCTGACAATGTTAAACTGGCTGTGCATACCTTTTCTGTCAAAATATACATCCATCAGGGAGATCAGGTTGTCCCTTCCAACCTCACCTGCTACACAGGACGGTGAAAACTTCCAGTTGAGCAGGGTGCCGTTAGTAGCGCGAATATGATCAAGCTTGGAAACGGACTTGGCAATGGCGGTGGGTCCTTCGATATCGTGAGAGCCGGCGTGGGTATGAACCGGGCCCAGACAGTCGGAAAGGGGCTCCAAAGCCTTTCGCCCTTCGATGGACGCCCATTGAAGCAGTCCCAGCGCCACATTTGCCGAAACGGAATATACACCCGGCAGGTAGTGGCCGCCTCTGGCGTTGGGACGATTCTCGATATGTCTGCAATAGGTGTCTGCCCCAAATCGAGCCAGTTCGTCGGCATAATCATCATCATTGCCGTAATGGTGCACCTTGTCGCTGTTGACCAGAGCATACAGGACTTCATGACCCGTCCAGTTATCTTCACAGGCATCTAGCAGAGCCCTTCCTGTCACTTTTTTCTCGTCGAAGACGAGCTGTTTAATGGTAGACAAACCGTCCGCTACAGTACCGACACCCACCGCTTGTGGCCCGGTAAAATTATACACGGCACCGCCTGCAGTAACATCAATCCCTCTTTCAGTACAATCATCCATGACGGTTGACAAAAACGGCAGGGGTTTCAGTTCCTGATGCGTTATATCCATAATCTCGGTACCTGCAATCATCTGATCACACCAGTATTTCATCTGCCGGTCGTAGGATTCCTTCACCTGATCAAATGATGTAAAGTCTGCCAGACTTCCGGTTTGAGGTCCCAGACGTTTTCCCTCACTGCCACAGCTGTCCCACCTTTGGCAGTGGGCACCGCACCCGATACAACGTCCGTTATTAATAGCGAGCTCAAGGACTTTGGCCATACTGAAATAGGCGGAATCGTGCCATCCATATTCTTTCCCACCGGCATCTATTTCAACACATCCAACCACGTGGTAATCATTGGCGTCCTCTTTTGCCCGGCCGCCTTCGATCATGGAGGGGATTGCGGCCTGGTCATTAAATATTTTGGGCTCTCCGAATCCGATGCGGATGACATTGAACGTTTTCACTTTGAACTCCCACGGTGTATTCTTGTGAAAGCGAACTGCCATCCAGGGCACCCCCAACCGTAAATGCGCCACTGCGTCCAGAACCATAAAACTCAGATCATTGGTGGCATCGTTACCATCTCTATCCACCCCGCCTACAGTCATGGTATCTCCGCCCATTCCTCTACCGGCATTGGCAATGACGGTTAGCCGGTCTCTGAGTTTCGTCCACCAGAGGTCTTTGATAAACGAAATCTCGATCAGTTCCTGGATCGATTCCTTGGTGGCAACTCCGGATTGAATATCACGCTGATAGAAGGAATACATGTACTGGTCGAAACGTCCGAAGGAAACAGAATGGCCGTTGGACTCAATCAATATGATCGTTGTGGCGATAAATTCAAGTTGCAGGGCTTCCCGAAAGGTTCGTGGCGGATGTTCGGACACCCACTCACAGACTTGGGCAATCTGGATCAGCTCGTTCTTCCATTCAAGATCCTTTTCCGTCTTTGAAAGATCCAAGGCCAACGCCGCATATCGGTTTAGAAAATCCGTGGATGCGTCAAGTACAATCAGTTCTGCCTGGTAAAACTCCCTTTTCTTCAGGTCTTCGGGTAAAGTGGGATCAAGGGCGAACATTTTTTCGCGGACCTGTTTTTTAAGCCCGCCGAATCCCTTTTCAAATAATTTTTCGTAATTCAGCCGTGTATGGCCAATTCCGCCGAACATGTACAGATTCAGCAGGTAAAGTCCCTTCCCCAGGTTTGTGCCTTTTTTTTCATCTTCAGACATCCTGGCGACGATATTTTTCTCAACTGTCTTCCCTTTCCAATATGTTTCCAGCCCGAACAGCTTTTTCTCCGATTCTTTGGATATATAATACTTATCATGGAGTCGGTCTTTCCAGGGATGGTTTCTCATTTCATCGAGAATCCAATCAAAGGAAAACTCAGGGAAAATCGGCGCCGACTTAATCGGTGCTGCCATCTCTCCCACAATCAGTTCATCCTTGTGAATGTGGATGGTAAAATTTCTGAGCACATGGGCCAAGGCTTCAGCGCAGATGATGATCTGCGGTTTTTCCGAATGCTTTTGGTAGGCTTCGGTAACCAGGCATGCCCTTTCATGATCAACAGTGAATTCTGTTTCCAGGGCGAATTTTCGAAGACGGTTGACCCTCGGGAACGGAGATGGATCATCTATCATTGCAGATGAGCCTACAGTCCATTCTTTGTCAAATAGTTCCAGTCCGATCGGTTTGGGTAATACTTCTGCTGTGGATGATTTCATTCTGTTCCCCCGTTAAAATGTATTTGATTAGGCTTTTCCCATCATGATGTCCAGGGCTCTTGAAAACCACATAAACTCTTTAAAACTGCCTTCGATCTGAAGTTTTTGTTCGGTGAGAGCCGCCACTGATGCCTCTTCATTGCCGGAGGACATGACCTCGAACGCCGTGTTTGCATCTCGCCATACCATGGCCGCATCGCATTCTTTCGCAATACCGGATGTGGATGATATTTTCCCGTTTTCAAATGTATAACGCCGTCCTAGACGACTATCGCCGGTTTTGATTGTAATACTCAGTTTCTTGCTCTGAATGAAACTCTTGAATCGGTCATTTGCCGTCGCTGCCTTCTTCAGTTTTCTGTGGATGATATACAGCAGTAGTCGAAATTTCATCACTTTACCTCCGGGGTTGTGTAACCTAATCTAAGATTACAGTTAAGCCAATCCGTCGCTGGTAGGCAGTCAGATCCGATCGAACATTCCTGAATGCCCGATCAATCACCATTTGTTTCAACGAAAGGGGGTTCTCATGCAGGTAGTCCAACAGTGTATTGTTGATGCCTGCCACATAGCCGTGCATGTGTGACCAGATCTGAATCAGTTCTACCTGGAGCGTATCCTCCTTTATGGCAGGCGAGTCTCCCAGATAGTCACGCATCAAATCTATAGCAAAATTGAAGCACTTCAGGGCGGTATTAAGTTCGTGTCTGGCCACATTTTCCATGGGAGTGCCCTTATAGTCATTAAATTTCGGCACATGCCATGTAAACATGAGATTATAGATATTGGGGTTTTCAAGACCAAATTCGATATAAGCCGCTATTACTGCACCTATTTGATTCATCGGCTTTTTATGCCGTCCGACCGCTATTTCGTAGCACTCGTAAAGCTGTTCGAATCCCTTTGTCAGCAAGCAAAGATATAATTCGTCCTGGTTTTGGAAGTAGTTATAAATCGTTTTGGCCGCGATTCCAAGGCGGGTGGCCAGTTTCCGCATGGAAAAACCGTCATAGCCATCTGACGTAATAAGTTCAAGGGCCTTGGACATGATGTCATCACGGACAAGTTGTATCTCTTCAGGACTGCGTTGTGCTTTGGGCATTTTTAGCTCTACCGGGTTTAAAGGTAACTTTGTTGTGGTAACGGTGTTACATTAACCACGTGTTTAGATGGTGTCAAGAAAAATTGTTACATGCAATACCCTGAGTTCCCATGCCCATGTCTGGAATTCAAAACAAGCGCAATGTATTGCCTTCTATGTGTCTGCAAGGGTTATCTCTGTGAGGCGAGAACAGTAAAAAATACATCATCCATGCTCGTATTCAAATTTCTGGCTGCAGTCAACTTCTGCAATTGTCGCTATATTATTGACTCGACTTTCCCGACCAATGAATTGGATATTTTGCTTTTCTTCTATTTTTTCTTCGGTGTTAGTAAGCGAGAATACAGGAGATAGGAGCTAGGAGTCAGAAGGTTAATTTGAGCACCGTTAGTGCATTTTACATATTTTTTATAACAATGTTGAGTCCACTCCGAAAAGTATTGTAATGTTCAATTTAGGGCTTTTAACTCAATAATCTAAAAACCATAGAAATTCTGAACCGCTGTCATGCCGGACTTGATCCGGCATCCATAAGGTTTAAT
>Ga0180009_10000411_pt1 | contig 60762 bp, 66 predicted proteins | sample OS_PC_MetaG_FD_123537 | JGI IMG/M metagenome (GOLD analysis project Ga0180009, IMG submission 123537) | Groundwater microbial communities from the Aspo Hard Rock Laboratory (HRL) deep subsurface site, Sweden - OS_PC_MetaG | ecosystem: Environmental > Aquatic > Deep subsurface > Groundwater... | reverse complement strand
CTTTAGAGTTAATGTTGATTTATTAATAATTTTTACCCTCTTCATAACCTATCTAATAGATAGGTTAAGTATTTAAATCTTTTGGAGTAATTTAAAAGTAATTAATCCTGTTCGGAGATACTGATTAAGTCAAACCCGCTAGAGCAACCGCCCCAATAAGCGTCAATCCAACAATCGCCACGAGAGCCACGATGAAATAAAGAGTTATGGTCTTCTTCAAGTTCTTCCCAGTCTCAGAAGTAGTCTGTAACTGATCCCGCCCAGACTTAATCGTAACTAAAGTAGATGTCAAAATAAAAACAATCTGAATCAAATAAATCCCAACAACAATCTGAAGCCAATAAGTGGGAATCATCGTGACTGGATCGAAAATTCCCAAAAGACCCCCAATTCCTCCAGCCCCTATGATCTCTTCGCCTCCACCCAAGCCTCCCGATTCGGCCATCCCCGCAAGTCCCCCAAGAATCGTAGCAATCATCCCAGAAAGACCAACAATAATCCCTGACAGCAACGGAGCCAAGAAAACCATATTAGATTTCATATCAGAAATAATATCCGCAAGCAAATCGTTCAACCGATCATTAATTTTCTTAATGTTCTTAACATATTCCGAGATAGACATCAAACTCCTCGCCGCAACTTTCAACCCCTTCTTAACCGACTCAATTAAAATTCTCATCGAAGTCGCAATCAACTGTGAAGGATAAAATATAACCGCGCCACGACGCGGATCAAACAACGCCCGTTCCAAGCCCATACCTAACTGCTGAATATTCTCATTGACCATCCTAAAGAAACCCTCAGTAGCCGTCCCCTTCGTAGAATCCATCACCTTAGCAAATGCAATCTCTGCAGGAATACCATCCCCAAGCCGATTACCCAATTGAAATAATGAAGAAGTAAATTCATTTTCAACTTCCTTATATTTCTGACGAGAAACAATCAAGTCCTTTGTTTTATCATGGTATGCAACAATGAATATTATCGCAACACCCACTGGAACAAACAAACTCAAAATTAAAGATAAAGCACCCGAAGGACCAAACAACACCCCGGTAAGAGGGTCAACAATCCCAAAAGCATAACCACCCCCCATAAATCCAATACCAAGCTCTGCCCAAGTGTAATCTCTCGCCATATTCAACCAAAGCGGAATATTAGTATATCTCCAAAAGAACGGAATCAGACCAATCAAAATAAAAGGCAACCCAATAAAGAAACCTTTCCAATACGCCGCATTACTTTTATATTTAGCATACAGCGGATTCTTCTCCAAAAGACTCGTCTCCCCATAACCTCCCGGACGCTGCATCATAACATTCCCAGTCAAATAAAGAACCAAAAGCGGGATAATCAAATTAAACAAGATCATAACATGATACCATTGAATCGCGCCCCCCATCATCGTAGAAGCCAAAGGCAAAATTGCCAAAGCCAGTGTAGGCAAAATAATCCCAAGCATGTAAACACTTGTCAAAGGCGCCTTCACCTCGTGAGTATATTTCAACATCTTATCATAAACACCGTCAAGGATAACCTGTAAAGATTTCTCAAGAACCGCTACTCTTCGCGTCTCTTCCGGCTCATACAAACTCGATTCAATCAGATGAAAAGCTTCGACAAATTCCAAACTATAATCCTTCCATCCCGCAAGATAATTGTCAACACTATCTTTAATTGTAGAAAATTTCCCAACCTCGACGTCCCAAAAAACTTTCCGGAAATCTGTAGATAATGGAGGTTCTAAATGTTCCGCCGCAAAAGCCACTGCCTTCTCAAAGTTCGAAGTATGTTTCATATAAATAACAATATACAAAATCGCCGGGACCATTTGCGACGACGCCTTAAGACGCCACTTCACCGCAAGTCGTTCTGGAGTCTTTGAAGCATAGAAAAACAAAAAGACAGAAAGTAGAAACAGCAAGAACAATAATCCGATACTAAGTCCTCCCCCAAGAAACCAAACCGCAGTAATAATCAAGCTTCCACCAAACATCACCAAAAACATCAACATCGTAGCGAAGACCACAACTTCAGAAGGAGTAACATTCAAATGTGCAATTTCAATCGCCCGAGAAATTCGAGCATTATCCTTTTCACCAAGTTTCATCGTGAAAAAATTCCCAATCGATTTGCACCAACGCTCATATCGAGAAAACTCTGGCATCATAGAAGCTCTAAACGTATCATAACTCTTAGAAAATTTCCCTTGCGGGGTCGGACTCTCATTGTAATCACTCAGTTGCCTATCTATCTTCGCCCTATATTTCTTCAAAATGTCTTCAGTACTCGGTGCCATGGGGATTAAATCCACCTCCTAACCTTTTTCTTGTAATCTTGGTATTTCTTTCCAAACTGTTTTTCAAGATTCTTTTCTTCAAAGGGCACATTAAAAATGCTAACAAGAATAAAAAATAAAACAGGGACAATAAATGTTACAATAGACCCTAAAAATATTGCCTCACCCAATAAAGATACAAAAATTCCAAGATAAACGGGATTTCTGCTAAATCTAAAGTACCCCGAAGTAATTAATTTTTTAGGCATTTTGTGCGATGGAATTGAAGTTCCAATTTTTCTAAAATAAATTCCTATGCAAACATTTGGAATCCACCCGATAAAAAAAAGAAAAAGTCCAATAAGAGTAAGGGGATAGAAAATAATCTGCCTAATAGGGAATAAAAAATGAAGAAAACCTCCGATTATTATAAAGATTAGAAAATAATCTGCGATATCTATTTTTAGTTCTTTCACTTTTTCATCCTCCTTAAATAATCCGCAACAGCAATATCAATAAACTGTTTCCGGTTTACGTACCTAAATTTATTTTCATCTAAATTAATAAACGCTTCGACATCTGCCAATAAGCTAGAATCTATCTTTACAACTGAATCACCACTCTTCTTCCCCATAGGAGTTACTTATTGTAACTATTAGTTACTATTTAAATATTTTCTTTAGTAACTTCTGGACCTTCATCTTCTTTCAAGAAACGGTTATGCTTAGTTACATTGTCCAAAAACTTAGCAACAAAAAAGAGTATAACGCCTAATAAGAAATAAGCCAAAATACCTATCCAAAAAACAATTCCAGCTGAAACAATCCCAAAAAGTTGCAACAAGAAATAAACAGGTGCATTAACAATCCTAATAATTATATTATCAGGAACTTGACTCAAAAAAAACTTATTAAAAAAGAAAACCGCCACATAAACAGCCACGGCCAAAAGTCCAGTCTTTATCCACCCTTTCATAAAGCCCATAACCTTCTCAAATTTATAAACCTACACGTTTACTCTCTTTCTCCAACCATCTTTTCCACTTAGGAAAAACGACTTCACTTGTCGGCAAACCAATTTCCTCGCTAACCTCGTCGCTAATCTGATGAAACGCATTATTCGATTTCACAGTAAATTCTGCTTCTAATAACTCTGGTTGTTTCATTTTCTCTGCAAAATCAACTACTTCTTGTTTAATCTTCTGACGAAGAATTATATTATCCCAAACCGCGTCCCAATTCCCTGCCCAACCCTTAACATTCGACGCAATATCCTTGATAATCTCCGAATCCCCATTAATCAAATCCTCCGAAGGTTTTAATATATCTTCTTCCACATCATACTTCATCAAATCAACAAAACCTCCCTCCGTCAAAGGATCTTTAGTCCAATGCTTTCGAACCTCCGTAATTTGCAAAACCCTTCTCCAAGAATGCAAACCATCAGGAGACTTAATTGGATTCGCGACAACAATCAAATCTGTTGCCTTAAAAGAAGTAACCGGAACACCAAGATCATTAACAACCCTATCAAAAACCGAATACGGAGAGCCTCCATGAATCGTACCTGCAACAACATTCGCTAAAGCACCAACCCTCATCGCTTCATACAAAGCCTTAGCTTCTGCCGAACGAATTTCCCCAACAATCAAAGACGAATCTCCAAGACGAAGCGAAGCTCGGATTCCTTCCTCTGCCGCAACCTCTGTAGATTCCCCAGCCAAAGCCGAACGAACTTTCATCGACAAAATATCATAATCCAATTTTCTCATCGCTGAAACTGGCAATTCTAAAGTGTTATGTGCCAAAATATTTTCACAAATAAAATTTTCATCCCCTGGAACAGAAATATCATAAACATAACCTTTATAGTTAATCTTCCTAACACTCTTAACTTTATCCCAATAAATATCACAACCAACAAGACGAGTTAATTTTTCCTTCAAATCACCCCCTTTTAAAATATCAACAAAAGATCTTAACTTTCTTATCCCCAAATTATTATTCCGAGTAACATAATCATAAAAATTAAAATCACCACCAATTTCTTTAGATAATTTATTTTTAACCTCTAAGCTCAAGGGGATTATATCAGAAGTATCATGATTTGATTTTCTAGAACATAATTTATCCAACCTCTCCCTTTTCTTATCGACCAAAAACCCAATATTCTTCTTATAAAGTTTAATCATCTCGCCGTCCCCAATCCGACAATTAGTACACTTATCTTTTCTCTTAACACTAGAATATCGAAGAATAATCCCAAACCTCAAAAGCAATGTAGAAATATCTTTTATTAAATCTTTAGAGCAACTTGAAAAAACAATCTCTTTATCTATTGCACACCCATCCCCACTATAAAATCCTCTTAACATCCACCCAACCTGTTTATTTGAAAGCCCATAAATCCAATTAGGAATTTTCTTGGTATAAGAATTTCCTGAAAAAAGCAATACTCTTTCCATCACCTCTCGAAATAACCCCGAATTCAACATAAAAGTAAACTCGTCACTATGAACCTTAACATTCATGCCCAATTTCTTAGCAACTCTACAAACCACTTCACGATTCTCCTCTTCCTGAACAGAAATCAAAACAGAATTCTTACCATAACAACCATCTGCAAGCCATAAACCTAAAAAGTTTAAAAAATCCTCATCTAACATTATCTTAGTCGGAATAATTTTAGATGAAGAAAAACTTTTAATAAAAAAATCTCCTTCGCCAATCTGTTCCCTTAATTTATTATATACCTCATAAGGCAAAACTTTATTTCTAGTCCAAGACTGAATAGTCGCTTTTTTATAATTTAATTTAGAACAAAAATCGAACAACTCTTTTCTTTTCCCATCAAAATAATTATTAATCGGAGCCCCCAAAACATAAATCTTTTTTTCAATATCTCCCAAAAATGGCAAGATGTCTATAAAGTCTCTCTTATTGCCAAAATTAAGTTTTCTAGGAATAGCAATAAAATTATCTTCCCTTAAATTAATGGGCTTTATGGGTTTAATTAAATTATCCACATCTAAAGAAAAAAGTGAATGGTCTTTAGTAACATTAATAATTTTTCCAGAAGCAGTCTCTACTTCATAAATATCTTTAGTATTTTTATGTCGAATAAACTTACTTGGCTTAGATAAGACAATTCTACCATCTTTATTAAAAGAAAAAACTTCTATACCTTCTAAATTAAAAGACTTCTCTCTACCATCCAAATCAATAAACCCATATTTACTTACCTGTTCATCAATCAAATTTCCAATACTTATCTTCTCATAAAGACCATTTCGCCTTACAACCATCAATGCATCTTTTGTAACACTGTCTTCGATAGTAATAACTCTATGGTTCGGCATAATCTCCAACAACAAACTTCCAAGCAAAGATGTATTGTGAGCAACAATCCCATTTGCAACAAAATTATGCGCCTCTGGGACAGTTAAATCATAAACATAATCATCAACCTTATCTATCTCCTCAACACTCAAAATCTCATCCCAATAAATATCTGAACTTGCCAATTTATCTGCTTCCTTAATTAATTCAAAGTTCCCATCATTAACACAAGACTCATAAACCCCCATAATACAACCAACCATCGCCTTAAGAGTCTCTATGCTTGGTTTAGAATGCCCACAAAAAAAGTTCGTTACGCTTCCAACAGAAATTCCATGCTTAGCAAATTCTTCATTAGATATGCCAAGTTCATTTCTCATATTAGCTAAAATCATACCAAAATTAATAGACTCACTAATAATAGAAATATTATCTATTAAATCAAACGACTTCTCAAGACTAAATAACATTTTAATCTTTAATCCAATTAAACATCTTTCAATTACCTCTTTTCTTTCAACAGGGACAGAATTACCACAGCAATAATATTTCAAACTACTCTCTGGAATATTGCACTCCCTCCCTATTTCTGCATAACTAACAACCCCTTCTTTAACTAATTCAGGGATACAATCAACCCTCAAACCATTTCCTTTTAACCCAAAAACTGCATCATACCTTTCTTTCAAAAATCTAAACAAACCAAAAGTTTTAATTAAAACCCCATAATTGCTAATTTTCTTATTTTTCAAAATTTTTCTTATGCCTGCCTCAGACATACCCAATTCTCCTGCCAAGAAAGAATAAGAAACTCCGAGTAAACTCCTCAACTTATTGATGTTTTCCAAATAATCAGTATAATTGAAATTAACAAAATTCTTTAACTTCACAATATCCTCCCCCATAGTCTTCAAATTATCAAACCTGTTTTTGTAAAAATAAACAAGTTTTCTAAACCAACTCCTTGTAACCCTATATTTATCATTTTCATAAGCCCAATAATCTTTTCCAGTAACAATTCTAACATCCTGTGGACAAACCCTTAATTCTTTTCTTAACTTTTTAATTATCTCATTACCTTCAGGAATTACATCAGTATTAGAATTTTCAATAAAATCCCTACAACTAATTTGCTCTAATCTATTTTTTTTAAATGGATGAAAAAAACCAATATTCTTAGCATAATCATTAACAAAACTTCCTCTAATCAATATTCTATAATAATTTTCTCCATTAATTTTCTTAATCTTCAAAAAAGGTGTAATGCCAAACCGCAAAAGTGCCAGCTTCAAGTGCTCCCCCATCATTTTACTTGCACTAACAATCTCCAAGTCTCTTTTGTCTTTTGGAACATAACCATCACAATCAAAATACCCTCTTAAAAATCTTGCCAAAACATTATTATTAGATTTTAGTATTATTTGAGGGATAACAACCTTATCAGACTTTTTCCCAAAAGGAATTTCAAAAACATCTCTCAATAACCTATTTAACATTCTAGAAGTTACTTGCACAACAGTTGTAGTATGAGAATCAAAAATTCTATATTTCACCCCAAACATCTTTAACAATTTAATATACCTCTCTCTTAATTCAATAGACTGATTATGAAATTCTAATTTACATTCATCCAAATGCCCATCACCGATTATCATTCCAATAATTTCAGCTAATTCTTTAGTTACTGTTTTTGGAAATAAAACTTCTTGAGAATTAGTTCCGCCTTTCAGAACATAACTTACCCCCCCCTCATTCACTAAATAGTTATTATCTTTTAAATTAATTTTCTGTTCATCTAAATCAAATTTCAAATTTCGCGGGCTAACAATCAAATTACCTTTTTCAAGAGAATCTGCCCTCTTATTTTTTATACCCCCCTCATAAATAAAATAAGGATGTTCTTTTGTAGTAATAATCTGCTTTCCACTTCTTGTTCTTATTTGAATAACCTTTTCAGGAGAAATCCTCTTCCATACATCACTTATTTCCTTCTCACTAATTTTCATTCCTTCTAAAGACTTAACCCCAAATTTCTCTTTTGGACTAAATATCTCTCCATCTTCTATATCTTTCTTCTTCTCTCCAACCAAATCTCTAATCTTTTTTATTCCTCCATCACTTAATTGAATCAATGTATCCCCATCAACACATTTACCTGAACTTCTTGTCCCAGCAACCAACATCGTTCGAGCCCCATCAACCATAAAACTCAAAAGTCCCGCACCTAAACTATCTATCATTTTATTTTTAATAAATAAAGGCAAAGTCCACGGTTTGCTACGATGTCGCCTCAAAGCATAAGCAATTCCTCCTGCAGAAAGTGGCTGCTGGATAATTGCAACTCTAGCACTCGCATTTTTCAATTCCAAATTAGTATCCAAAATCGGATTCGCCTCATCAAGCGCCCGACCCGAAATCATCCTAAACTTTGCCGCCCAAGAATCCGCATCCTCTTGAGAAGGAATCAAATTAGTAACACACTCATCAAACTCATTATGCCTTACAAAAACCGGACTTAAACTAACCGGAGCGTTAATAACAATATCCTGTAAATTCTCATCCTGAAGCAAAACTTCTAAAATTCCAAAACCAATCGTATGTCTCACAAGAATATTCGCCAACTTCCCCAACTCCATGTAATTCAAACTAAGATTCTTACTCTGCGCCAAATCTGAAAGCAAATCCCTAGCAACATTAAGAAAAACCTGCCGAGTCCGCTCCGGATCATTAAATTCTTCCTCGGACGGCCGATGCTCAATTAAAACCTGCCGTGCAAGATTCAACAACATATGATGATCCTCATTAAGACTATATTCCGGAGGTGACAAGTGATAGACAAGCTTCGCTTTATTCGGACGCTCAAAAATAGTAACCAAACTTTTATCCGGCCCTTCCGCTATTTCATACTGTTTGATAATTTCAGCATCGTCAGGGATTCGCGCAACCATTCGAGTAAAGGTAAAATTCGGCATCGCATCCGCCCTAAAAACCTCTGAATAAATATCCCTATCTCCGGAAGAATAAGAATCAAAAGAAGGCTTCAACTTTTTAACCAATAATAAATCTTCAAAATAACCTTCAACCTTTTCCAAAACCCGAATATAGTCTTCATTATCTCCCCCCTCCCCCAACAAAGCTTTCTGTTCAAAAATCGCGCTCCTTAATTCCCTATAAGCCAAAATCGGATCTTGTTTCAAAACCTCATTAAGAATATGATTCAAAAAAGCATAAGCAACATAATAATCCTTGCCCAGATGAGATAATTTTTCAGGAGAAACGATTCGTTCCCGATTAATTAAAAAATCAAAAAGGTTGGAAACTTCAATCAACATTTTCACCTGTGTAAAGTCATGGGAATAATTTCTCTGTTGGACAAAAACAATTCGACTAATATTTGAATCTTCCTTAAGGTTATCAAGCGTCCTAGCCATCACAATTGGGGATTCAATCAAGGAAGGAGTAAAGTTCGCACCAAGATAATTAATGTACATAACATTCTCCCCAGATTCCCGAATAATCTCATAAGAATACAATGGCGCGCCCGGTTTAAACATCATTTTTTATTTTCTCCCCCCTATCTGGCAAATAAAAACGTAAAACTTTTCTAAAGTTTATTTTTAGTCACCCCAGTATAATTTACAAAAACACATATTAAAATATATGTATAATTGATTCTCTAAAAAAGATTATAGTCATTACCAATAACTAGCCGAGAATAAACAAAAGCCGGGGCGGATACAAGAGTACCAACAACTGCAGGATCAAGAGAACCACAATTCTTAGAAACTGCATATGTAGCCAACCCCACAATAAAAGGAAACACAATCACCCCAATTCTTTTAATCGCATCAAAGACATCAGCCTTTTTTTCCAAACTCTCTATTAAAAAATAATGGATGTCTTATATTAAAATGTATGTGTGATAAAACCATTAGATTTTATTTACAATAACAGATTGTTCCCAATATGAATTCCATATCCTAAAGAATTATAAACTTCTGTAACCAACAAATTAAATGGCAGAGGCTCCAACTCCACAAGGTGATCAAGTTCAATTTCTTTTAGCAGACTTCAACACTAGACTTAGAGACATCGATGAAAGAAATAGATTAATCAGGGAAAGAGTTTTACTTCTGGGAAAAAATTTAATTTCATCAAGACAAGAACTAGAAGACGAATTAAAGGAGATAAAAAAAGAAAACTTGGAGATAAAAAAAGACTTAGAAAAAATAAAAAGAATTTCAAATAACCTCCTTTCTGAAGTCAATAAGTTTGTAAAAAGAGATGAAGTAGTTATAATTGAGCGAATGTTAAAAGATTTCCAACCATTAGAATTTATGAGGAGAAAGGATGTTGAAGAATTAATAGATGCAAAACTATCTAAGAAAGAAGGTATGAATGAAGTTCAACTAAATAAAGGAAAGTTGAAACCTTAAGAAACTGTTAGTGCCTTAGGTAAAGAAATAAAAACTACAAAACCCACAGAATAATATGGATGTATTAGAAAAGATAATGGGACTACAAAGAGAGGGGATGGATGATGGAGAAATTTCTACAAGATTACAGAACGAAGGTGTTCCCCTCAGAGATATTAATGACTCGTTAAATCAAGCAAGAGTTAAGGCTGCAGTTTCTTCACCCGCCCCCGGGAGGGGAAAACATTTAACACAAGCCCCTCCGATACAACCCCCAGCCCAAGCCCCACAGATGCAAGCACGGAGGGGTCTATCAAACCAGGCAGGAATGCAACAATCAATGATGAGCACAGGACTTGAAGAGGAAGCCCCCCAGGGCCCACCACAAGCACAACAGATGCAACCTCCAATGGCTCCCGGTCCAGAAATTTATCCTCCGCAAGATGGACAACAAGCATATCCTCCCCAAGACGGAGGCCAAGATTACTACTACCCTGAAACTCCGCAAGCATATTCAGACCAAGATTATTACGCACCACAAGGGGGAATAGATACCGAAACAATTTCAGAAATTGCCGAACAAGTTGTCATAGAAAAACTAAATGAGTTCAAAGAAAAAACTGGAGACTTAGTTTCATTCAAAAATGCAATCCAAGAAAAGGTTGATGACATCGATGATAGATTAAAGAGAATTGAAAATTCGATAGACAAACTCCAACAAGCAATCATCGGAAAAATTGGAGAATTCGGAGAAAGCAACGCGATGATTCACAAAGACCTAAACAATCTTCACGGAACCGTTTCAAAATTAATGAACCCGCTAGTTGATAATTTTAATGAGTTAAGAAAGTTAGCTAAATAATCCTAAACCCTCCTTAACAAAAAGTTATTTTAGTCAGTAAATTTCACAGAGAACAAATTTCGCAGTGTGCTTCTACACATAAAAAATTTTTTACCAAGAAATTGATGAATAAATTTACTTCTTAATCTTCCAAGAAACAACTGCGGCAACAGCAAGGAGAAGAATCATTCCAAACCAACCAGTATCAAACCATTCCTGAACCATCCCCCAATTAAGTGCCCAATTGAAAACATAAGCCGAAGAGATTACAAAGAAGGCCACAATTAATCCCAAGAGAACCCAAGAAAACCAATTATTCTTACCTAAAAATGAAAGGGGCTCTTTCCCGGGCAAAAATCCGAGCAATGCAATCAAAAAGAAAACTCCAATAATAACTACACTAAACCAAGCCGAAGTAAATTTAACAAACTCAACTAATGAAGCCTGAACAATAAAAAAGCTAGACAAGATGAAGGAGATAAAGAGCATGACAGGTTGATTTTCTCCTAGAACTTTCGTCTTAAACAAAAGGGCATAGATTACAATAAAGACTAATAAAAATGCAAAGATAGGCATAAAATATCCAACCACTGAAACAGATGCTTCTGCTACCATTTACTTTACCGGACCCAAAGAACCAGACTTCTTCCCAGATTTAGCTGTAACAATAATTATTGTAACTAAGACTGCCAGAACTATAATCGACCATATGTTCTCGACAAAGAAACCACCAAAGCCAGAATTTCCAGACCATTGATCCCAAGCACTAAGCGACCAAAGAACAACTCCTATCCCCACAGTCCAACCAATCCAAGCAACCTTTCCTTTCTTCAACTCACCATCACCATAGAAGAAACCCAACATAATTAGAAGTACAATAAATATTGAAATTCCAATCCCAAACCGAGGGAAAATAACTGCAAAGAACTCCGAAACAAAATCAAATTGTAAAGAAAGCAAACCAATAGCCGCAGCCACAATAGACTCAATAGTCTTATTATCTCCTAGGATTTTGGTTTTATCCAATATAGCAAAAATAACTGCAAATATCAAAAGAAACGGAATCACATAAGAAAACACCCCAATATCGTTCCAGATATTTAACACATCAGTAACAGTTGTAACCATCCCTGTAATTCCCATAGTCAATTAAGAAAAAACTCATTTATATATGTTTCTTATCAATCGTCCTTTTTCTTCTTCTTCCCAGTAACCACTGCAACAACCATAGCCCCAACCACGAGGATAACCATAATTACATTAGACCAAATTCCACTTGTCCCATCAGAAAACCAATCTCCAATAACATTATAAAAACCGGTAACATATACGACAACACCAATAGTAAACAATCCTGCAAGAGTTCCAAAAGTAATCTTCATCCAGTCGGGAGCCTTAGACAAATCCCCAGCCACAAGACCATATAATATAAGGAACACCAAAATCACCGCAACACCCACCGCCATCCACGGCATTAAATTCACAATAATCTCTCGAGGTTGCCTTACACCAATCAAAAGTAGACCGATAACCATCGCAACAAGTGAATCAATCTGCGCCTTCCCCTCCCCAAGAATCTTAGACTTCTGAAGAATCGCGAAAACTACGACGAACACAAGTAAGAACGGCAAAAGCATCTCCGTAAAAAAAGCATTAGCAAATATTCCCATACACTACACAAACCTAAATCCTATTTAAATATTCCTAAAATTAACTAAGAACTTAACCTCGCCACTTAAATCGAAGTTAGGTAAGAACAAATCCCCACACCCTTATCCAAATTATAAATCGCTTCAATCTCGTCTTTCGATAATGCCCTACTCCAAATAGAGACTTCGTCGATGGAGCCATTGAAAAAATGCCCATCATACCAAGATGCTTTACCAATAATAAACTGATTAAATCCCTTTCCATCAAGGTATAATCTAGAGTCTTTTAAGTCCCCATCAGTATAAATGTTTATATTGGTCCCATCATAAGTACCAACAATATGATACCATTTATCTAATAATAAATTTTCAGAACTTAATGCACTAGGAATAGGATCAATACCTCCAAACATCCTAAATCCAGGTAATGCACCAGTTCCCTGCAAATTCCCGTTTAAATAAAATATAGCCCCCCCCAAATTTACGGCATAACTTGAAGCTATCACTTGTCCGACATTATCATCAGTACTAAAAGAATTGATTTTTACCCAAGCGCTAAGAGTGCTATTACTAACATTCAAAGAATCGGCCGTTCCCAAATCAACATAATCATCAACTCCATCAAACTCCATCGCACCCCCAACCTGACCATCACCCCAATCAACAAACTGCGCCTTCTTCTCATCATAATGTTCCCCAATCTCCGTCGCAGTCAATGCCCTTGAATAAATTGCAACTTCGTCTATTGAGCCATTAAGGAAACCTGGATTAACTCCAGTCCTTCCAACCCACACTGGAGAAGTTAAATCTGGAATCATTTGACTGGGTGCAGAATCAGAAAAACATTCCTGTCCCCCGATATATAATTTAATATAGTCATCTCCCTTAAAAACCCCAACAATGTTGATCCATTTGTTTTTATAATCAGCTTCAAACGCAGATACACCGAGAGTAAAACAATCAATACTTTTTCCAAGACCGCCATCCATTATATTAAATTTCCAACTCAAGGTATTTTCACCATTAAGATTTCTATGAAATGCTCTCAACATATACCCCTTCCCATTTCCCAAATCATAATTATTATAACTAGAAATAAGGGGGGTTGAAGTGTCTCCTCCCGATAGACCCAAGTTAAATTCATTAATATAGACCCAAGAACTTAAAGTCAATTCTGATTGAGTTACTGTAAAAATCCCATCATCAACTTCAACATAATCATCAACACCATCAAACTCCAAAGCCTTATCACCAGCCAAACCACTAACCCCAGAAACAACCTTCACATCCGAACTATCATTAAACCGCCCGTTATTCCTATAAGCCGTCTCATCCCGCACAAGCCCTTCCCTATAAATCTCAGAAATCTCCAAAGGAGTTAATGCTTTATCCCAGATTGCTACTTGGTCGATTGAGCCATTGAAAAATTCCAGGTCAGCCACACCATCCTTCCCAATATAGAAATCTGATGAAGTAGAAACATTATCTTCATTAAACGTGCTATTTTTATAATCCCCATCAACATATGAACTAACATTCCCATTATCCCGTACTACACATGAATAATACCAAACACCTTCAAAAATATTACCCACAGTAATCCAATCTTTAGACTCGCCATAACTTGTTGTAATAATTAATTGATTACCAGCTATCTGCATCTCCATATCCTCTTTTAACTCTATCCTCTTTGACCAGACCTGCTGACCATTTGCTGTATTATATTTAAACCAATTACAAACAGTAAAGTCTCCAGTTCCAAAATCCAAACTATCATCATCACCAACCTCAACATACCCATCAACCCCATCAAACTCATAAGCCGACCCAAACTCACCATCAACTCCAACAGTTACCCCACCAACAACAGTCCCATCATTTCCATTAACACTTTCATCAACAGCAACCAAACCAGTATCATCAAACTTCCAATAAGCAACCGCATCATCATACAACGAAGTCGCCCCGGCGACATCATCAAAGTGCATCAACAACCGAGTATTCCCAAAAACACTTCCATCATTATCTCCAACACTATCGACAGCGAAGCCAAACGAATCATTCAAACTCCAATAACCAACACGACCCAAGAAAGGATAAGTATAACATTCGACACAAACACCAAATTGACAAGTTCCACCAAGACAAGGAAGACCATTGGTAACCAAACTATAAACACATTCACCTTCTTCCCCGCAACTATCCGAAGTACAATCATTCCCATCATCACAATCTCCATCTGAAACACAAGCACCAAAAAGGATATAATCTCCATCAGAAAGACTTCCATTCAAGAAAGGGGCTTCCAAGAAAGAACTAACCGGACATTCAGTTTTCTTCCGCCCCTTCGAAAAAATTGGAGCAACACTAACCTTCGTCGGCTCGCCCTCAAAGTTACTCAAATTAAACAAATAAACTCTCGCCTGACCCGGCCCGGGAGCTGGAACAATCTTACTTCCCGAACCCCCCCCAAAACTAATTGTGATTCTTACATCTGAAAGATTTGCACTCCCCCCAGGATTTCGTTTAACCTGAACAGCCATAACATCATAAACAGAATTATAATAAGTATATCCTTTTGAAGTATCAATACTCACTCGCGAAGAAATATCCGAACAAAGAGTATCCATTTTCAAAAGCGGAACAATCGCCATCCAGATAATTCCAATAGCAGCAATAGTAATCAAGATAATTAGAACCGCAGTAATAATCGCACTAACCCCTCTCTTTTTCGAGCCTAGCAAGAAAAACATGAAAGGATTCTGAAAGGACTCCGAACTCTTTTTCATAAATACATTATAAGAAGGGATTATTTAAAATTATCCACGATTAAACCAACCCATCAGCAAATCTAAGATTTAATAATGAACTAACATTTAAGCTAGTTCTTCTTCTAAAGGCATATCGTCGTCCTCTGCCTGAACCGGAACAGCATTCTTATTGATTATCAAAATATCTCCAATAGCCTTAATAAACTGATGAGGCACAATAATCCCTCGAGCACCACCAAGAACTTCAATCATCCCAGACTCCCGAGCCACGACGATTCTCCACCCATCAATCTTATTATCAATTAAGTTAACTTCCTCGACCATTCCAAAAAGGTCTCCAGAATCAGTATAGACTTTTCGTCCAACAACCTCGCTCATTCTTTTTATTCTTAACATAGTTGAACTAAAAACATTTCATTTAAATACATTTCTATGATTCAAGACATACTAATAATCCCCCTACGACGAAGCCGATTACATTAAATGAAGCATGAAGCCGAGCAATTCGCTTCTAGATTAAAATAAATATCTCTAGATGCAAATTGCGAGTAAGAGAAAACCTTAGATCACCAGATCACCTACAGGGAGATTTTCTAGGCCAATAGATTTATAAAAAATATCTCCTTCAATAATATATGGATATCAAAAAATCCCTAATTGAAATCGTTATCATAATTCTCGCCTCACTAGTCCTCGCAGTGAGTATTGGATTTAGAGATACCTCAATAGCCTACACCGCTGGAATAAGTTTCTTAATAATCATTGGAGCAAACATCTTAATCAAAAAAACCGTCGGATACTTTTTAGAAATAAATGTCCGAACAAAGTTCTGGTCATGGTATCAATATGGATTTAGAAAAGATTCCCACTTCAAAAAACCCGTTCCAATGATCTGGATTCCACTTCTATTATCCCTATTTACAAGAGGAGTCTTTTGGTGGTTAGCAGTTTTAGAGTTTGATGTCACACCAAAAACAGAAAGAGTAGCAAAAAGGCACGGACTCTATAGATTTACTCAAGTAACTGAATGGCACATCGCATGGATTGCAGCATGGGGAATAATTTTAAACCTCCTCCTCGGTATAATTGGGTATATTGCCGGATTCGAATTATTCGCGAGACTCAGCATCTACTTTGCAGCCTGGTCGCTCATCCCATTATCCGGGCTGGACGGTTCAAAGATATTCTTTTCAAGCAGAGGACTTTGGATAACACTGGTAACGATTACACTAATAATCCTTGGTTGGGGATTAACAGTTATTTAAACAATCGAGGAGATTTCTTCTTAACCCTTCTCTTCCGAACCAACTTTTTAGAAATCTTTTTTTTCGAGCTTGCGAGAAAAACATGGGGGCTTCCGCCGACCTTTTATTCCAATCCTGTTGGAACCACCGAAGATAAATAATTGGTAAGATCCCAAAGGTATTAATCACCAAAGAAGCAACAAACCAAATTGCCTGATTATTCCTCGCAGATTTCCACATTGCGACACCCTTCCAAAACAGAGTCCAAACAAGAATTGGATAAAACCACCAAGGAAATTCAACCACCATATAGAATCCACCACTCCAAAATTTATAAACCTCCCTTATCTCAATAAACTATGGATGAAATGGATACAATTCCCCGAGACTACCAACAGACGATTTTTGAAACTTGCAAGGAAAAAGATTGTTTAGTTGTTCTTCCAACCGGAACCGGGAAAACCCTCATAGCCTTAATGATGGCAATAGACCGATTTAAAAAATTTCCTCTTGAGAAAATTATCATACTCGCCCCTACAAGACCTTTGATTGAACAGCATTTTGAATCTTTCAAAAAATCCTTGCCAGAAGGATGGGCAGACATGCAACTCTTTACCGGAAAAACACCCGCAGACCAAAGGAAAAAAATATGGCAAACTGCCGAGTTTATTTTCTCTACACCCCAATGCATTGCAAATGATCTAGAAAAAGGATTATACCAATTAGACGAAGTAAGTCTCCTAGTCGTAGATGAATGTCATCGATGCCTCAAGAATTATGCTTACAATAGGGTCGCTCAAAAATACAAATTACAAGCAACCAATAGAAGAGTCCTCGCACTAACCGCCTCCCCCGGTTCAGATAAAGAAACAATAACCAAAGTCTGTGAGAACTTAGGAATAGAAGCTGTAGAAATCAGAACAACTGAAAGTGCAGATGTAAAACCCTATCTCCAAGAGCTAGAATTTGAGAAAATTGAAGTAGATTTCCCCCCAGAATTTCAAGAAATCAGAATGCTACTCGAAGAAATCTATAACAGAAAAGTGGGTGAATTAAAACACCGAAAAGTCCTCTTTGGATATCCAAGCAAAACAATGCTCCTCAAAACTCAAGCAAACCTTATGAATTCACTAAGAAGGGGGAGAAGTATGAACAGTATGCTAGCAGTTTCTGCATGCGCAACCGCACTAAAAATTTCCCATGCGTTAGAACTTTTAGAGACCCAAACACTTTCATCATTCATAATTTACTTGAAAGATTTATTCAAACAAGCCACCGAGAAAAAATCAAAGGGAGTCCAAAAACTTGTCAAAGACCCCCATTTCGCAAAAGCCTACACTCTTGCAACAACACTCAACAAAGAACACCCTAAATTAGAAGTTCTGAAAGAAATAATCAGAGAACAATTTAACAAAGACACCAAATCAAAAATAATAATCTTCGCACAATTCAGAGAAACAGTTAGAACAATCTCCGAAATGTTAAATAAACTCCCGGGGATAAAAGCGGAAAATTTTGTAGGACAAGCAATGAAAGACCACGGCAAGGGAAAAACAACCGGGTTGAAACAAAGAGAGCAAAAAGAGATGATTAAACAATTCAGAGAAGGAAAAATAAACATTCTTGTCGCAACATCCATTGCCGAGGAGGGTTTAGACATTCCCGAAGTTAATGAGGTAATTTTCTACGAACCAATCCCAAGCGCAATAAGATCAATTCAGCGAAGAGGACGAACCGCAAGACTTTCAAAAGGCTCGCTAAAGATTCTCATCACAAAAAATACCCGAGACCAAGCTTACCACTATACTGCCTATCACAAAGAAAAAAGAATGTATAAGGCAATTGATGACATAAAAAAAGATTTTGAGTCAGGAGAAAGACAACAAACATTACTATGAAAAAACAAATTGAAAACATCTTCTCAAAAAAGAAACTGGAAAAAGAACCTATTTGCCCGAACCCAAAAACCCCAATAATCATAGACACCCGAGAAAAACAATCCCTCATCGCAGCAAACTTGATGGAAAAGAAAGCAAATATCGATTTTGAAAAATTAAAAATAGGAGATTACTTAATTCAAGACACGATTATTGAAAGAAAAACTTTCTCAGACTTCGTCGGCTCAATGCTAAACAAAAGATTATTCGACCAATTAAGAGAAATAAAAAAATATCCCAAATATTTCCTAATTATTGAAGGGTTTTGTTATGACTACAACAAATTCAATGTTCATGAAAATGCAATTCGAGGAATGCTCCTCTCGGTTGCAATAGATTACCAAATCCCAATAATCTACACCGAAGACGAAAAAGACACCGCCAACTTCCTTATCCTTGTCGCGAAAAGATATGAAAGACCAAAGTCCCAAGATTCCATAAGACCCTCTAAAACTTTCAAAACGCCTGAAGAACAAAAACAGTTTATTCTTGAAGGATTCCCGGGAATCGGACCAGCCACCGCAAAAAATCTTTTAGATAAATTCCCAACACTCCAAAAAGTATTCAATACAACAAAAGAAGACCTCAAGGAAATACTCGACGAAAACAAAATGGAAAAATTCTTAGGGTTACTAAAAGATTAAGGTTCTAAACTAAAACTCGCATACTCAGAAATCTTTGCCAATTCTTTTATGTCCTCAAGAGTAACAGAATTAATATTCTTCTCATATTCATAATAGTCCTCAGCATTTCCCACAGCCTCTTCCAAAATCAAATTAACCGCAGTATCATTTGAACCTTCAGACTCAACACGTCTATTCCCGATAACCTGGACTTTCGCTTCACTTAATTCTTTTTCTGTTATCTTCCCCATCTTAGCATATTCCTTCAAACTAATATCCATAACCTGGCTAACTTTTTCCGGATCAGTCCCAGCCCAAATAATCATATAACCATAATTCTTGCCTAAATCAAGCTCGGACTTCACACCATAAACAAGCCCCCGTTTCTCTCTCACCTCACTAAATAATTTCGAGGACATCCCTTGCCCAAGAATCGTGGAAAAAACTTCTGCAGCATACCTCCCTTTTTCTCCAACAATCGGAAAATGAAACCCCAGGGCAAGATTAGCTTGATGAATATCCCCCCGTTTCTCAACATCCTTCACAGTTTGTAATTTTATTTCAGGAACTGGAGAAATTTTTCCATCCCTATCAACTGAAACCTTTTCAGCCAACTTAAGAATCTCATCAAGATTATTATTTCCAACGACACATAAAATAGAATTCTTTGGAATATAAACTGCTCGATGCTTCTCAAATAATTGTTCCCGAGTCATACTTTTCACAGTCTCCTTAGTCCCCCCAATAAATTCACCAAAAGGTTTTTCATACAAATTATTTTTTATCTTATCCAAAACATGCGACCGAGGATTATCCCTATACATTTTAATTTCTTCACAAATTACATTCCCCTCTTTTTCAACTTCTGCATCAGGAAAATTCGCATTAAAGAAAATATCGAAAATAACATCCATTGCAATATTCAAATGCTCTGAAGGCAACTTAACATGATAAGCAGTAATCTCTTCATGAGTAAACGCGTTCAAATCTCCCCCGACTTTTTCAACTTCATCTGCAATCTGTTTAACATCTCTTTTATCCGTCCCCTTAAAACAAAGATGCTCAATAAAATGCGCAATCCCCTTTTCTTCCGCAGTCTCGTAAGCCGCCCCATACTTCACTGCGAGCATAACTGTAGTAACTGGAACGTCTCGCTTCTCGTGCAAAACAGTCAATCCATTAGCTAAAACTTTTTTCTTAAATTTCATAAATTAGAATAATAACAACCCTATTTAATTATTTGGCTTCTTCCCAATAACTAATACCCTTTCACCATTCGTCTTAAAATCTTTTTCAATCATAAAATTCTCGCACGGGCCACCAGGGTCATCCTTTGAGGACAAAAAATCAATAATCCATTTTCTCTGAACTGCAAACTTCTTTCTACCGCCCAAACTTTCTGTAGGCAAGCTCAAAACAATCTTTTCACATTCCTTCGATACCCTCAAAAAAAATTTCTTAAAAAAATCTTTCTCCAAATTCTCCAAGGCATCAACAACCTGAAACATAAACACGACCCGAGGCTTCTTCTGAGATTCCAAAAGACCCTTAATCCTCTCCAGATCAAATAAATCCCCGACAACAGCCTTAGCAGAAAATTTATTCTCCTGAAAATAATCATTCATATTATCTACTAACTGCCCAGAGGCTTCAACCGCCAAATAGTTCACTGCACCAAGTTCCTTTTTCAAATAATCATAAGAAAATCCATTCGCTCCAGCCCCCAAATCAATTACCGAGCCCACATTTCCCATCCCCTTAAAAATCTCCCCATAAAACTCTTCATAATCCCTTTTCTTAGAAGACATATGAGATTTCAACATTTCCTCAGCAGAACCTTTTCCTTTCAAAACTTTATTAGTTAAAAAAACTCCAAAATATTTCCGAAGTAAAGCTCTAGATTTTTTCACATCGGGCTCACCAGAGTCATGCCCATTTGGGGCACCTTTTGCCATTTCCGCAGCTCGCTCAACAATCGAATCCGGCAAACCAGAAAATTCTCGTTTCTTTTTTATCTCTTCAATTAATTTTTTATCCATTCGTAAATTTTAATTTTTTTACTTTAATATTCTTCATCAAATGTCTATATTCTCCCTCATTCTCAACATCAAAATCAATCTCTATTCTCTCACTATACTCTGGCATCATTAAAATTGTTGTCTCAGCCTCGCCACCCTCAAAATCCAACCTAAATTTATATTTTTTAGTTAATTTTTTCAATTCTTCAAAATTCTCACGATTAATCACCCGACCAAGCCAACTCCCATCAATTCCCTCACACGCAATCTTAATCATAATAACTTCAAAGCCCTCAACAAATAACTCCTCCCAAAGTTTCTCAGGCTCATAATCCCAAAGAGGAGCAACAAATTTCAAATTCAAATCATCACAAATTTTCTTCACCCTTTTCCCTTGATAAGATGAAGCAATCCCCCCAACTACAATCCCTTCAACATTTCCTTTAATTTCTCCAATCAACTTCCTCAAGTCTTTCAACTCTTTTCCTTCAATACCTTCACTTTTTACTGAAACTATCTTAATCCCAAGACGCTTAGCCTGAACATTTAACAATCCCAAATCCTGTTTATGAAACATAAAACTATCTTGATTCTTAGGATAAATATTCAAAAGATATTTCACTTCATGACCCTCTTGCAAAACTTTATGCAAAGCTAAACACGAATCCTTCCCCCCAGAGAATAAAACTCCCACTTTCATAAATCTCAAAGAAAAAATCACTTTAAGAGCCTTGCCCTAAGACCCTACAATTTAGAGTACCCTAAGCTGAGAATTATTTCTTCTTCCACCGATTTGTCGGCCGCCTCAAAAGGAAGAATAAGAGAATTAAAAATAAAAGCAACGCAACTACCCCTGCCCCCAACGCGAGCCAAAAATTCTGAGTATATACTGTAGATTTTTCAGAATTAGAGGTTGCCCCTCCTGTGGAAGTATCTGAATCTATATTAGCTTCGGGGTCAGCATCTCCCGAATCCGTTGAACCAGTATCTCCTGCAGAGGTATTTACAAGAACAGCTGCATCTTCCGCGCTACCTCCATCCGCATATTCCCCCCAAGCACCCTCACCACTAACAAACCCAATTAACAAAAGAAACACTAACGACAATACAAACCCTTTTTCCATAAAATTCATATACTATCCTACTTTAATAATCTTATGGCGTCGACAAACCAATCCCCATTTTATCAAAGAGCCGAGCAAGAATACCACGAAGCAACAACGGATGAAGAGAGAATAGCCTGTTTAGAAATAATGATGAAAGAAGTCCCAAAACATAAATCTTCAGAGAATATGCGAAAAAATCTGACAAATCGTTATAAAAAATTAAAAGAAGGTCTAGCAAAGAGGAAAAAATCTGGAAAGGGGGGACAAGCAGGAATAAAAAAGGCAGACATGCAAGTTGTTTTAACCGGATTTCCAAATTCCGGGAAGTCTACCCTATTTAACACCCTAACCGGACTTAATGCTAAAGTTTCTCCCCACCCATTCACCACCTTCCAACCCCAATTAGGGACATTTAAATTTGAAGAGGCACAAATACAAATTATAGACACTCCTTCCTTTCCGAATCATGATAAATCTCTTCTGAATTCAACAGACACAATCCTTCTCATTATAGACTGTTTGGAACAAATCAAAGAATCAGAAAAATATATTTATCGAGCGCCAGCAAAAATAATTCTCATTATAAATAAGATTGAAGATTACGTAGCATGCCCTAACCAATCAAATTTACAAATCAGTGAGGGTAACAAAAGAAAAATTGAGGCAAATCTAAAATCAAAATTTAAAAAATATGATTACCAAATAATAGATATAAAAAATCCAGAGAGATTAGAACTCGAAAAACTAAAGGAAAAAATATTCGGAACATTTCCAGTAATTCGTATCTATACCAAAGAGCCAAAAAAGGAACCAAGTAAAGAGCCCATGATTATGAAAGTAGGCTCGACATTCGAAGAAGCAGCAGAAAAAATATTGAAGGGAATATCAAAGAAAATAAAACGAGCGAGGGTCTGGGGCCCTTCTTCAAAATTCGGCGGACAAGTAATCGGACTCGAACATGTTCTAAAAGATAAGGATGTAATAGAATTTCAAACAAAATGAATACCAAGCGTAGTGGACTATCTTGCCCCAATAAAAAAGGTACACCTATCGGTGCAAGGGAAGTTGATGCCTCAGGAAACTGGGAGTGTCTTAGGTAATGAAACTAGAAAAAATATTCCTTATTCTTTCACTCCTAGGAATCCTATTATTAATGTTTTTAACCCAACTCCCAAATAACCAAACCGGCACAATAGAATCAATAAAATATTCAGAAAATAGAATAACAATTCAATTAGAAAATCAAGATGAAACATTAATTCTCTTCAATCCCTCCCCTCTTGATTTGAAACCGGGGGATGAAATTTCTTTTCGAGGAAAGATTGAAACATACCGGGGAGAAAAACAACTCATCGTAGATGAAATAAGGAAAGTTTAACCAAATCGATGTTGGACATAATCAATCAAATCTCCACCCGAAAGTCTTAAACTAGAAGGCCCATGCCTAATATAAAATTCCTCTTGGTCCGCCCACTTCAAAAAAATTCTTTTGTCTGAGGGAAGGCAATCAATTTTCAAAACAGATTTTCCCTTGTACGGATAAACCTCATAACGAATATAAGGCAAAGCGCCATTGCCCAACTGATTCTTCAACATAGATGCGAAATATAACTCTAGCTTATCTTTTGAGGGAAATTGGTCCTCCTCGACACCGATAGCCTCTCCAGCATCGCCCACCCCAACCAATAAAGAGCCTCCGCGAGAATTAAGATACGCAACAATTGTTTTCAAAACCGCATGTTCCATATTTTTATCAAAATCTCCCGTGTGCAAATTTCTCCGAAGAGTAGACTTAAACTCTAACCTCTCCGATTCCTTTTCCATAACAATTCCTTCAATATAATTTGGGGCAAGGGCCTCAGACTTTCGAGGATTAGCAAAATTAAAATTATCATTTAGGAAATTAAAAAGAGATAAACTGAAAAAATCATTTTTTCCGGAACGCAATCTCAAAAATCCAGAAAGTGAAACTATCAAAGCACCGAGAAAGTTGACTGCCAAATCCTTCATAGTATCTACAAGCCCCAATTGTAATCCAAAACCAAAGAGTGTATCTATCATAAATTCAAAAAGTTCCCACAAAGCACCGAGAGAAAATGCAAAACAAAAAGTAAAGAACAAAACAATCGCCGGACTAGATTTTACACAACCAGATTTATCTAAAATATGAAAAATAGTCAAGCCTATAAAACCCAACGCAATTGCCGCACCAAAAGTTAATAGGACATCCCACCACCAAAATCCTGCATACATCCCCCTAACACTTCCAAACAAAAGTAAGCCAAAAACAAATAGGAAAGTTATAATTTCCAAGCTAGCTGGCAAGTCCTTCCGAAAAAAAATCCGAGAGAGAGTTGGAATAAAAGTCATGACGAGACCAAGGAAAGCCATTACAAGGATAAGATTTCTCCCCTTAAAAAAAGCAAAAAGGAGAGTCAAAATTAAAACAAGCCTAATAAAATTAACAATTACAATATGAACAAATCCCGCAGAACCCTTCTCCGGCTCATCAGATTTATAACCCATATAAAAATGTCGTTTTAAGAATATAAAAGAATATAGAGTCTTTAAAATATATTATAGAATGGAATTGATACTGGCCTTTATTCTAGGAATCCTTGCCGGGACAATCACCGGCCTAATCCCTGGAGTTCATATCAACCTCATAGCAGCGATTCTCTTAACCTTCATATTTCTGACACCCTTTCCCATAACTATAATTTTAGTGTTTATTGTAGCCATGGCGATTACACATACCTTTGTGGATTTCATCCCCGCAGTATTTCTCGGAGCCCCCGACGAAGATACCGGACTGGGGATTCTCCCCGGGCATGAATTCTTATTAAAAGGCCACGGACATCAAGCAGTAAAACTCACAACGATAGGTTCTACAATTGCAATTCTCTCCCTGATTATCCTAGTGCCCGCATTCCTTTTATTTATCCCAAAAATTTATCCATTCATAGAAAGAATGTTGGGCCTCTTCCTTATTTGGATTGCAGTACTGTTAATCCTTCATGAAAAAGAATCGAGAATAAAGGCAACAATAATATTTATCTTGGCAGGCTTCCTTGGGTTAGCCTCGTTTAACTTAAACATTCAACAGCCCCTTCTCCCCCTATTAACCGGTCTCTTCGGAGCATCAACGATAATCAATTCAATAAGAACAAGAACAAAAATTCCTCCACAAAAAATAGAAAAATTAACACTAACAAAAAAAGAACTGATAAAACCAACAATCTCCACCGCGATTATCTCCCCCTTCTGCTCATTCTTCCCAGGACTTGGAAGTAGCCAAGCTGCAGTTATAGGCTCTGAGATAATGGGAAAATTAAACAGAGAACAATTCCTAATTCTCCTAGGATCAATAAATACCTTAGTAATGTCTATGTCGTTTGTGACCCTCTTCCTAATCCAAAAATCAAGAACCGGTGCGGCAGCCACAATCTCCCAAATAACACAATTAAGTTTTCCAGACCTCCTTACAATCCTAATAACAATAGCCGTCACATCGATAATCGCAATCCCCCTTACCTTACAAATTTCAAAACTCTTCGCGAAGAATATCCACAGAATCCCTTACGCGAAAATATCAATAACAATTTTGATTTTTTTGACTGCAATAACAATTTTCTTCTCAGGATTTTTAGGATTTTTAGTCTTCATTACCGCAACAACACTCGGACTTACCTGCATAGAATTCCAAACCCGAAGAAGTTTCCTCATGGGAGCGATTCTAATCCCAACAATCCTTTATTATCTCCCGTTCTAAAGATTTATTAAGCAAAACCCTCTGAGAGAATCATGGGGAGAGAAATTATCTTTGTAGGGATCGCCGGAATAATTATTGGAATTGCAATCTATTGGAAAACTGGAGAATGGATTCCGGCATTAGTCCCAACAATTATAGGAATAGCATTAATTCTATTCTATAAAGAAGAAGATAAATTAGAACAAAGAAAGGATATAAATACAAAGAAGACTAAAAAATAATATGGCAGAAATAATTACAACAACAACAGATACTCTTCCCGGAAAAACAATTACAAAAGTTTTAGGAATTGTTAAAGGCAGCACAATCCGAGCAAGGCATATCGGAAGAGATATCGCAGCAGGATTAAAAAATCTCGTTGGTGGAGAAATCAAATCTTACACCCAGATGATTTCACAATCACGAGAAGAAGCATTTAATAGAATGATTAATGATGCAAAAGACCAAGGAGCAGACGCAATTCTTAATGTTCGTTTCGTAACCGCAATGGTAATGCAAGGCGCGGCCGAGATTTTAGCTTATGGAACTGCAGTGAAACTAAAGTGAAATTCTGTATTTACGATAACATCCCAAGTAGTACCCTATAATCACTGAAGTAATGATATAATCTTGTTCCAAGGTTTCGCCCAAATTTTGGCTCACATAATTATTATCTTTAATCTGTGTTTTCTAAAATTTATTTAATGCTCCGCGGTTCGCCAAAACTTCTCTTAACGGCGATTTTACAGTTCACAAAATATTCTTTTTGTTCTCCCAAATTGCAATCTTTAGCTCTTTTAGAATTACTTCATTGCAACTTTGCAAAATCGCAGACGTTACAACCCCCAACAGTCCAAACACAACTTTTCCCTCGGCAAACCTATTGCCTTCTCAAGAATTTCAACATCGGCAAAATGTAAACCATCAAGCCCCCGAGTCGTTCTAATTTCTTCAAGACTCATCCTTTTCGCAATACAATCTTCATCATTTTTAATCGACTTCCCATATTTACAAGCACAAACCAAAGGCGGGCAAGCAATAATCGCATGAACTTCTTTCGCGCCAAGAGCCTTTAATCTCTGTGTCTGTTTTCGAGTTTGATTTCCTTTTACAATTGAATCGTCCACTATAATAATCCTTTTGCCTTTGATTAGTTCTTTGACAGGGATTAATTTTTCATCAGCCACCCCATTTTGTGCTTCAAGAGTATTCGGAGTAAAACTTCTTCCACTATAATCAAATTTTTTAAAGACTTCAAAATAAGGAATCCCCGAAGCATTAGCAAATCCTGTAGCATGACACCGTCCAGAATTAGGAATCGGAGAAACTAAATCTGCATCAATTTTATATTTTTCTGCCATCAAGGCCCCAATTTTATTTCTAACAAGTTCAACACTTTTTCCATCAATAAGCGAAGAAGGATGCGCAGTATAAATCCACTCAAAAGTCCCATATTTAATATTCTGTAAATCAAACTGGGCGACAAAATTTATTCCTCCAGAGTTTAGAAGCACCACTTCCCCCGGCTTGACATCTCGGACAATTTCAAAACCTGTGTTGATAAAAGACACACTTTCCGAAGATACCGCATAACTCCCATCCTTTTTCCCCAAAATCAACGGCTTTCTACCCCACCCTCGAGCGGCATATATCCCTTCAGGCGTAAGCGCAACCAGAGCAAAATCCCCCTTCATTTGTCCAATCAAATTTTTAATGCCTTTCTCAAAAATAAACTCTTTTGCAATTATTTTAGAAATTAAAACAGCGTCGCTAATCTCACCAGGATTATGATACCCTGAAAAGCTTGCGCCCCCCTCCAAAAGGTTATTTTTTATCTCAGAGTAATTGAATAAATTTCCATCAACACATAAAATCATCCCCCCCCTCCGAGACAATTCTGAAACGGGCTCTCGACTTCCAGAAACACAAGCAATAGCACTCCCCCCATTTATCCCATTAACTTTCTCCCTAGGAAAATTTTCCCTAACCAATCCTTTATGTGTAGAATTTTTTAACTTCCCATCAGGAGTCTTCCACGCTAGCCCGCAATAATCTTCTGAACGATTTTGTAAATAAAAAACCCCAGACAGAGCATCCTGAATACAATCATCCTTAGAAACCACCCCAAAAATTCCTGACATAAAATAAAAAAGAAAAGGGCCTTTTTAAATTAAAGCATAATCAAGTCTCATCTTATTTCCTTGAAGCCTTAAGTAAGGTTAAAGACTCAAAGAAAAGTCCAGTCAAACCAAGAGCATAAATAATATAAATAGACCACAGAAAAATAAGTTGTTTTGTTCTATCAAATAATAATGAAATTACAAACAATGCAAGACCCATTTTATCAAAGAAATACATATAAACTATCCAAAGAATTGCCAAGGTAGAAATTATCATAACAATTAACCCAATAATTCCCGCAATCATAGCAAACCTTGCAGAATTCCTTATTCTAATCAAACTTATCACAAAAAGATATCTCGTTATAATTAAGAATACAAAAAACGCTAAGAAGACATACCCTAATATCGGAGAAGAATTGTCCTCTACAGGAACGCCCAAACCAGATCCTCCTGAACCCGTTGGAGCCAGAGTACTCAGAGGACTAAAACTCGAGATAATTGCGATAATAATTAACACAAGAAATATACTTATCGCCACCATCAATATAATCGCAGAAACCTTCAACAAATGAGAATCGACTTTCTTAGCCAATACAACAAAACCATAATAATACACTAAAAAAGAAAGAAGTGACACGAAAATAAAGACTATAGATATCCAATTTCCAACATCAATTGAAGCACCAAAAATCCCCATCAAAAAAAGAACAGAATAAATCCCAAAAAAGACAAATCCTATAATCCGGGCAATCTTCATCCAATTCCTACCTGAAGAATAATCCCCCCTACCAGGGAAACTATTAACTCCCCCACCAACCATCCTTATTAGAATAAAACTCTAATTATTAATCTTCCCCTAGAACCATTTTTTCAAGTCAACCTGTTTATCCAATTCTTTCCCAAAAATACTTTCGATATACATCTTCGTCAGTTCCATTCCCTCTTTAGTATAAGGAGAAATATTATAATTAACGGCCAAATCCATCGCAGGTTCTAGATATTTTTTAATTGAACCTTCACTAATAGTAAAAATAATCTTCCCACCACATTTTGTGCAAACCCCAGACAACGGAGTCCTTCTAAATTTCTCATTACATTTCACACATCTAAACTGCTGCTGTGCGAACTTCCGGAGATTACCTCGAATATCTCGAATAAAATGCCGTTCAATAATTAACCGAGCAACATCTTCCGTATCGACCGCACGAATCTTCCCAACCAATTCCATTTGCCCCGCAACCTTCTCTTTCATCGTCGGCAAAATCTTATAAGCCCCATTCAAAACACCTTCATTAAAATCAGTAGAATCATGAGTAAACCCGGTCTTAGTAAACGGATTTTCATCATTCGCCAACCTATCCTTAACAGTCTCAATCTTACACTCACTCGAATGTTTTCCCTCCTCCGCTAACCGATAAACTTCTAAAGGATAGTGGTCTCCCAACTCGAAACCCAAAATCTGATCGTCAACTTCTCCTGCACGAATATGAGCGTTCAAAACTAATGGAGCATCTTGAGTCCCACCACGATGACTCGGTAAGAACTTCCTAGAAAAATTAATCAGAACGTCCATAAGCAACATTACTGCTGCTTCATCACCATCGCAATTAAAACTCATAATATTATTCGCAACGACAAGATGGTTCTCGGTATCTACATTTAAACAATAACTTTCTTCTTCCCCGGATTCCTCAATAGAAACAATAGAATCATAAACAAAATTTTCATCTTGTTCGATCCTCATCCCATAATGCCCTTTAGCAAAATAATTTTTTAAAATATCATTTTTTCTTTTAGATAAAAAACCAATCTTCATAAAATTATTAATAAAGTCAGAACCAATAATTAATTTAGTAATTTTAAATTTAGGGATTACTCTTTTCTTTTTGATATAAAATTCCTTAACTTTTGGTCCGGGCTCTTTCTCATATTCATATCGTTTAGTAAAAATACCAAACCTATTCAAACAAAATTCCAAATCACTTAATAATCCTTCGCTAATACTATCACAACAAATCTTTTTTCTTTCTTTTTCAGCAGAACCATCTCCTTCAAAATACCCCCTTAAAACACAAGCTAATTTTTCTAAAGTTAAATTCAAAAATAAATAAGGAATTCTTTTATCTTTAGCAATACTCCCCGCCTCCAAAATCTTTGTAAAAAATAAATACAAACTCCTTGAAGAAAAAGTAACCCTATCTTTTTTTCTTTCAGATGGATATAATCCAAAAGAATCTTTTATAGTATTTTTAATAAATTTTCTAATTTCAGAATCACTTGAAGAAATATAAACTTGATTCAATCCTTTTCCCCCACTAACACTTCTCGAATAACCCTCAGCAAGATATAATCCAATTACTTCCAAAAGTTCATTAGTTAACTCGATAACAATTGGCACTTCAACATTATCTCTTTTAGTCGCTATTTTTCCAACCTTATAGATTTTTTCTCTCAAATTTTTATTCAATTTTAATACAAAATTAATAGGATAACTATCCCTAATTTTGAAATTTTGAAATTGTTTTTTAGAAATATTTAATCTTTTCAAAATTCTATCTCGCTCTCCAATCCCTAAATCTTCTAAAATAATCTTAATTCCCCTAATCATTAAATTCTCTCCTTTAAATTTTTCTAATAAATTAATCTCCCCTAAATTTCTAGATTTAATATCAATCTTTTTAGGAAGAGGTAATTTATCTCCAACTTTCAAATTAGAAGCCCTTTTCTTTTTTCCATCAATAAAAAATTTATGATTTTTAGTAACTTTAATCTTCTTCCCAAGAGCAGTCTTAATCTCTAACATCTGTAATCTTTTATGTTTTGTAAAATTATTAACTCCAACCTCCTTTAATCCCTTATTAAATCCAATTGTTTTAAATCCCTTAACTTTTTTTTCCATAGTCCTATAATCATCAACAATCTTCTCTGGATTTAATTTTTCAATTAATTCGCCAATTTTAATATTTCTCCAAACATTGCCTTGTTTTATAGAGATATATGTATTATAATCAAAACAGTCTCGACGCATAGCGGCATGCATATAAGGTGAAGCAACCAACCCCTGTAATTCACTAAACCCGATTATCCGCCCGATAACCCCCGCACAATTATGAGGAGCCATACAAGTAACCAACTGCCCAACCAAATCTTCCTTCGATTTCAAATTATAATATTTTGGCAAACCATATAATTTTTCTAACTCTTCATCAACAAAATTTGCAATATTAAGAAAAACATCATCAGCCTTTTCATCCGCCGTAACCGAGCACGAAGACAAAACAACATCATGCGGCCTCAATTCCAAAATCTGATTTTCATTAACCAAATCAGCTCCATAAAGATCTTTCTCATAACCCAACTCTCTCAACTTCTCAATACTCGTCCGAATCTCATGCGGCTTAAAATGTGTCAACGGAATCTCAGTCCCATCATAACGAATCGTCCCATCTTTATTCACACAAAGATTATACTTCGATCGAAGAATTCCCTTCGCCAAATTCTCAAAATCATGACTATCACTACTTGTTCCCCTAACACCTTTAATCAATGGAGGAATCTCCCAATTCTCATAGCCCAGCAATTCCTGTGCAACTTTAAAATAATGTTTAGAATCAATTTTTCGATTAGAAAACTTATAACAATTATCTTCGTGCTGTTTACACTTCTCTTCTTTTGCCACACGACAATCTCTACAATAATACATCTGCTTAGTTTTCTCCCCACATTTTTCGCAGACGGGATAAATCGTTTCAGTCCCACAACCACATTTGAAAATCGGCCAGTCAGATTTAATATATCCTACCTCGACCGCAGCCTGCACACTCCTTAATCTCCCCCCTTGATCTGAAATCGGGAACAATACACTTGGGCCTCCTGTCAATTTCCGAAGCTTCGCCTTTTCTGGCCGACCCATTCGAGTCCCAATAAAAGTTCCGGCCTTATCTTTGATTTTATATTTTGAAAATTTATTCACAATCTCCAAGACATCACTACCAAGCTCTCCTTCAATAATTTTCTTAACCTCTCCCTTCAAATTATCTCCTTCTTTCATAAACGGCAATCCCAAATTTACAAGAAAAGATTTAGCATCTTTAGCTACAACAACATTATCTAAAACAACTTGATGCTCCACCCCTAAAATTTCTAAGGCCCTCTTTGCTTCTTTAAATTTTCCACGAATAGAACTTTCCCAAGGCAAAACCAATCGCCCTCGCCAAATACCTTTCTGCACCCAATCCATTAACCCTATAAAATCCTCCTTAGAAATTTGATTCCAATAAAAAATATGAGAGGGATGTAACGGCAAAGAATATTTCTCACTAATCCCCACAGCCTCTTCAAGTGAAATATCAAAAGCATTACCTTCAAAACTCTCCCCAGTCACTTCCATCTTTTCCTTGAGCTCCAATTCCCACCATTCCTCGACATAACCCGGCTTAGGCAACATCGCATTCCGGTCAATAACATCTCCTAACGGAAAAAGAATATCTCCCAAATAAATAATCTCCTCGACATCTTTGTAAATCTCCTTCGATTCTTCAAAATCACTAATCTTTTTGACCGAACCATCAAACAACTTAACAATCGGTCCATCAAGATGATCACAGGAAGTGATAATGCACCCTTTAGTAGGTTTCTCAATTTTCAACTGAGTACCCTGAGACAAAAATCCATTTGTAATTCCCATAGTCGCTGGATGAATAGAAACTGCAGAGAAACCCGCGGCCCGACTCCGACCATACCTGAATCTAAATCCCCCCGGAGCAGAAGGATGCCCGTAAACCGGACGCCCGGCAACCAAATCTTTGATATATGTTGCAATAACATCTCCACTCCCTTTCTCCCGCTTTTTGTGAAGCACTAAATATTCCTCCAACCAATCAAAACCCGTACAAATCAAACCATGCTTCTTCGGACTACTCAACCGCATCACTCCCTTCGCCGCCTTTTGCGCAAGACCCTCACTAAAAGTCAAACACATCCCCCCCCGGATAAAATTAGAAGAAACCCTCGGCAAATCCTTATAATTCGAAACCTCTCTCTTCTCCGTAGGATCCCCAGAAATCTGAATCGGCAAATGTTTAGCCAAAAAAATCATCTCTTCCTCTGTCGGGAAATACTGTAAATTCGTAACCCTCTCATGATAATCTATATTCTCAGTAACATACCTCTTCACCTCAGTATCATCAGGGTCGTATTTCGCATACCCGAAATGTTCTCGCAGATAATCAATTAGCATCAGAACAACACAAGTCGCTGTCGTACCGGCAGAACGAATTGGCCCACTAAAATTCGCAATGAAATAATCTTTCCCATCCCGAGTCTTACCTAATTGCAAACCAGTATAACCTTCAATCGGGGACGCAACAACTCCTAGGGTGATATAAGCAAACCCCACACGAATCCCGCAATCAATCGCTTCCAATTGATCCTTAAACTTACAATACTTTTCCTCGGCAATCTCTCGAGCAATATCAAACGCAACCGTCGTATCCAACTGCCCATACTTTTCCTCCAACTCTAACATCCTATCACTAATCTCCTTAATAGGGATATCAGGATAAATTGTCGTAACCAACCCCACAGACTTCTCTGCCATAGTCATCGCTAAAGGAATCTCCACATGGTCTGTAGGATCAATTCCCTTCGCCCTAGCAGCATTAGCAACCACATATTCTTTATCGACCCCTGTCTTCAAATCAGTAAAATATTTCTCCGTATCCCAATCATACTTTTCTTTTTTATGAGCTACCATCTTTTCCCTCCAATTTACAAACTAACTCCTCACCGTCTTCAGAGCCAGTAGGGTCATGCCCTCCTGGAGCACATTCAATCTCTTTCAACTCATCAGAAAAATCAAGCATCTTAATCTCCCTAGTTTTCAAATTAAACAGGGGAACCTTACAAGGATCGGGAACATTTCCAACTTTTTCCTCAAACGGGGTCATTGATTGCCAGCATGAACTTGCAATCATCAAAATATTATTATATGTTGAGACTTCCGCACGATGCTGGTCCGCCGTAGCAATAATGTCCGGGATCTTATCAATCACCATCGGGTCTCCACGTTCACAAGGAATATAATCCATACCCCCATGAATCGGGGCGAGATGCCTTCTCTTCAACATCTCCCGCACAACCCTTGTAGGAGAAGTATGCCCAAACTTAGTTCGAATATCTGGGATCTCATCAATAAATCTATTTATACTCGCCCCATGATACATCAAAATCCGAAATCCTCCATCAATTTCAATCAATGCAGGATTAGGAACTAAAGTCAGATTATCAATGTGATGCAATCCTTCGGCAAACCTCTCGCCGATTATTGGTTGAGGTTCCCCAACCCAAACCGCGTCGTGCTGCCCGGGGCACATAATAATCTTAATATCTTTTCGAATCAATTTAATAATCTCTTCGACTTTATCATATTGGCCTCGAGAAGTCAGATGAGTCAGGTACTTCTCCTGCCCAGGATAATGACCAACTCCATCAATATTATCTCCTGTCAATAAAAGATATTTAACCTTTTTCGCGAGTGCCCTCTGCTTCTCATCTCCCTCTGCCCCATTCAACCACTTAATAAACTTCAAAAGATTCTTCTCCAAAAACATAGTCGAACCTGCATGAAAATCCCCCGCGAATGCAACATACTCATCAAAATCACTATATCTCTTCTCGGACAAACTTGCTTCTGGAAAAATCACATCATTAGCAAACAACATCTCCGAAGTTCCAGAAACATTAAACGCGACAATATCATCGTTCAACAAATCTTTCGCCTTCTCAAAAACCTCCTTCTTATTCTGGTTAATCAAAACAATAGAATTTCCAGTTAAATCTTCAACTTCCAAAAACAAATTCTTATTCTTCGTAATCCTTTTCCCAAAAACCGCAGCAATAATAGTATAGCTACCCCTATCTTGCCCAATTTTCCGAATCGAAGTCAAATTCTCAAAATCTCTGTTTTCCAACATCGATTTAATTGACTCATAACGGGAGCGAAAATGTTTAACAAAATCTCCCACTTCAATTTTCTTCTGTGGAAACGCCGGCGCAGAAATCAATTTAACCTTCCCACACACCCCCTCATCTTCTTCAACCGCCCCCCCTATAATCTCCTCCTCCTTCTTATAACCCAACCCTTCGAAAAAATTATGAATTTCGTCCTGACCTTGCTCAGCAATCAACAGGCCCCTAAATTTATCAAAATGTTTTTCAAACAATCTCTTATTAATCACCCTCTCCTCAATCCCCAAATTACCAAGGACCCCAATAACATTTGCCACACCCTCCTCTGTCAAATCAGAAAGTAACCCCAACATCTCCTTGTCTAAAAGAAATCCTTTTTTCATACAGTCGCGCAAAATATTATCCGCCATGAAAAACCTCCGGTTGGATGAAAACATGAGACACCTCTGATGTCACTTTACTCATACAAAGTTTCAATATTTCACTTGCCATTTTTAAGTTTTCCAAAAATGGCGATCGGAAATCCTTGATTTGCTTTTGCCATTTTAAAAACGAGGAAACTACATTCCGATGGGAATTGTCCTCAGTACGGGCCATTTTTCGGGCCCTTATATTTCAAGTAAATCGCAGCTCTTTATATAATCTTAGTCTCACTTCAAAGCAACAACGCTACAAACCCAAACTCTCATTCAAAATATCTTCGACCTTATCAAACAAATTCGAAGGAACCGAAAGTTTAATCTCTCTAGTACGACCATGTCGTCCTTTAGAAATGACCTTCGCATTAATCAACCCCAACATATCAATCTCTGCGATAATATCTGAAATCCTCCTCTGTGTTAGAGCGTCCGTCTTCGTTTGTTCGCAAACCGAACGATAATAATTATAGACATCCCCCGTATAAAACCTCTCAAGCCCTCCTTCTTTTGCCTGCCGGGTCAAACGCAGGATAGAATACAAGACCAATTGAAACTGCTTCGGCTCAGCCTCCACAATATCCAAAATCTTGTCCCTCTCCATCTTTCTATTCGCTAAATCAATATATTTTTCCCCCACATGCTCTTCACCCTCACGCTCACTTAATTCTCCTGCAATCCTCAATAAATCTAAAGCACGACGCGCGTCACCATGTTCCCGGGCCGCATAAGCCGCGCACTTTTCAACAACCCCCTCTTCAATAACGCTCACTTTAAAAGCCCCCTCACAACGCCCCTTAAGAATATCAATCAATTGAGGAGCATTATAAGGTGGAAAAACAAACTCCTCCTCACCAAGACTCGAACGAACACGAGGATCTATATTCTCTAAAAAAGTTACATCATTAGAAATCCCAATAATAGAAATCTGCGCCTGGCTCAATTCAGCATTAAGCCTCGTCAAGGAATAAAGAAAATTATCACTCATCTTCTTCACCGCTTGATCAACCTCATCCAAAATAAAAACAATCAATTGTTTCTTGCTATCCACCAACTCGATAAACTTAGACCAAACCTGGTCCGTCGGAAGACCCGTGGAAGGAACCGACCCACCCAACTGACCAATCAATGCAGCCAAAATCCTATATTCTGTGTCCGCAACCTTCTTCAATTTGCAATTAAGATATTCAAACCGAACATCAACATTTAGTTCCTCCGCCTTTTTTATCAACTCATCTCGAACATACAAAACCGAAAGTGTCTTTCCCGTTCCGGTTTTCCCATAGACAAAAAGATTACTCGGGCGCTCTCCCCTCAATGTTGAAGCCAAAATTCCTGCGATAGATTTAATCTGAACATCCCTATGAGGAATTGACTCTGGAGTATAACGGGCCTGTAAAACCCCCTTATTCTTAAATAAACTATTATTTACCGCCGAATTAAAAATATCTCCTAATTCAACACCCATTTTTTACACCCATAAATAACCCCAAACTTTGAACTATTTAAACTTTCATATACTGGAAATCATACCCTCACCACCACCATTTCATCTAGAAGTAATAACATCCAAAAAAACAAAAATCATCACAAAAAAACAAAAACCCCCCCTCGATAGATCAATTTAAGAGCAATATCCTCTGACCCCCTTATTTCCCCTCCAAAGGAAATAAAAAATAATATTAAATATTTTTATCACCACCCCCACTTTTCTAAAAAAGGTTATACTAAAATATACTAAATTGAAATACAGTTATACTAAAATATACTAAATTGAAATATAGATATACTAATAGTATATAATATAATATATATAATATATAATATAAATATTTATAAATAAAAATTATAAAATAAAATTCAAAAATCCCTAAAAACTTTTATAAATCTTTCCATACGCAACCATAGGGTCAGGAGATAAAAAATAATAAAGTTCGCACAATCCTTATAATTCCCACCCCAATATTTAAAAATCTCTCTAAAAATCTAATTACTTCACTACTATTATTCAATAAAAATCCAAAAGAAAGATTTATAAACAATTTACATCTAATCAACCCATGGATAAAAAACCTTTCAAAGCTCTTCTCGGGAAACAAATTGTAACAAAAGAAGGGAAAAAACTAGGGGTTGTAAAAGACATTACTTTCGAGGCAAGAACTGGGGAATTAATCCATATTGTCCTCAGAGATCTAACACCTTATACCTCGAATTTATCTTTAGAAAGAACAAAAGATAGGGAAGCATTAATTCCATACAATGCAGTAATCGCAGTCGGCGACTTTATAGTAGTTTCCGAAGAAGATTTATTATAAAAAGATTTATAGCCCACCAGAGACACCAATCAGGTAAAGCAATAAACATTTGTTTATAAAGTTTACAGGAAGTTTTATAAACTCAAATTATCAAAATTAAACATGGCAGAAATAAAATTACTCGGTGCAAGATTTTCTAAACTCTCTGGAGAGAGAAAACCAGAATTTTCGGGCCAATTAGAAATTAGCACAAACGTCAAACTTGTCAACATCGACAAATTTAAAGATTCGAAAGATTCCCTAAAAATAGATTATGAATTAGTGGTCGATTACAAAGAATTAGGAAACATCTCTATTGAAGGAACTCTGTTTGTTTCGGCAGACTCTAAAACCATCAAAGAAATCCAAAAATCTTGGAAGGATAAAAAATTCGACACAGAAGAACAGGTAGCGATTACAAATCTAATCATCAGAAAATCGTCGATTAAGGCCTTCGCTCTTGAAGACGAACTTGGGTTACCTCTCCATATCCAACTCCCCTTATTAAGCTTAAAGAAATAATTCCATAATTTTAATAAGATCTCTTTTCTATTAATATAACTAAATAAGTTGCTCGTATCGCATAATTGGTATTGCCAAAAAATTCGCTTTAAGCATGTGCCTGTATCGCGTAATGGTATCGCACGCGGCTCGAACCCGCGGCCCTTCGGGGCATCCCCGTTCGATTCGGGGTACAGGCGTCTTTAACGAAACGCAAATTTTGAGAGTGGCGGCTCGAACCCGCGGCCCTTCGGGGCATCCCCGTTCGATTCGGGTATGAGTGTTAGTATTGTTGTTCAAAATTCTGAGAATTAATCTTATTCAAATAATCACTAACTGCCGTATTTTTCTGAACAGGCCCTTGAACAGGCCCTTGATCAAAGAATTTAAAATAAATTACCACTCCCACAGCCGACAAAACCAACACAACCCCAACAATAATAAAAATCCAAAATCCTATTTTTCCTCCCCCCTCCGAACCATCCCCTGAGTTGTTTTCTGTCGTCCCCGGGGCCGAAAGACCTCTAGGGACAACCAAAGTAGAATCATCCACAAAATCCCCCAAAGGATCTTCTCCACTACTAGAACCACTACTATTATCTAAAAAAACAGTGATTTTATTACTTGATATTTGGTAAACCCCGTCGCTCGCCGTAATCTTAAAATTCTCAAAACCCGTAAAATTAGATTTTAACCAAATATACATTTCTCCCCCCGCAAAAACTATTCCCATGTTATTCTCATTAGAAACGTTATAAGTTAATGTCGTCTCATCGGGGTCTTCAAAATACTGACCAAGGAAAATACTCAAATTTGTAGTTCGATTAAGAAGAATATCATCTATAATCCCTGTAAAAACCGGAGGATAATTAATATCGGGGACGATATTAACCCAAAAGAAATTGGAATCTGTTGTCCCCCCATCTCCCATTGCCGAAAGCATAAACTCGAGAGAACCATTAAAACCTGTTGCTGGATTGAACTTTACCTGTCCATTCTCAATCGTCCAGTTAACCAAGACCCCTCCAGCATTAGTCCCCCCCCCAGTATAACTAAATCCCACATAAACATCAGGATCCATAACAAAGTGATCAGCGATAGCAAACGCCGTATTCCAAGAACTATTCTGCTCGAAATTATAATCTGAGATATTCTCGAGGAGTGTTGGGGCGTTAACATCAAAAGCTGTATAACTAGAGCTATTAAAGTAACCCATAGACACCCTAGAATAATTCTTTGAAACATATCCTTCATAAAGCAATGACGTCGAAGTACCCGGAACATGCATGTCCAACTCAAGGTCCAAAAAACCAAACCAATCAGTGTTTGTAGGAACGTCAATAAAATAAGGTGCTGTTGCACCAATCACATTCTGAAACTTCGTCATCGCCGTTGTGTTATCTGTCACATCCCAATCGATAAAATCTTCCTCATCAAGACCAAGTAGGAAAGAGTATATTCCTGCGAAGTCAGTATGTCCTGCCGCAGCCGCAGCCGCAACAGAGGTTAAATTACCATAAGTCGCATTAACCCAAGTCATATTCATTTCAGAAGTGTAAGTATTATTTCCATATAAAAAATAAACCGGTCCAACCCCTACTTGCTCCAACGCGACAAACTCTTTACAATTAGTCCCAGTTTTATTAAAAATAGTTATACCTATAGGGCTTATCGTTGGGAACACCTCATTCCAAAGCGCCCGAATATCCGTATCACTACAATTATCCACCATAGTAATCGGCTCCCAAACAACATTTCCCATAAATTTGTCCTCTATTAAATACAAAGAGCCCAATGACAAGAGCAAAACTACGGCTATTAATAATTTCCACCCCAATTTCATTCCCTATCAATAGAAAATCAGAATATAAATCTTACGATTAAACCAAAAGATTATAAAACCGAATAACTTTATTGCAATATGCCCAAAATTTCAGACCAAAAAAAAGAGAAGATCGCCGAACAAATACTTTCCTACTTATATTCTGTATTCCCAAAACAAGTTTTCACTTCTGACATCGCAAAAGAGCTCGCAAGAGACGAAGAATTCATGAAAGATTTGCTAAAAGATTTAGAAAAAAAAGAATTAGTGAAAAAAATTGATAAAAATTCTCAAGGGTTTCAATATTCACGAAGATTAAGGTGGAGAATCTCCAACAAAGCATACGAAATTTATAAAAAGCATCAATAAAATTTTAATAAATTCTCAAAAGTAATTCTATTATGAAAGGATTTTTTCAAAAACACTAAAAACAGAACTATAGTTCTTAAAACAACTAACATTATAAACTAGAAAGTTCTAAAAAAGTAATGGATCCAATAAAGGAAGCGTTTTTTAGAATAAAAGAAGATATAATATTATTAAAAAATGAAATTTATGAATTAAAAGATAAAATAAATGAAATTCAGACAACTCAGACACACATTTACTCACAAATAGACCAACAAACAGACAAACAGACATATAATCAGGCATATACGCCCAATTCTACGCCTAACGAACAAAGTTCCACAGGAAATAGGGGGGTTCCAACAGACAGACAGACAGACAGACAGACAGACAGACAGACAGATATAAGTTCGCACAATCCACCAAAAGACCCCATTTCAGAGTTCGCTAAGGCCAATGAGATCCTCAGTTCCTTAGACGAATTAAAGCGAGATATATGCCTTAAATTCAAAGGTCTAACTCTCCAGGAAATGCTCGTTTTTAGTACGTTATACAGCCTAGAGGAGCAAAATACTGACGAGATAACATATAGAACCCTTTCCAAACAACTACAACTCAGCGAGTCCTCAATACGTGATTACATCAATAAATTGACTAAAAAAGGCGTTCCCATTGAGAAAATCAGACAAAATAACAAAACCATTCTATTAAAAATCTCCCAAGACTTGAAAAACGTGGCTACTTTAGACACAATTTGCAAGTTAAGGGAATTGTAGGATTCATGAAACGTTTACTTTAAACGTTACTTTAGACACAATTTTCAAGTTAAGGGAATTATAAGACTAAAATAACCAACTTTTGGCCATTTTATACACAAACTCTCCTACTCCAAAAACTATTAATTTATCGACGATAAAATATTATTTCTACTAGATTTATAAGCAAACTTTTTGCCATGAATCCAGTTAAAACTATAGTTATTCGGTTAAACGATTAGTTAATTCCTCACTTTTGCCCTGAACATTTCAAGTATGTCGCGAACATCCAAACTAAAAATTAACTCTTAACTCTCTCCCCATAACCCCAAATCTTTCCTATTTGGGCATGTCATTTTTTCGCAAAATTTGGCTCATTTATCTTCCAAACCTCACCTTTTCACTTAAAGCCAGATATCCTCCGCATCTCACTTTTCCAGTGAATAGGATATATGCCAAAAAGACCTCACTTTTTCACTTCGTTTACTTAAAAAACTACCAATTTTTAAGCCAAATTTACCTCCCTAACTCTCACTTTTCACGTTTTCACTCTTTTTGACCTTTATTTGATCCCTTTATTTTCACTTTTACGCCTTTGACCACCATTGTACGGATTTCATCAGGAATATAGAGCCTTTTCTTACCATTTACCTCTCTAGACTCTTCAATTAAACCTTCACTCTTCTGTTTAATCGCGTTAATTTGGCCCCTTATAGTACTCTTATCTTTACCTAATAGGGCAGCAAGATCTTCATAACTTAATCTCATCTCAGAGTTTAATAATGCCCACACAATTGCCCGTTCCATTACTGTTAAATTCTCTAAAACGTCTGTTTGGACACCCGTTTGGACAAGTGTTTGGACAGCCCCCCTCAATGGTTGTTTTACCACGCTCGTTTGTGTTTGTTTGGACAGCCCCTTAGAAATCTGTGGACCAAAGAAAGAAACGAAATCTTTTAGCTCCATAAGGTCCTCATGGATAGTCATAAGTTGATTTTTGATACTAGAAATTTCCCCCTCATGAGATGAATGTTTATCGTCGAGATGTTTAATCCATTCACCAACTTTATTAAAGTCTTTCTTCACATGATTAAAAGAATCCTGGACTTCAGTTCTTAACTTTTCGATTCTCTTTTTATGACCAAATAAACCAAACATCTTACTAACTTCTAAACAGCTTTCTTTATAAATGTTTCGCGGTGTTTGGACAACAAACACCAAAAAACAATCACCCAAACACCAAACTAACTGAAATAACCCCCAAAACAACCAAAATAACTTGGCTGTCCAATTCATAAACACTAACTTTTATCGTCGATAAACTATTTAAACTATCTTCGTGGAGTGAAAAAACACTTAAACGGCTGTCCAAACACCAAAAAAGAATGTTTTAACACCCCTAAGTGTTTGAATCTGTCCAAACAACCCCCTAAATTTATGAGATTTTTGCTTCCAAAACAATTATAAACTTCAAAATCTTAACAAAAATATGATATTTAAAAGAAGGTTGATATACTCCGCGTTAGTTTCTGCGGCAGTTTTGGTAGCCTCAATAATCATTCCAATTGTCCCTTGCCGGAAGTCTGCAGCACTCTATCCCCCGATATATAAATGGACTCTTTGTAGTCTAAATCCAGACAAAGTTTCAAGCCTAAATTCGGTCACAGAATACTTTGGGTATACAACAACTTTAACCGATTCTTTCCTCCTTACAATCATAATTTCATTCGTGTTGGCAATGGTATTTTTCCATTTCACGGCACGGAGAAAAAAAAGATAAGGAGGTAAACATGGCAGATAATACAATTGTAGGAATCTTTGCGTGGGTCGTCGGTGTGATCGTAGCACTAGCTGTTGGGTCTGGGATGATTAATAAAGTTCTAACGATCCCAGGGATAAGTGACATAGCCAGTGGAATCATTGTTCAAATTGCTGGTTGGGTCGTAGTAGTCGGTGCAATCATCAGCGTAATCCTTGCAGTTTTCAAGAAGTAAAAACAAATAATTTTTATCAATTTTTTATCTGTCCAAGCAACCCTTGGGCACCTTATTTTTTTCTCAAATTTCAGTCAAATTTTTAACAAAATCCTCCCACCAAAATAACTTATAAAGTGTATTATGCACTAAGTTAACCAAAGTGCACAATCGTCAGGCACAGAGACAGAAATTTGGTACGCCCTAGACAACATAAATCCTTAAAAATTTCAGAAATTTTAATCAAAAATGAAGATATTTATTTCCTTTCTCTACAAAGACAAGCAATCGGGCAAATACACCAATCGTTGTAGTAAATATGACGAATGTGGGGCCGGAGAAACAAGGGAAGGGGCCACATTGGCTTTAAGCCAGTATTTAGATGGCCTTGTGGAATTTGCAGATATAGAAAGCTTTTCCCTAAATGCCTTGCCCAAAAGCTCTCCCACACTAAAGAAAATCGAAAGAAAATTCAGAGAAAATCCTTTGGCTTATGAAAGATCCTTTTCAGTGACCAAGGGCGGCCATTGGCTCTTTACTTACGATATGACTGAACAAAAAGACTCTCCCACCCCGCTAAGATATGATACACGCCGAAAAATGGCTCCAGAAAGTCTCGAGTTCGCATAATATAGATTGTATGACGTTCTTCCATGCCAAAACGAACGAAAATGGCCCGTTTGCACAAAGTTTTTAATATGCGAACGCTTTTTCTAGGACATGGTGATAAAAAAATGCAGCAACTGCTCTCAAGAAAAAGAACATCATGCCAAGGGCCTTTGCTATCCCTGTTACAAAAAGCTCAACTGGAAACCTAAGATCCAAAAATGCAAGCGATGCAAACGGGAAATGGCCCTTCACGCAAAAGGCCTCTGCGCTGGCTGCTACAACTCCCTATTCCATCTAGACAAAAACAAGGCTTACAACGCCCGAAAATCGAACAACGTTGACCTCCAAACCTACCGAAAAACAACCAAAGAATGCGTCATATGCGGCTTCGACAAAATCGTCGATCTCCACCATATCGACAAGAACAAACAGAACAACTCGCCAAAAAACTTAATCGGACTCTGCCCAAACCATCACCGGATGATCAATAATTTCAACTTCCGTCCAGAAATCTTTAAAATCCTCAAAGAAAAAGGATTTGACTTGCCACTTGATGAAAAAATTGACTTTCATAAAAGAGCTTCACTCCAAAATTAGAATATTTCTCCGGCAAATTTCAAGCCCCCTTCCAGGAATTTTAAGCATTTGAGCTGATTCCTTACTCGTTTTGAACAAAAAAATCGATTCTTGGCACCTTAAAACGCTTAATCGCCACTTTTCTATTTCTAAAATTCTAAAATTTGAATTTTTTAATTCCCACATATTTTCAAGTGAAAAAGTGAGAGTTAGCAAACTCGAACTTTTGATCAGAAAAAGTTGCCCCTTCCGAAGAAGGGGTACGCCCGCGGTGGAAGAGTTAGAAAAAATAAAAAATTCAACCCCCTTCCAAGAAATGTGAGACCTCAAGTATACCAATAAAAATATCTAACAAAAAACAGTCAGAGGTAAGTGAGAACCCCAAATCTTCAAAAATCATAGAATAAAACTCCAAAAAAATATAAAATCAGCATCGCTGTCACCATAATTTCAGATATCTAAAAAGTCCTACTATGAATAAAGATAATAGTTATTCGGTTAAACGAAAATCAATTTTGTGGTTTTTTAAAACAATCTCTGCAAAGAACTGGCTTGCCTTGTGTCGGTTTGAAAGGGACTGTTGTTTCTTTTCCGCATTCGGCGCAAGTCACATCGAAATCTCTCCGCTCTCGTCTGAAATTTCCTCCGCCCCGAGAATTATCTCGCTGAGGCCGGCCCTTTCTGAAACAGTCTCTGCATTTAACCGGACGTCCTTCTGTCGGCTTAAACGGAATTTCACATTCCTGCCCACAGTCGGAACAAACCGCTTTAAACATCTCTTTTTCTTCCACCCTCATTATACCAAATCAAAATATAAAAACTTATGCAATAATAATTTAAACCCAAAGTTCGTACAATCTTAGAGGTGAAAAATGAATGCTGAAGAATTTCTAAAAAAACTTGAAACAGAATTAAAAATCTCAAAAAATTCTGAATATACTCTCCGAAATTATCTGGATGCAAACCAAAAACTCTTAGAATCCGCAAATAAATTGCCTGAAGAAATAAACAGCGACGACATAAAACAGTTTATGGCAAATAACTTAACCGATAAGGCAGCGACCTCTATAATTCTTTTTCTCGCCGCGATTAAGTATGCTTACTCCTCAATTCTTCAAAAAGATATAACCGCCCAAATCAAACGACCAAAAAAAGAACAGAGACTTCCAATAACTCTTTCAAAAGACGAAGTTAAAAAATTATTCGATGTAATTAAAACTGAAAAATCAAAACTTATGGTTAAGTTAATGTATGCTTGCGGGTTCCGAGTCTCTGAACTGGTCAACTTAAAAATTGTAGATTTTAATTTCCCAGAAAAAATAGGGCACATCCGTCAAGCGAAAGGAAACAAAGACAGAATATTCAACATCCCAGAATTTTTATTAGAAGAACTTCAATCCCAAGCGAAGAAGCAGGAAGGCAAAGAATTTTTATTTACCGGAAAGAGTGGAAAACTTTCCACAAGAAATCTCCAAAAGATTGTTTCATTCGCAGCAAAACGAGCCGGCCTAAATGAAGCCCATTGCCACACCCTCCGACACTCCTTCGCTACTCATTTACTGGAGGATAATGTCGACATCAGGAAAATTCAAGAACTCTTAGGACACGCCGACCTTTCAACAACACAAATCTATACTCACGTATCAACCGAAGAACTCAAAAAAATAAAATCACCCATAGATACACTAAACTAATTCTCCACAGGAACGTATTGCTGATGGCCTCGAAGATTAATTTTTTTACGAGATTCCATAAAAAGATTACTTGCTATAGAATCTGCGGCCCAGACGAGTTTAGAGTCATAAGATTTTTCCTTCCTTTTCCCAATGTGCTGGGTCTTCGCATGATGCCTTATATCTATATCCTCAGAAAAATTATATCTTCTCCTCATTTCTTCCTTAAATTGTTCTTGTCTCCCTAAATTTAACTCCCCATCAAATGCCGAAGCGATTCTCAAATCATCTTTTGCCAAATCATTTTTCCTTACCCAGTAATCAATAAGTCCCGGAACTTCTAATGTCAAACTCTCTCGAGCAAATTTTCCATTCAGAGTAAATAACCATCCCTTCCCCTGCGTAGCAAGATAGTTCTTCGCCGAATTGGAATTTCTTCCAACAGGGATGTGAATCTTCCCCCCATCCCCATGATAGAGGGAAAATGCAGCGACAATAATTTCATCACTTTTTCGGCTACCATGTCCTGCTTCATCAGCACCAACATAAAGAGTTAACCCCATAAACAAAACTATCTAGAATTCCTTTTAACTTTTATTGTGATTCAAAGTATATTATTCCATCCCTTTCATATAGTCCCAAATCTGAAGTCCCTCTTTTCCCTTAATCTCAATCAAGACCTCTGTCTCGTCCGCATCACAAGATTCCAAATCTTCAAGCTCATAAGTCTGGAAATTTATCCCACGAACCTCTTTAACCTTACAAGTTCCTTCACAATAAACTGCTTCATCTGAAAGCATTTCCAATTTCTCTCTAGCAAACTTTGGAAGTTCACTTATATTATATTCCGTCTGTAACTCTTCAACCTTATCCAAACAATCCTGAATCATCGAACAAGAAAAATTTGTATCTGTAGGATCTCCGAGGCATAACCGCACTTCCTTAAAAACATGAACCTCATAAAAATAAACTCCTGTTCCAACTACTACAACTGCTAGGCTCCCTAAGATAATCGCAATAATCAAAAGCGCACTCCCCTTTCTTTCCATAAGCGATATACTACAAGACATTTTATAAATTCTCTCCCCTTCTCAAAAGTATGGCATGCAAAAAATGTGGCTACCAAGAGAAAAAAGAAGTGATCCTTTTTGGAAGTCCGTTATGTTCTATCTGCGCGAAATTCGCCCCAGAAAAAGTCCATGACTTCCAAGATTATGTTGCCGAACAAATTGATTGGAAGATTTTGGATAGCTTTAGGAAATATGGCCAGCATTCTGGAGATAAACAAAAATCTGGAATGCAAAAAATGGCAACAATCGGAAGACTCCAAACAAGACCCCCCCTAGGATATGACGTCGTAAACGGAAACCTAACTCCAAATAAAGACGCCGTTCGAGTCCACTCCCTCTTCAAAACATTCCTCGCTAGAAACTACTCGCTTAATTCCCTCTCAAAAAATTTCTCACTCTCTGTCAACGGATTAAAAAAAGTTTTAACAAATAGAACTTACCTTGGAGAAATAAAATTCGACGGTCGAATCCACAAAGGCGACCACCCTGCAATCATCAGCCCAGAAATATTTTACGCAGTTCAAAGAAAGTTAAAAGATTATTTGAGACCTCGAAAGAAATAATTTTATTGTATCTCTCTGGCTTTTTTGATGATGTTAGCAAACTTAGTTCCGATAGAATCTATACTTCCATAAGCCTCCCTCAATTGACTCAATAAGGTCTCTTGTTTAGACCAATTTTCTTCAGGGAAATATTTTTTTCCTAAATCTATAAACCTTTCATATGCATAAAGGTCAGCTCCTCTCCGGATTTCTAATTGAAGAAATCTTTCTAAATCTTCAAGATTGCCATCATTATAGATTCCTTTTTTATCTTCATTATTCAAAAAACTTTTAAGAACATCATTCATCTCTTTTTCTAATTCACTTTCGCTAATTCCTCGCTCATCTGCCATATTATTAACACCACCACAATTTCCCAAAAAGTATCTCTACCTAAATGAAGTCTGTCTCATTGCTCGAGCTTTAGAATCCCCTGGCTTACAAGCTTCCTTTCTTCGAGTATCTGCAATCAACATATTTCTATCATACGCCAAGAACGCCGCCCGCAAATCTTCGTTCTTAGTAAATTGAACAACAGCCTTAGCAATCGCCAACCGGGCCGCCTCAACCTGACAAGCAATTCCACCCCCCGTAACATTCAAAGAAATATCAAATTTCAATTCTCCCAGAACATCTTTAGCAATAATCAAAGGTTCACTAACCTCTAACTGTTGTAAATCAGATAATACTGTCAATGGTCTTTTATTAAAAGTAAAATTTCCTTTACCATCTTCAATCGTCGCCTTAGCAACCGCAGTTTTCCTCTTTCCTGAAACGACTATTTTATTCATTTCAATATCTCCACGATTTCTTTAATTGTCGAATACTTCATAGGCTTCTTGTGCGCAAAACTTTTAATATCTTTCAAATCATCGTCCTTCAAAGGACCGTTACCTTCATAACACTTCAATCTCTTAAACGCTTCCCGCCCCTTTGCTCTATCTCTTGGCAACATCCCCCGAATCATTCTCTTAACCAATCGATCAGCAACCCGGATATACTTAGGTCCTTTCATTGAACTTCCACTACCCATTGCTCGTTTAGCTAAAATCTTCTTAGCAAATAACCTCTTATCGCCCGAAATAATTATCTCTTCACAATTAATCAAATCAACAGAATTTCCTTTCAACAAATCTTTAGCAACGACACTCGCAAATCTACCAAAAATTGCGCCTTTTCCGTCGTAAATTAATTTACTCATCGTAAAATATCATAACCATTTAATTGAGGATTTTTCTTCATCTCTTCTTGAACTGTGATAAAAGTTCCTTTAGCTTCCTTAATTTTTTCCAAAGCTTTTGCAGAAACGGCCCAAGCAACAATCTTTTTCGCCCCGCTCAATTCTCCCGCACTCAAAACTTTTCCAGCAACTAAAACATCTCCCTTAACCATATCAATATCCTTCAAATTAACTGCAGGCCATCTTCGCTTCGGTCTTGCAAGTTCCTTAGCAACAACTGGATTCGTCTTCTTCAACAAGATTATAGTTTCAACTAAAGAAGCATCCATTTTGTGCTTCATCCTTCTTTCAATTTTGCTTTTCGAAATTAGAAGGTGAGAACCCTTAGGTTCACTCTTCCCTATTCTTGTTTTGTTTACTTTTGTTTCCATTTTCTTATTTCTATTTCTCTCCATGGGGAAAGGAGGATTCGAACCCCCGTAGGCATAAGCCAATACGACCTTAACGTATCCCGTTTGACCGCTCCGGCATTTCCCCATTTGGGCGGGAAAACGGCGTTTGACTGAGCGATTCGCTTTCGCGCCAACTTGGTTTCTGATCATCCGCGAATGTAAATCGCGAACAGCTCCGGCATTTCCCCATTTGGGCGGGAAAACGGCGTTTGACTGAGCGATTCGCTTTCGCGCCAACTTGGTTTCTGATCATCCGCGAATGTAAATCGCGAACAGCTCCGGCATTTCCCCGTAGTGACGGAAAAAGCGAAGGCATTTCCCACATTACTTTAATACTTTAGAGACTTCAGAAAGATTTCCTTTCAAAGCCTTACACGCCTCTACAAAAACATCCTTTGCATCCATCTGGCCCCATGACTCTACAGTCAAAACCAAATCATCACCATAACTTACCTCGATACCCGGATAATCTTTAAGGTCCGCGGTTTCCAAATCAAATTCCGCAGCATTCTTAACTTTCAATTTTTCACCAAACATTTCAAATGCTTCTGGATAAATCTCTGCAAGTTCACTTTGCTTCTCGCTCTCCCCCGAAATTTTAATCTTTGGTAAATGTTTGTAAAAAAGAATTCCCGGAGAAAACTTCGCATGATTAATTCCAAGTCCGGCCCTTGCTCGAGCAACAATTTCAATTTCTTGACCTTCGCTCAAAATAACAATTGGCATATCTTGATAAACTGCCTGATCTCCGAGCTCACCAGAAAGAACTTCTGTTCTCTCCCCTTTTCCTTTAACCTTAAACTTCATCTCTATATCTTGCCCCACCTTCATCTTTTGATTCTTCAATGGAATAAGCCCCAATCTATGGACAATAATTTCATCATAGAGTGCAGAATCATTCTTGTAAACATCTGCTTCATCAATCGCTAAAACTGGGATCTCATTAACACTTCTTCGAATCGCATTAGCTAAACTAACATTGATATCACTAACAACAGAAATTTTTTCTTGTGTTTTTTCGATGGTTTCCATTTTATTTTATCTTGTTTTTAGTTTATAAGTTTAGCCATTTCCTTTGGGAATGGGTAATGAAACTTTTCTGAAGTCACTTTATACTCTTCGCCCCCGTCTTCCACCTTTCTTCTTTGGACCGCCTCGAGGAATTGCAGTCGTCTCAGCCATACTCAAAATCTTGAATCCTTCTTTTGTCAATGTTCGAACAATCGCGTGAGCCCCGGGGCCTATACCAGTCCCACCAGTCTGTCCTTTCATCCGAACATAAAGAGTATCCATCCGGTAATCCCGGCATAATTCCTGAATCTTCTTCCCAATAAACATAGCAATTGTAGGGTTAGCTCTCATTCGATCATGTTTTGTAATCTGTCCACCAGAAACTCGTCCAATCGTGTTCCCTGCCAAGTCAGTTACAGTTGCAATCGTGTTATTGAAACTAGCATAAATATTCAAAATCCCAATGTTTTCTTCATTCTTTACCATAATATTATTTTATAGATAATGGTACTCTTCGAGCGCCAATTATTCTTTAGCCTCCTCTTCCTTTACTTCTTCAACAACCTCTTCAACTTTTTCCCCAGCACCTTCCTCGACGGGTGCCTCTTCAGTAACCTCAGCCACTTCGCTTTCCACAGGAATTTCTTCAACTTTCTTAACCTTTCGTTCCTTCAACGAAAGTTTGCCCTCCAAATCTTTTGTAACAATAAACGATGGGATGTTTACCACTTTTCCATCAACCAAAACATTTTTGTGAACAATTAATTGTCGAGCTGCCTTAACTGTATTCGCCATTTTTTTCTTGAAAAGAACTGTCTGCAATCTTCGTTCAAATAAATTTTCTTCAGTTAAAGCCAAAACATCTGAAACATCTCGAACTACAAGACCCATCTTACCCAGCTTATCAAAGAAAATTTGCTGTTCTCCAATTTCCTTTCCAATAAGTTCCTTGGCTCTTCGTCTCATCTTTGAAACAGAGGTCTTTGCTTTCCAGATTTCTCGCTTGTTTTTCAATCCATACCTATTAACCAAAATATTTTCTTCATCCATTCTAGCTCGGTCAAACCTCTTCTTAGGTCGACTAAACAATTTTCTTTTACGTTTTATATCTCCCATAAATTCAAAACTTTAGTTTTTAATTTCGCAAGGGCTTTACCATTGCATAATCTAAAAACTTAATACCTCCCTATTTTTATTTTCCATTCTATTTCTTCTTTCCCGCAGCTACAGAAGGCTTCCTGTTTCTTCGGAAATTAGATTTAGTTCTCTGTCCTCTTACGGGAAGATTCGCAGAATGTCGAATACCTTTGTAAGATTTAATTTTCTTAAGTCTCTTAATATCGAACTCTCCCTGCAATTTCAAATCAGCACCACTCAAATGTTTATCTTTCCCATCTGCTAAATCCTTCTGCCTATTTTTCAAAAATCCCGGAATCTGAGGATTCTTAACAAACGCCTCAATCTTCGCCAGCTCTTCAGGTGAAACATCTTGAATTTTCTTTGTTTTATCAAGTTTCAAAATCTTACAAGTCGCATTAGCAAACGCCCAAGAAATTCCTTTAATCTGGGTAAGTCCCGCGAACAATTGTTTATCTCCTCGAATATCCTTCCCAAGTACCCTTATCAAACTAACATTGTCCCGTTCTTCTTTTCCTTGATGCTTCTTCTTTTCTTCTTGCTCTTTCACAGGTTTCTTCTTTTCTTCAGCCATTTTATGATATAAACAGATTGTGTCTCTGTATTTCCGTCAACTCTTCCATAATTCTTTTCTCAACAACCTTCTCTGGCGACGGCATGTTGTGAACTCGTGCCTTGATATCTTCAAAGGACTCAAATGGTTTTTCATTTCGAGCATCAAGGAGAGCCTTAGTATGTTTCTTCCCAAGTCCTGGGAGTAATTCGAATTGATGAAGTCGGGTATTTATAGCTTGTGCTTCATTAAAGAACTTCAAGAACTTTTCTTTGTTTTCTTTAATTGACTTCGCAATGAATTCTTCTAACTGAATTTTAGCAGTTTCAGTTAGTTTCTCTCTTGGACATCGCCCAAGGATATATTGAACCTTATCTCTCTTACCGTCTCCGATATAAGCCACTTCGCCAACTTCAAATTTTTCCCCCCTTCGAGGAACAAGTTGCAAAAGAGTAAATCCATTAGTGCCGATAGCTTGAGCTATAGGCATCATTTTTTTTTCCATCACATACCCATAGGGTAGGAAATCTAGTATAATCGCATTTTCTTCTTTCGCCATTTTTTATCTGACCCCCAAAAAAATGAAGATTGAAAATCTCCGATTTACTTTTGCCATTTATTGTTTCTCCATGTATAGATGGTACTCTTCGAGAGCCATAATTAATTATATTTTGAGACAACATCTAATATTTTAGTTATTTCCTCTTGATCCAGAGAAACCTCAATAAGAACCTTGTTTAATTCCGAAGCGGTAGTTGGCATAAAGTCAACAATCTTTACAATATGTGAATCCTTCAATTTGATTAAATCTAATGCTTTCAATTCTTCTTTCATTTCCCTAGCTTTTTCAACAGGCATCTTAGTAAATTTCTTAATATATTTCTTAATCGCTTCGCCCTTCTCCGAATCGCCAGCTAAATCCAAAACCTCTGCCATAGTGATTGGTGTTTCTTCAATTATTGCCATTTATTGTTTCTCCTTGTATCTATGGTCCTCTTCGAGCGCCATGTGATTATAATAACCTCAAATGAACTGGGTGCATTATGAATGTTTTCATTTTGTTCCCATCTTTAATTTGAACTAACTTAAATTTTCCTCGGCTCTCAAGAATCTTTCCACTCATTCCATGGATTCTTTTTGGAAAAGACGCTCGAACTCCACGCTCAGTCACAATCGCAACCTTCGCACCATCATCAATTTTCTTAAAGTATCTACTAAGTCTTAACTTTCCTTTTTCTCTAACAGTTTTTCTTTGACGTGCCATTTTCTTGTTTTGGAGAAATTATTTGAAAAGGGTTCTCGCCTGCTTGCAGGTTCTCGTGACCTGAAAGGTTATGCCCTTTGGGGTACCATTATATTATAATCGAAGCTGACAGAACTATACGCGCTGTCACCAACTCGGACAGTATAACTATCCTAACAAATCAAGAAAAATTCCACTTATAAACCTTTCCGCTAAGAAATAAAACTTTCAGCATCTACAGAAATCTGCGAGTCCTCAAAATTTTCTTCATTACTTTCTCCCAGAAGTGAACTCGGAAGTTCCATTTCCTCAGAATATGACTCTTCAATAACAGATGCAACTTCTTCAATTCTTGGAACGTCGGAAATAATCAACTCTTCTGAACTAACACTTTCAAATGCAGTCTCAATAATTTCTAATTCAGGTTTCCTAACTTCTATATGATCATTGCCGACACTGTCCGTGCTAGCGGATGCCATCTGGGTAGGAGGCCTCGAAGAGGTTCTCGCACCCCCGGGGTGTACACCCTTGGGTGCAAATTCAACAACCGGAACGATATCTTCTCTCCGGTTTTCTCCAACTCTCCCCAAATCTAAATTTCCTTTATTCCGCTCGCCTTCCATTCCTTCGACAATCGCTTTCGCCATTTTCTCCCCCCAAACCTGATACATACAACGCTGGCACATATCAACGACGGAATTATCTCCGACAAGTTCAAAACAATAAATACATTTCTTCGCCATTATTTTTTCCTCTTTTATATTTTGGTGACTCTTCGAGTGACATTTTCAACCTCTTACATTCCCGTATCATTTTTTCTTTTTAAACTTTTATGAGATTACTTGCAAACTTTTATAAATAAACAACACTACTAAACATTATGAAAAAAGGCGTGGTGTTATTATTTCTAGTAGTTTTCGCGGTAACGATAGTTAGTGCCGAATCTTGCGATTTAACAGTTTCGTTATTAAATCAAAACCCTTACCCTGCAGTCCCGGGAGATTATGTAAAATTGGTTTTCCAAGTTAGTGGATTAGCAAGTTCAGAATGCGGGGCCATAAACTTTGAGCTTTTAGAAGGTTATCCGATTCAGTTCAATCCTGGAACGGACGGAAAAATAACTTTTAGCGGAATAGATTATATAAGAAACTTTCAATCAACCTTTCAAATTCCTTATGAAGTTCGGATTGACGCAGATGCACTTGATGGGGCAAATCCTATAGAAATAAGTGTCCAAAATAAAAACGATGCCCCCTTATTAAAAACTTTTAATGTAGAGGTAGATGATGTTCGAGCAGACTTTGAAGTTTATGTTAAGGACTATGATTTCAAAACCCGTGAACTGACCTTAGAGGTCTTGAACATTAAAGAGTCTGATGTAGAAGCATTAACAATTTCAATCCCTCAACAAACAAATATAATTGTTAAAGGAGCCAACCGAATTGTCGTTGGAGATTTAGATTCAAATGAATACACTACGGCAGACTTCGAAGCAACTATGAGGGACGGAGATTTAACAATAGAACTGACTTATTCAGATACCATCAATGTTCGAAGGTCAGTTATAAAAACAATATCCTTCGATTCGACGTATTTCACTGAAAGAATCGCCGACCAAAAAACAACTTCTAAATGGACTTACATCTTTGGCATAGTTGCAGTTATTTTAATCGGATGGTGGATAATTAGGAAATTCACCAAAAAGAAAAAGAGACATTAATTCTAAAAAATATTTTAGTTATTACTCGTAACGTAATGCATCAACTGCATTAATCTTACTTGCTCTCCATGCTGGGATCATTCCCGAAATCGCCCCGGTTAATGTCGCAAATAAAATTAGTCCTGCAAATAAAGTCCACGAGTAATGGGGACTAAGGAACCCGTATCCAAGATTATCTAAAATACCTGCCGCCAAGGTTGTTGCTCCCAAACCAGCCAAAACCCCAATCACCCCCGCGACAAACCCAAGGAATCCCGATTCAAATAAAAATATCTTAAAGATTTCACTATTCCTAGCACCAATAGATTTCAAAACCCCGATTTCTTTAAATCTCTCCAGCACAGAAGTAATCATTGTATTCGCAGTATTAACCGCGGAAACAACAATCGAAATAAACGCAATCAAAAGGATAAAACCAATTATAATATCCAAGACAATCATATAAGAATCCAACAAGCTAGCATAAGAATCAACAGTGAAGTCTTCCTTTCCCGCATCCAGACCCCTAGAGTCTCGCAATTTTTTCTCAACCCTCTCAACAGTCTCATCAATATTTTCCTTATCTGCCCGTGCAATAATCATACCATAAGAAAGATTCTTCTCTGGATAAAGCTCAGACATATAATCATTTGCAATATAAATATTAGAATCGTCTTGAGGATTTCCAACAGATTCATAGAATCCCACAATTCTAAGGTCTTGCCCCTGCACATTAATCTTACTATTCAGAGAATAAACTTTCGAAAAAATACGATTCTTAACCAAATAATTATAACCTAAGGTGACTTTCCCAGAATCACTAGCTCGAAGGGCTCGTCCCTCAATTACTTCAATATCTGAAAGCTCCATTATCATCGGCAAATCCGGATCATAACTTGCCACAAACACATATTTTTTTGCATCATCCTGCACGACTTCTCCTACACTCATATACACTCCCGTTGCCTCATAAACTCCTGGCGTGTTCTTAATCACCTGCACATCACCATCCAAAAGTGGAAAGGTAGTATCCAGTCCCGGAACCCCCATACCCCCCTTTGGCATAATCATCAACTTATCTGCTGAAGACGAAGAAGTAAATTCATCAATATAATCATAAAGCCCCCAGCCAAAACTAACAAAAATAAAAATAGTCATAATCCCCACAAAGATAGACAAAATTGTAAGGATGCTTCTAGCTTTACTTTTCTTAAGATTATTCAATGAATACTTTACACTCTCTTTACTTATCATAAGCAAAAATCTCCTGATTTTTTAATCACCAGACCACCTACTGGGGGGTCCGCAAGGACTTCAATCACCAGATTACCTACCGGGTTGTCCTTGCGTAATCTAATGTTCTCCTTTTTATTTATCATCTTTATCCCCTCAACGCCTCCACCGGATTTTGTTTAGCGGCATTCATTGCGGGTACAATTCCTGCAACCGCACCTACAATGAAACTACCAATCAATGCCCCGCTGATTAGTACGAGATCAATTGTCGGAGCAAGTTCCGACCCAATAAAACTATTAATTCCTACAACACCTACAACACTAATAAGAGTCCCAAAAATAATCCCCACCAATCCCCCCACAAAACCTAATAGTCCTGACTCAAAAAAGAATTGCAAAAAGATCTGAAAGTTCGTCGCTCCAATAGCCTTCATAATCCCAATCTCTTTTCTTCGTTCTAAAACTGATGTAGTCATAGTATTAACAATCCCTAGTGCCCCCACCAAAATCGAAATAGAAGCGATAATTATTATAAACGCCTGGACGCCACCAAGAATATTTCCCACTGTTTCCATCATAGCCTCAGGGGTAGAAACCTCAAAATCTTCTTCACCGACATCAACATTCCTTCGTTCCCGCAACAATTTTTCAATATCTTCCTTTGCCCGGTCCATATCTTCTTCACTCTTGACCTGGACTGCGATAACATCAACATCATCCCCATAATCCATTAAATCTCTCAAAGGTCCTTCATTCATCATCACCACGTTATCAAATATGATACTCCCCGTTTTCTCCAAGATACCAACCACAATAAATTTCTCGTCCTGGATCAAAATAGTTTTTCCCGGAACAATCCTCTCTCCAAAAACTGCATCATCTTTCCAAAAATTATATCCTAATATTACCTTATTAGTATCTCCATCCTTAAGCATCCTTCCAACCTCTGCCTTCGAGTCCAAGACCTCATAAGCAATTTTTCTCTTTATCCCATCCGGGACTGAGGCAGCCATTCTAAAACTTACAATATCATTATATTCCATTTTCCCTGTAGTAATCATCCTCGGAATTGCCACCTTAACCGAAGACAATCTTTCAATGGCCTCTACGTCCTCTGTTGTCAATTTATTAACGGCCCCACTTCCCGGAGCTCCAAAAGCATTAAGACCTCCTGCCTGAACTGTAAGTATTTCTGTCGAACTAACTCCAAACTGAGCACTAACCGCCATCTGCAATCCCGTTCCCAAACCTATCAACGCAACAACTGCAGTAACACCAATAAAAATTCCAAGCAAAGTCAACCAAGAACGAATTCCCCGATGCTTCAAATTTTTTAAAGCTAAGATTAAGTAATCAAGCTTCATTATACCCCCTTACTCCGCGAGTGGGGGGTATGCCCGGTGGCGCGACGACCATCGGATTTAACTTCTTTACTCATTTTCTTTCTATTAGACAAATGAGTGTGTGAAGCTTCGGCAGAAGCTTCTTTCTTCTTCCTCTTAGTAACATCAATAAAACTTTTCCCAGACCTTTTCGTAACCTTCTCCAATTCCCCATCCTTCAACCAATAAATAACATCAGCATACTCCTTAGCTAGGTCTGGATCATGAGTAACCATAATCACTGTCTTCCCTTGTTTATTTAACTTCTTCAAAAAATCCATAACAATCGCACCAGTCTTCGTATCCAAATTTCCAGTTGGCTCATCAGCCAACACAACTTCTGGGTCATTCGCTAAACTCCGAGCAATCGCAACCCTCTGCATCTGTCCTCCAGAAATCTCCCCTGGATAATGGTCCATCCTATCATGCAACTCAACCAACCTCAACAAATCTTCAGCCTTATCACTTCTCTCCTCAAAACTCGTCCCCTGAAACATCATCGGCAACATGACATTTTCTTTCACCGTCAAATTATTAATCAAATTAAAAGACTGAAAAATAAATCCTATCTTCTTCCCACGGACTTGGGCTAAATCAGATTCACTCAATTCTGCAATATCCCCACCATCTAGATAAATTGTTCCATGTGTCGGCACATCAAGACTCCCTACTAAATTCATCGCAGTTGAATTATGAACAATAAAATTATTAGCAATAAAATTATTAGTTTCCGGAACCGTCAAGTCATAAACCTTAACTTTCTTTCTTATTTTTTTTATTGAAAGTATCTTATCCCAGAATATCTCAGCCTTTACCAACTTCTTTAATTCTTTCAACTCCTCCTCTCGAACCCCTCCCTTTTTAAACACCTTAATAATTTTCTCCAATTGGCGAATAGATGGATTAATCTTTTTCGTCTCATAGGGCCACAAAAATTTATGAATAGCTCTATTAAAATTAATACCAGAATCCCTACGTATTTTTCTAATTAAATCGCCACAAGGAATCACATCAACATTAGTATTACCCTTATTTTTCAGATGGTCCTTTAGTCGCCTACTTTTCTTTAAACAATTAAACCCAATAAACTCATTATACAATTTCAAATTTTCATATCCAGAAATTGACAACGAATAATATTTCCTTCGAATCTTCAATTTAGTATTCGCAGCATATTTCTCTTTTTCAGAATATCGCCCGACAATACCAAATCTCAAAAGCAAATTCCAAACCTGTTTAATTAAATTTTCACTTGCAAGAGTAAGTACAATTTCTTTCCTGTTTAAATAAATATGAGAATCACAGTCAAACAACCCCCTAATAAATCCGGCAATCTCCTTTTCGCTACATCTAAAAACAAAATCAGGCAATCTAATATTCCTAGATTTTTTAATTTTTGAAAATCCAAAGACCTTATTAAAAAAAGAAACCAAAACTCGCGAGTTCATATCAGTTCTTCCATGCCTAACACACGGTTCAGTTTTAAAAACATCCCTAGACAAACCAATAAATCTACCCACCAACCCTTTATCAAAATTAGTAAACTTTAATCCATCTCTATCAAGATTACCATCTCCAGTTAAATAACCATATAATTCCATTAGTTTAGGACTAGTCACCATCGGGATACAAACTTTTTTCCGAGAACACATACCAGTCAACAACAAATTATTATAATCTTTAATATTTTTACCATACAAATTTAATATCTTACTAAATAAATTAAGCGGAATATTGTTTTTTGTTTTCCAACAGTCATAAGTTCCAGGGGCTATCCCAAATTTTTTACAAACCGTTGCCTTAGATACTCCAATATTTTCAAAAACATTTCTAACTAAATTTACCGAATCATAAATTATTAGTGATTTATCTTTACTTAATTTTTCAAACGAATTTAAATTTTGACACTTTCCCCTAATTTTTATTTTTCTAGGACAAGCAATAAAATTCCCCTTACCCAAGTTACTCGCGAAAATCTCACAAACACCCCCTTCATTAATACTAAAAAAAGGATGATCTTCTGTCGCACTAATCTTCCTGCCACCAGTTGTTTTTATTTCAATTAATTTAGATTCATCTCTATTGTGAAAATCAACAACGTCACTCGAAACAATCTTTCCGTTATTAAAGTCGCAAGAAAATACACCCCTCCCATCAAAATTTTCGATCCTATAGGGAACTCCATCTTTCCCAACTACCTCCGTCTCCCCAACAAGACATTTCCCCGAACCACTAGGCCCCATGATTGCAATAAATTCTCCTTGAAAAACTTTTAACTCTACATGGTTAAGCGCCTTAACTATCGAATCTCCCATTGGATAATGCTTAGAAACATTTCTCAATCTGATAACCTCTTTCTGTTCACCCTTTTTCATACCGTCTTAAGAAGAATATCCTATATAAATTTAGTCATAAACAAATTGCGGAAGATTTAAAAAAGAGCAAAATCTACTTAAGTCTAAGGATACTAAAAGATTTTGATCTTATAATACAAAAAGGGTATCCACCAAGATATACAATAAAAGATCAAAAATCACAAGGAGAACAAAATTATAATACCTATTAGGTGCTTTTCTTGCGGGAAGCCAATCGCACACCTGTATCCGAAATACAAAGCGCTAGTGGAAGCTGGAAAATCAAACAAAAAGGCTCTCGACGAATTAGGTATCAAGCGATACTGTTGCAGAGCGCAAATTCTAGGCCAGACAGACACACTAGAATTAATCAACAAGTTCAAGAAGTTCTAATCGAGTAAAGTAATTCTTAAAAAATAAATAGACAGCTCCGTGTGTTCCCATCAAAGACAGTACAGACACGAACATAACAAGCTTAACTTCTGAGTTCGGAACGGGATCAGGTGTAACCAAGTTATTATGGCCGTCTAATATTCTAGTCAATTTTTCATTTTATAAACTTAACGATTCAAGAAAAACGCCCGGAACAGGACTTCGCTCACCAGAGGGATGTCAAATGGACGAGCTCACCAGAGCTACCTACCGGGTGAACCTGCCAGGTTCAATAAACGCCCGAGACAGGACTTGAACCTGCGACCTATGCCTTAGGAGGGCATCGCTCTAATCCAAACTGAGCTACTCGGGCAGAATAATGAGGGAAGGAGGATCCTCGAAGAGGTCCTTGTGCCGAGAATCGGCGCGAACCCTTGGGTTCGAATCTCATTATGAGGGAAGGAGGATCCTCGAAGAGGTCCTTGTGCCGAGAATCGGCGCG
>Ga0180009_10000410_pt1 | contig 60875 bp, 52 predicted proteins | sample OS_PC_MetaG_FD_123537 | JGI IMG/M metagenome (GOLD analysis project Ga0180009, IMG submission 123537) | Groundwater microbial communities from the Aspo Hard Rock Laboratory (HRL) deep subsurface site, Sweden - OS_PC_MetaG | ecosystem: Environmental > Aquatic > Deep subsurface > Groundwater... | reverse complement strand
GATCGGTTCATCAATGGAGCATCGGCACGAAGCAACCCCGGGTTTAGTGCGGCAGCATGCTAGACTGGCGATCGTCCGAGGCTGTCAAGCGAGGTGAGGCGGAGGGGTGGTTGGAAGGCGGTGAGGCGCGACCGGGGGCCGACCAGACCAGGCACCACCGGCTGACTCGATATCCCTCCCCTGGCGTCAATGGGATGTGGCACTGGCGGCAGCGTGTACCCCTGCATCGGGTCGTGTTGAACTTCCTGGTGATCTACACGTGTAGGTACCTTCCCTCCCTGCCTTTGAAGCATGTGCTCTATCGGGCGATCGGCATCAGGATGGGGGCCTTCGCGGCTCCCGGCCTGAGCGTCACGTTCGACATCTTCTACCCCGAGCTCATCTCTGTGGGGGAGAACACGGTCATCGGCTACAACACGGTGATCCTTGCCCACGAGTTCCTCCGAGATGAAGTGCGCACCGGGCCGGTCGTGATCGGTCGTGACGTCATGATCGGGGCGAGCTGCACGATCTTGCCCGGAGTCGTCATCGGAGATGGCGCCGTCGTCTCGGCGCTCAGCCTTGTGAACGCGGACGTTCCTGCGGGCGCCCGCGTCGGCGGTGTTCCCGCCCGACTCCTGTCGGTGAGTAGGCAGCCGGAAACGGAGAGGTGATATGCAGCTGCAAGGACACGTACGCGACGTCAGCCTTCCCGAGATCTTCCGTCTGCTCAAGATGGGGGGAAGGACCGGAGCTCTGAAGGTAGCTTCGGGCAAGGAGGGCGGACACGTCTACTTCAAGGGCGGAGAGGTCTACTACGCCACCTCGACCGTGAGCGGGGCGCCCATAGGTGAGCGTCTCGTGCGTGCCGGCAAGCTGCGAGGCTCTGAGCTCCAAGCGGTCTTGGCCGAACAGCGGGCCTCGGAGAAGCCTCGATTGCTGGGCGCGTTGCTCAAGGAACTCGGGTTGGTCTCGCAGGAGGCCCTCGAACAGTATGTGAGGGAGCAGATCCAGGACTCCGTGTTCAACCTGTTCAACTGGCCGGAGGCCGAGTTCCAGTTCACCATGGGCGAAGAGCCTCCGGTGGCCGACGTGGTGGTCTCCATGGATGCCGAAGGCGTCATCATGGAGGGATGTCGGCGCGTGGACGAGTGGGAACTCGTGATGCGCACCCTTGGCTCGCTCGAGAAAGTGCCGTCGCTCAGTGCGCCGGTCACCGTGCGCGAGGTGCGACTGACGGCCGCCGAATGGGGCATCGCCTGCTTCGCCGATGGCCATCGCGACATCAACACCATCGTCGTCGACTCCGGGCTCGATCGCTTCAACACGGCCAAGACGATCTTCGGCATGGTCAGCACCGGGCTGGTCGCGTTGCGCGATCCCACCCTGGAGCTGCTCGGTCAGAAGACGGCCATCGCTCTGCGGGGACCCATCGACATCTACAACCTCACCTTTCTCACCACCGCGTCCACGTCGGATGTGTCGAACCACCTGCGCATCGAGAAGGTCGACGATGAGGAGGTGGAGGTGTATCTGGCAGCCGCCATCCGCGAGGACGATGAAGACGCCGCCCTGATCTACTTCTCCGAGTCGCGCACCCCGCTCTCGGTAGTCAAGCGCATGGCGCTCGAGACTTCGGGCTTCGTGGTGCTGGTGAACATCAACTCTGAGGACTCGGTCGTCGCGTCGAGACGAGACGTGGCGCTGATGGGGGAGATCGGCGATCGGCCCTACGTTGTCGCGTCGTACGCTTCTATGGCCGACGAGAAGGTGACGGAAGACCAGGTTCGCAGGCTGCTCGATCTATCGCCGAGCGTTCCTGTCGTCGCCTGCAACATCAGAAGCTCGGAAGATGCGACCGAGGTGCTTGCGGCGCTTCGCGCTTTGATCCCTTGACGTGTCTCGGAAGGGCGTTCGACGATACGGGGACTGGCACCAGGCGATAGCTTCGGCTGGGAGTAGTGCTGCGCGTCGGGTCAATGGTGCTCTCGGCAGGGCTCCGGTGAAGTGGCCCGCGTCCGTGCTTGTGGTGGGTGTGCTCTTGATCGCGACCGGCACCCTGCTCGACGGGTATGTGGGACAGGGCGCGGCTCTCGCTGTCGCGTTGTTGCTCGGCGCGGGAGGACTGTGCTCACTCCTCGGGGTCAGCGGTTTGCTGTCGGCGCTGGTGGTGCACATTGTGAAGAGGCGTGATCGCTGACTCCACACGAGCGCACGACGTCACGCCAACCCTGAGATGTCCGTCCGCAGGCGTGCTGGGCCTCGGGCTCGAGAGAAAGGCTGTGACTTATGAAGATCGCTGTCACCGGTAAGGGCGGCGTCGGCAAGACTACTCTGGCGGGAACGATGGCCCGCATCTTTGCGGCCGAGGGCTACAGGGTGTTGGCCGTCGACGCCGATCCCGACGCCAACCTGGCGAGCGCCCTCGGCATCTCCGCCGACATCGCGCGGGGCATCGTCCCGATCGCCGACATGAAGGACCTCATCGCCGAGCGTACCGGGGCGACGCCCGGCTCGATGGGCGGCTTCTTCAAGATCAACCCGCGCGTGGACGACATCCCCGACGAGCTCAGCGTGCCCCTCGACGGCATACGGCTCATGGTGATGGGCACGGTCAAGGAGGGCGCGGGAGGCTGCGTCTGCCCCGAGTCGGTGTTGCTGCGCTCGTTGATCCGACACCTCCTCTTGCGTCGGGACGAAGTGGTGATCCTCGACATGGAGGCCGGGATCGAGCACCTGGGGCGTGGCACGGCGCAGGGCGTCGACGCGATGATCGTGGTCGTGGAGGCCGGCGCCCGCAGCGCGCGAACCGCCGACGCCATCCGGCGGCTCGCCGACGACATCGGTATCAAGCGGCTGTTCGTCGTGTTGAACAAAGTGGACGCGAAAGAGCTCGAGCAGTTGAAGTCGCTGCTGACCGGGTTCCAGATCATCGGTTCGCTCCCGTTCAGCCCGGGCGTGCGGCAGGCCGATCTCGACGAGGCCCCTCCCTTCGAGCGCGCCCCCGAGTACGTGGAAGCGGTGCGGAGCGTGGTAGCGGCGGTGCGTGTGGCGCTGGATTCCGACGAGTAGAGCGGTGCATGTCCCCCGGCCCTTGATTCGTCCCCGGCCCCTGATTCGGCGCCCTGGGAACCTGCCGTCGTTGTAGAATCGTCCCATGGTCACCAACAGAAGCGGGAACGGCAGCCGCCGCGACGGCGTGACATGAGGAGGAGCGTGATGACAGGCAGGTCTGATCTCAAGAGACGGGGCTCGTCGGCCGGGCTTGTGGCGCTTCTCCTCGTCCTGGTGCTCGGGCTGTGGGGGTGTGGGTCGAACGACAGCGTCCTCCGCGGCGAGAGCCCCGAAACCACCGTAGCCGCCTCGAGCCCGGCCGGGCTCTCGTACGAACCGTACGAACAGGACGGCAAGGCTTCCGACGAGGCGATGAGTTCGCAGGAGACCTTGGCCGGCAGTCTGACCGGTGAAGGTCAGAGTCTCGAGCGCATGGTGATAAGCAACGCCTATCTGCTTATCGAGGTCGAGGAGGGGCAGTTCGAGATCGCGTTCGACAAGGCGCTCCTGCTGGCTGACAAGTACGGAGGCTACCTCGTGAGTTCGAGGTCTTCCGCGAGCGGCGAAGAGGGAGCGTTGCGTAGCGGCACCATCTCGATCCGCGTGCCTGAGTCGGCCTTCAATCAGACGATCACCGACGCCGGCGGCCTGGGCGAAGTGATGTCCCGCGAGATCGACACCCAGGACGTCACGGAAGAGTTCGTGGACCTCAGCGCCCGTCTGAAGAACGCCAAGGCCCAGGAGAAAGCGCTTCTGGCCTTGATGGACAGGGCCAAGACCATCGACGAGGTGCTCCAGGTGCGGCAGGTGATCTCCCAGACTCAGATGGAGATCGAACAACTGCAGGGGCGCATCAACTTCCTCGACGAGCACACCAGCTTCTCGACCGTCGCCATGAGCATCTACGAGACCGGCACTGACGTCGGCGGCCCGGGTGGATGGGGCTTCATCGACGCGCTCAAGGAAGCGCTGCACGCCTTCGTCGACAGCGTGAACGGGATCATGATCGCGCTGGGCGGCGCGATCCCCGTCCTGGCCGTCCTGGCCGTCCTCGGCTGGGTCGTGTACAAGGTCGTCAGGCTCATCATGAAACGCTTCGCCCGCGCCGAGAGGGTTCCAGAGTTTGCGGGGTATCCCTACGGTGCGCCGCAGCACGCGTACGGCGCTGAGTACCAGCAGGGCGCCCCGGTTCAGCAAGGCGCCCCGGTTCAGCAAGCGCCTCCCGCGCAGGTCGCGCAGCCCGGCGAGCCCGCAGCTACCGAGCCCGGCGTGCCCCCATCTTCTGGGTCAGGTAGCTAAGGGAGCAGGTTCGAACCTCAACCTTGATGAGCGCCGTGCCCGGCCCAGGCCGGGCACGGCTTCGTTGTGTCCGCGCCTCCCGCGCCGAGGACCAGTCCGCCACCGGTTCCTGTCGCGGGCCTTTCCGTCCGAGTGGGTGGGTATACTCGAGCCATGATGACCACCATGCGGCGTGGCCGCATGGTGGGCCAAAACACACGGAGAACGAACGAGTGGCTGCGAGCGTGATACTCCTCTTCCCGACCACGCAGGCCGTACTGAAGGCCGAAGACCTGCTGCTCGAGAGCGGGTTCGCCGTCGACGTGATCCCCCGCCCGGCGGGTACCTCCGGTGCCCTGTGCGGCATCGCGCTTGCACTGCCTGCCGCTTTCTTCGTTCAGGCTGAGAAGGTGTTGGCGGCGGCAAACGTCGGGTTCACGCGCCATCGTCCTTCGCCCGGCGGCAGGAGCAGGGTGCGGGCGCGTCGGGCGCGGCGTTCGGTTGCCGGTGTCGGGGGTCGCGCCGGGGGTGGGGTGCGGCCGCCTCGGAGCGATCCCGGAAACGACACGGGCACGGGCTGAGGCGCGCGGTGTGCGGGCGCCTTCGGCATGTGTATACTGCACGGTCCGCTTCAGGCGGCCCGTGCGCTCAGGGCGCTGGGATACAACTCCATATTTCACCCCTGCTCCGGCAGTGAGGCCGGGGCCGTACAGTCCGAAGGAGGTGACCGAAACTGAACAGCTACGAGCTGATGCTCATCCTGCGCTCCGACGCCGACGAAGAGACCCGCGCCGCGGTGCTCGCTCGGATCAAGGACACGATCTCCAAAGACGAGGGCGTGATGGGCAAAGTCGATGATTGGGGCAAGCGCCGCTTCGCCTACGAGATCGACCACATGACAGAGGGCTACTATTCCGTCCTGTATTTTCAGGCCAAGCCCGCCACACTCGACGAGATCACGCGTGTGCTCAAGATCACCGATGCGGTGATCCGCAACATGCCTCTGCGTCTCGAAGACCCCGTCGCGCCCGTCGCGGCCGTCGCGCCCGTCGCGCCTGTCGCGGCGACCATCACCGAGGAGTAGATCATGGCCAGGGGCATCGCCCACGTTACACTCGTGGGGAATCTTACGAGGGATCCGGAGCTGAAGCAGTTTTCGGGTGGAGGCTCTGTGTGCAACCTCGGGGTTGCCGTCAATTCATCCACCAAAGACGCCTCCGGTCAGTGGGTTGAGAAGCCCAACTACTTCACCGTGAAAGTCTTCGGGCCTCAGGGCGAGAACTGCGCCCGGTATCTGAGCAAGGGTCGTCAAGTCGCCGTCGACGGGCGCTTGAACTACGACTCCTGGGAAGCCCAGGATGGCTCAAAGCGGAGCACCGTCGACATCATCGCCGATACGGTGATGTTCATCGGCGGCCAGGGTGAGGGCGGTGGCGCGTCCACGGGCGGACGGTCCGATCGGGACCAAGCTCCGGCCAAGTCCGGCGGCGACTCCGACTTCCGCGACATCGATTTCGAAGACGAGGACGACATCCCGTTCTAGTCATTATCAGGAGGAACGCACGTGGCATTCGCCAAGAGGCGGCGAACGCGGCCCACGACGGGCCAGCGTCGGCGCAAGTACTGCTATTTCTGCAAAGAGAAGATAGAGCACGTCGACTACAAGGACCACAACCAGCTGCGTCGGTTCATGTCCGAGCGTGCCAAGATCAAGTCTCGCCGCACCAGCGGGGCGTGCCGTCGCCATCAGCGCCAGCTCGCCGTCGCCATCAGGCGTGGGCGTGAGATGGCTCTGCTGCCCTACTCCAACCGGTAGAGCTGGGGATAGGCGTGTGGGTCGAGGCCGGCCCACGCAGACAGACAATGGGTGGTTTTTCGACAGGAGCGACCAGTGAGGCGGGGAAGGCCGTAGCGCTCGCCGTCGTGCTGAGCGCCGTCACGGCGTATATCCCATTCCTTGGGATCTTCCTGATGCCGGTGCTTCCACTGCCCACGGCCTACGTCACGTTCAGGCGCGGCTTGGGCGTGGGTCTGGCTACCGCGTTCGGCGCGGGTGTTCTGAGCGCCGCGCTCACCGGGCTCGGCAACGGTGTGCTCACCTTGTTGGTCACCGGCATCGTCGGCTCGCTGTTGGGAGTGGCACTTGCTCGTAAGTGGGGCTTCACGACCACACTGCTGGCGGTCACGGTCGGCGGCGCCGTCACTTTCGGCACGTCCACGGCCGTCGCCTGGTTCATCGCCGGCCTCGGCTTCGATCAGTTCGGCAAGCTGCTCGATGAGTCGATGGTTGCAGCCAGCCAGATGTACATCTCGATGGGCATGGACCCGGCCGTGGTCGAAGAGGCGTCCGTGCAACTGCGCGAGTGGTTCTCGATGCTGCCGTATCTTCTGCCGTCGATACTCGGGGTGGCAGGGCTCATGCTTGCGAGCGCGGCTTTGGCGCTGGTCGCGGTGGTGTTCCCCCACCTGGGAGAGAAAGGCGCCGGAGACCTCGCCTTCTCGCGATTCAGGTTGCATTGGTCGGCCTCGTACGGTTTCATCTTCGGGCTGGCGTTGCTGATCTTCGCCGGTCGGTTCGGAGGCGCCGCGGAGAGCGCTCGACTGGTAGGGTTGAACCTCTTCTTGTTCTTCCAGACCTTGTTCTTCATACAAGGGCTGGCTCTGATCCATTGGTTCATGACGAGCAGGGGGTACGGCACCGGCACCAGGGTCGCGATGTACACGGCGGCACTGGTGGGTCAGCTCATGCTGCAGTTCACGAGCTGGGCGGGCCTGTTGGATACATGGTTCGATTATAGGAAGCGCTTCGCCGTTGCGACACCGCCCGCCGGGTCTGTTGGCCCGAGGGGTCGCGAGGGCGCTGGCGATCAGGAGGAGATGTAGATGGAGATCATCCTGTTGCAGGATGTGGAGAACGTAGGCAGCAAGGGCGAAGTGGCCGGCGTGTCCGATGGCTACGCGCGGAACTTCCTTCTTCCCCGGAAGTTGGCCGAGACCGCCACGTCGGCTCGTATCGAAGTCGTGCGCAAGGTGCAGGAAGAGCGCGAGGCGCGGGAGCGTCGCGCGGCCGAGCAGGCCGAGGAAGTGCGCGACCTACTCAGCAAGACGGTGCTCACCATCCCGGCGCCGGTCGGCACCGCCGATCGACTCTTCGGTTCGATTACCAACCAGGATGTGGCTTCGGCGATCTATGCCGCTCGCAAGGTGCGCATCGACAAGCGGCACGTGCACATCGAGGAACCCATCAAGACCGTCGGTACGTTCACGATACGTGTCGACGTGCACGCGAGCGTGGAACAGGCAGAGATGAAGTTGATCATCACGCCGGAGGGGGCCAAGTAGTCGCTCTCCCGTGATTCGGAGTGAGCGGCGGATGCTGGGGGCCATGATGAGCGGCAACGGACCTGGTGGTGCGGGCAACAGGGCGGAGAACCTGATGCCCCAGAACCTGGATGCCGAGGTGTCCGTCCTCGGTGCGCTCATGGTCGCCCCCAACTTGATCGCGGGTGTCACGGAGGTGTTGCGGCCGAACTACTTCTATCGGCGCAGCCACCAGTTCATCTACGAGGCGATCGAGCAACTGTACGCCGGCGGTGAGCCCGTCGACCCCATCATGGTGAGCGAGTCGCTCAGCAACGCGGGGTGTCTCGAAGAGGTGGGTGGGCGCGCCTTCGTCCACTCGCTGGTCTCGGCGGTGCCCGTGGCGACGAACGCTCGGTACTACGCGGAGATCGTACGAGAGAACTACCTGCTCAGGTCGCTGATCCAGGTGGGCTCCGGCATCGCGGAGCTGGGGTACCAGCGCGAGGGTGAGCCTGTCGACCTGATCGACCGGGCGGAGCAGATGGTCTTCAGCATCTCGCAGAGCCGGGTGTCCGCCGAGTTCAGCCCCATGGGCGATCTCATCAGCGAGCAGTTCGCCGAGCTCGAGAAGACCATGTCGGAGGGTAGGCGGGCCCGCGGGGTCGAGACCGGTTTTCGCCGGCTCGATGAGAAGATCACCGGCTTCCAGCCGGCCAACCTGGTGGTCCTGGCGGGGCGTCCCTCCATGGGGAAGACGGCCCTGGCGCTCAATCTTGCCCGCAATGTAGCCGTCGATCAGGGCAAAGGCGTCGCCCTGTTCAGCCTCGAGATGTCGAAGATGGAGCTTGTGCAGCGCATGATGTGCTCCGAGGCGCGGGTCGACAGTCATCGGCTACGGCACGGGAAGCTCACCACGGGGGAGTGGGCGAAGCTCACCGCGGCGTGCACTCCCCTGCACAACGCGCCCATCTTCATCGACGACACCGCGTCTGTGAACCTGATGGAGATCCGGGCGAAGTCGCGGCGATTGAAGGCCAAGGAGAAGGGCCTCGGGTTGATCGTGATCGACTACCTCCAGCTCATGATGGGCGACGCCGGCACGGAGAACCGCCAGCAGGAGGTGTCGCGCATCTCGCGGGGCCTGAAGATCCTGGCGAGAGACCTCGACGTGCCGGTGCTGGCGCTCTCTCAGTTGTCGCGCCAGGTGGAGCAGCGCACCAACCGTCGGCCCGTGCTCTCCGACCTGCGGGAATCAGGCGCGATCGAGCAGGATGCCGACGTCGTCCTGTTCATCTACCGCGACGAGGTATACAACAAGGACAGCGTCGACATGGGCATGGCCGAGATCATCGTGGGCAAGCAGCGCAACGGTCCCATCGGCGACTGCAAGCTGGCGTTCAACGAGCGGTACACCCGCTTCAGCGACATGCAGGACGACGGGCGTCCCGAGGGGGGCGGCGGCGAGCGGGAGCGTCCCGCCCGGGAGCACCGGTGATCGACGCACGGGACGGGGGGGTCTACGCGAGTTCTCTCGGCCCGTACGCCTATCGTCCCGTGGAGTTGCTCGAGCGTCTGGGCATCCTCCCGCGTGGCGGAGGGTTGCCCGGGGCGGGGGCGCCCCCCGAAGACCCCGACCGGCTCGCCGTCCTTCTGGACAGCGCAGGAGGCAACCCTCGTCTGGCGCGCCGCTCGTTGGTCGCGTGGGCTCCGCGGACTCATCTCTGGGCCAAGGACGGGCGCGTCGTGGTGTCCCGCCGCGACGGTGGAGGAGCGTGGACCCGCGTTGAATCGTCCGGCGACCCGTTCCCGCTGCTCCGCGCCATGCTCGCCGAGCACGCGCGGGCGGTCCGCTGGGTCGGCCCGGCGGTCGACGACCTCGAGTGGGTGGGCGCGTACGGACTCTTCACCTACGACGCGGGCCGCTATATCGAGGTTCTGCCCGATAGCACCGTGGACGACCTGCGTATCCCCGATGTCGATCTGATCTTCCCCTCTCGGCTGGTGTGTTTCGATCACGAGCACGATAGGGTGGTCGCAGTGGGGGATTCCCCCGCGGCGTTGGACGACATCGCCGAGACTCTCTCGCTCGCGGCCCGGGCGCCGCGTGTGGAACTCGATCTGTCGGTAGAAGGTCACAGTCGAGAGGAGAGCCTGAAGACCGGCTCCAACGTGACGCGGGCCGAGTACGAAGAGGTAGTGGCCCGCACGCGGGAGTACGTGTGGGCCGGCGATCTGTTCCAGGCCAACCTTTCGCAGCGGCTGCACCTCGAGTATCAGGGCGAGTCGGCGCTGCTGTACCGGGTGCTCCGCACCGTGAACCCCTCACCCTTCGCCGGCTACCTGCGTCTCTCCGGCTACGAGCTGCACTCGAGCTCGCCGGAACGTCTGGTGCGCCTGCGGGGCCGCGTTGCCGATGCCCGCCCGATCGCCGGCACGCGTCGACGGGGGCGCGACTTCGACGAAGACGGGCTGCTCGCCGACAACCTCCATCTCGATCCGAAGGAGCGCGCCGAGCACATCATGCTCGTCGACCTCGAGCGGAACGACCTGGGCCGGGTCTGTGAGTACGGCACGGTGCATGTGGATGAGCTGATGGTGACCGAGCGCTACAGCCACGTGATCCATATCGTGAGCAACGTGACGGGCACTCTCCGCGAGGGCACCGACGCCGTGGATCTGCTGCGGGCCATGTTCCCCGGGGGGACGATCACCGGGTGCCCCAAGGTGCGCTGCATGGAGATCATCGACGAGTTGGAGACGGTGAGGCGCGGCCCCTACACCGGATCGTTCGGCTTCCTCGGCTACGGCGGGAACATGGACACCAACATCGTGATCCGCACGCTGGTGCGTGTGGGCGACGCGCTGTACGCGCAGGCCGGCGGCGGCATCGTCGCCGACTCCGTGCCCCCTCGGGAATACCTCGAGACTCTGAGCAAGGCCGAGGCGATGGTGCGGGCGGCGCTCCAGGCGCGGCGCCTGACGGAGCAGGGCGCGGCTGAGAGCGGTGCGGAGTCGGCCGGCGCCGCGGAGATCGGCGCCGAAGAGATGAGCGTGGCGGAGATTGGCGCGGCGGAGATCGGCGCGGCGGGGTCGGGCCGGGTCAGCCCCGCGGAGCCATCGTCGTGACCGAGCGCGTTGGTGAGGCTACGGAGAGTGGCACGGATGTGGACGTGGTCCTGCTCGACGGGCAGCTCGTGGCGCGTGCCCAGGCCGTCATCTCGGCCTTCGACCGCGGGGTCATGTACGGCGAGAGCCTCTTCGAGACGTTGAAGGTGTTCGAAGGGGCTCCATGCCTCTGGTCCCGGCACTGCGACAGGCTTCTTGCGGGCTGTGTGGAGCTCGGCATACCGCTCGACGTCCAGGAGGTCGAGCGCGGTGTGCGGGCGCTGTTGGCGGCGCGGCCCGTGAGCCACGGAGTCCTGCGGGTGCAGGTCACCGGCGGCGTGCAACCCGGCGGTGGGCGCGGCATCACCGCGCCTCGAGAGGGCCGGCGGCCGCGCATGATCGCCGGCGTCAGCGAGACTCCGCCGCTCTCCGCGGCGGTGTACGAGACGGGCGTCAGGTTGGTGAGCTCGCGCGGTTCTCCGCGGCCCCTGCCGGGTTTGAAATCGGGCAACTACCTCGCCAGTGTCGTGGCGAAGGCCCAGGCCGAGGCGGCCGATGCCTTCGAGTGTGTCCTGGTGGACGAGGGTTCCGACGCCGTGCTGGAGGGCTCGTTCAGCAACGTCCTGGCGTGGGATGGCAGAGGCATCGCCTGCCCGCCCGACGAACGGCGGCTGCCCGGGGTCACTCTGGCCGTGGTACTCGAGGAAGCGTCGGCCCTGGGCATTCCGGTGAGCGTGCGGCCCGTGCCGATGGGCGAGGCTCTCGAGAGCGGGCTCCTACTCACGGGCAGCCTCCTCGGCGTGTGCGCGTGCTCGAGCCTGGATGGTACGCCATTACGGGATTCGGCGGACGTAGCGACGCGATTGAGAGAGCGCCTTCTGGCGCGCGAGGCTGCGGAAGCGGCTCGTTGGAGGTCCGGTGGAAGCTGATCGTTTCGATGTGATCGTCGTTGGAGCCGGCCCAGCGGGTATCTTCGCCGCGCTGGAACTCGCCCGGCATTCCCAGGCGCGGGTGCTGCTCGTGGAAAAGGGATGCGACGTGGCGGAGCGCAATTGCCCGGCTCGCGAAGGTGCCCGGTGCGCTCACTGTGACCCCTGTGCCATCACGTGCGGATGGGGTGGGGCCGGCGCGTTCTCCGACGGTAAGCTCACGCTCAGCCCCGAGGTGGGAGGGTGGCTGGGTGACTATCTGGCGCCCGGCGATCTTCCCCGTCTCATCGACGACGTCGACCGTGTGTATCGGGAGTTCGGCGCCTCCGACGTGATTCACGGCGACGATGACGAGGTGGTGGAACTCTGGCGCGGACGGGCCAGGAAGGCGGGGCTGCGCCTGGTCTCCTCGCCCATCCGTCACATGGGGACGGAACGCTGCGTGGACATCATGGCCGGGCTGCGACGCGCACTCGACGGTCGCGTGGACGTGCTCACCGACACCCCCGTGGAAAGGCTTCTGACTCAAGACGATGGGGCGGGCGGGAAGCGCGTCACCGGCGTGATCACGGAAGCCGGACAGGAGTTCGAGTGCGATGCCCTGATCGTCGCTCCAGGGCGTGAGGGGGCCGCCTGGCTTCTTGACCAGGCGACGCGGTTGGGGCTTCCCGTCACGAGCAACGCGGTGGACATCGGGGTGCGCGTGGAGACGTCGGCGACCGTCACCGACGCCATCACCGACGACCTCTACGAGCCGAAGCTCCTGTACACCAGTCGCACGTTCGACGACCCCGTGCGCACGTTCTGCATGAACCCGCACGGCTTCGTCAGCAAGGAGAGCTACGGCGACCTGGTCACCGTCAATGGCCACAGCTATGCAGACAAGGGGCACAGCACCCCCTACACCAACTTCGCTCTGCTGGTCTCGACGCGGTTCACCCAGCCGTTCAAGGAGCCTCTCACCTACGGGAGGTCGATCGCCCGACTCGCCAACCTCTTGGGCGAGGACATCATCGTGCAGCGGTTGGGTGATCTCCAGGACGGACGCCGCACGACTCCGGAGAGGCTGGCCCGGGGGGTGGTGGAGCCTACCCTTGGAGGCGTCACGCCGGGTGACTTGAGTTTCGCGTTGCCGTATCGGCACCTCCGTGACATCCTTGAGATGCTCGAGGCGATGGATCTTCTGTTGCCGGGAGTCGGAGGCCGCGACACTCTGCTCTACGGGGTCGAGGTGAAGTTCTACTCGTCGCGTATGGCGTTGGACGACGGGCTGCAGACACCGGTTGAAGGTCTGTACGCGATCGGGGACGGAGCGGGGGTCACACGAGGGCTTGTGCAGGCTTCGGCCTCCGGGTTGGTGGCCGCTCGTGCGGTGATGCGCTCGCGGTGATGCGCTCGCGCGCTGGTGTAAACTCATAGGCTCGTGCGGCGGGGGTCTCCGGGCCGCACTCATCCGTGAAACCTTCCGGGAGGGAGTCCCGTGTCTGTGACAGTTGTGGTTGGCGCCCAATGGGGCGACGAGGGCAAGGGCAAGGTGGTCGACCTGCTTTCGCAGGGCGCAGACGTCGTGGTGCGCTACCAGGGAGGCAACAACGCCGGTCACACCATCAAGAACGAGCGCGGTGATTTCGCCCTCCACCTGATCCCCTCGGGCATCCTGAACCCCGAGACGGTCGCGGTAATCGGTAATGGGGTCGTGGTCGACCCGAGGGCCCTGCGGGAAGAGATCGACGCTCTCGAGGCGCAGGGCGTCAGCACCGCGAACCTGAAGATCTCCGCGAACGCGCACATGATCATGCCCTACCACGTGCTGCTCGATAAGGTCGGCGAGAACGTGCTCGGCAGGCGGAAGATCGGCACCACTCGGCGCGGCATCGGCCCCGCGTACGCAGACAAGGCGGCCCGGGTGGGTATCCGTATCCAGGACCTGCTCGACCCGAAGATCTTTCACCAGAAGGTCACCGCCGCCATGCAGACCAAGGCCGACCTCCTGCGCCTCGTGTACGACCAGAACGTGTCGGGGCTCGAGGCGGAGTGCGATCGCTATCTCACCATGGCCGAGACCCTGCGTCCCTACATCGCCGACACCGCTCTGCTCGTGTGGAAGGCGGCCAAGGAAGGCAAGACGGTACTGTTCGAAGGCGCCCAGGGCACCATGCTCGATATCGACCACGGCACGTATCCCTTCGTCACCTCCTCGAACCCGGTCGCGGGCTACGCCGCCGTGGGCTCGGGCATCGGCCCGACCATGATCGACCACGTGTACGGGGTCTGCAAGGCCTACGCTACGCGGGTGGGCGAAGGTCCCTTCCCCACCGAGTTGCGCGAGGCGACCGGTCGTCGGCTGCGCGACATAGGCCACGAGTTCGGCACAACGACAGGTCGCGAACGTCGCTGCGGCTGGCTCGATCTCGTGGCGCTGCGCTATGCCGTACGGGTCAACGGTCTCACCGGGCTCGTGATCACCAAGCTCGACGTGCTCAACGAGTTCGATGAGATCGAAGTGTGTACGGGCTATCGTTATGGCGACGAAGTGCTCGATGAGATGCCGCGCCATCAGTCGGTGTTCCACAAGGTCCAGCCCGTGTACCAGAAGGTGACAGGGTGGAAGACTGATATCTCGAAGGTCCGCCGCATCGGAGACCTTCCCACGGAGGCGAGGGAGTATCTCTCTCTGATCGAGCGATCCACGGAGGTGCCCATCGTCATGATCTCGGTGGGCCCGAGGCGCGAGGAGACCATCGAACTGCGCTGAGCCGTGTGGTCGCGCCGAGTCGCGCTGGATCGCGTCGGGGTGCGCTCGACCGCCCGAGTCGGGCTTGATCGCGCCGGCCCGCGCGGGATCGCCCGCACGGTGTCGACTGCGCCGCTCCTGGTTAGTAGAATGGGCGGAACCGATGGCCTTCTCCGGTGCCTCCGTGGCGCCGGACTGAGGCGCCGCGATGGGAGGGGACGCACCGATGCGTACTGATGTGCTGGTGGTCGGCGGCGGCGGACGTGAACACGCGCTGGTTTCTGGAGTCAAGCGAAGCGCGGGCATAGGGCGGGTATTCTGCGCTCCGGGGAACGCGGGCATAGGCCGCGACGCCACCCTGGTGCCCATCCAGGCCGACGACCTCAAGGGACTGGCCGACTTCGCGGAGCGTGAGGACATCGGCCTTACGGTGGTGGGCCCTGAGGCTCCGCTCGTGGCCGGCATCGCCGACGTCTTCCGGGGGCGGGGACTGACCGTCTTCGGCCCCTCCTGTGACGGCGCCCTCTTGGAGGGCTCGAAGGCGTTCGCGAAGGAAGTCATGGCGTGCGCCGGCATCCCCACCGCGGGAGCCGCCGCGTTCACCGACTACAGATCAGCCCGTGCGTATCTCGAGGAGTCCGGCGCTCCGGTGGTGGTGAAGGCCGACGGCTTGGCCGCCGGGAAGGGGGTCACGGTAGCCCTGACCATCGACCAGGCCGACGCCGCGCTACGCGAGTGCCTTCTCGATCGGCGCTTCGGGGACGCCGGGCGCACGGTACTTCTCGAGGAGTACCTCATGGGCGAGGAGCTCTCCCTCCTGGCGATCGTGAGCGATGATTGGGTGTTGCCGCTGGCGGCGGCCCAGGACTACAAGCGCATCTTCGACGGCGACAAGGGGCCCAACACCGGGGGGATGGGCTGCTACTCACCCGTTCCCAGCGTTCGCCCGCACCTCTACGACGAGATAGCCGATCTTGCCATCCGCCGTACCATCGAGGAGTTGACTCGGCGAGGCACTTCGTTCAGGGGGGTGCTCTACGCCGGCGTCATCCTCACCCAGTCAGGTCCCAAGGTACTCGAGTTCAACTGCAGGTTCGGAGACCCTGAGACCCAGGTGCTGATTCCGCGATTGCGCTCTGACCTTCTCGAGATCTTGCTGGCGGCCGCCCGCGGTGAAGAGCTGCCGGCGGCGGCCGAGTGGATGCCGGGCCCCTGTGTGGGGGTGGTCATGGCGTCGGGCGGATACCCGGCGTCGAGTTCCAGCGGCGACGTGATCCAAGGCGTCGAAGCCGCTTCTGCGCTCGAAGGGGTCGAGGTATTCCACTCGGGCACCGCCCGCAACCAAGAGGGAGAGTTGGTCACGGCGGGGGGCCGGGTGCTCACGGTGAGCGCCGTGGGCGCATCGTTCGCCGAAGCTCGAAAGCGCGCCTACTCGGGCGTGGGTCTCATCTCATTCGACGGAGCACAGAACCGCACGGATATCGGTCATCGGGCGCAGACGGCCGAGGAGATCCGCAGCTGAACCAAGGATCTGGGGCTCCCGTCGAGTCCCGCACGAAAGGACGGAGGATGGCCGGGAAGTATCAAGCTGAGCCTGATGTCGATTCGATGCTGCAGGGAATAGAGATAGATGCTCCACTGGTGGGGATCCTGATGGGCTCCTCATCCGACTCTGAAGTGATGCAGGGTGCGGCCGACGAACTGACCGCGCGGGGAATCCCGTACGAGATGAACGTGATCTCGGCTCATCGTAGCCCGGATGACGTGAGGGAGTACGCGGTGTCGGCTGAGATGCGCGGCCTCAAAGTGATCATCGCGGGCGCCAGTAAGGCGGCGGCTCTGCCTGGGATGGTAGCGGCCTACACGGATCTGCCGGTGATCGGGGTCCCCATCCGCACCTCCGACCTCGGCGGTATGGATTCACTCCTGTCGATCGTACAGATGCCCTCAGGAGTCCCGGTGGCCTGTGTGGCCATCAACGGGGCCCGCAACGCCGGGATCCTGGCCTCCAAGATCCTGCGCCTCTGTTGGGTGGGGACCGGTGGAACCGTGATCGAGAATCCGGAGGACTGATGATCGAGCGCTACTCCACCCCCGAGATGGCTGCCCTCTGGACCGACGAGGCCCGCATGGCCACGTGGCTGGAGGTGGAGATAGCGGTGTGCGAGGCTTGGGCGGAACTCGGGGAGGTGCCTGCGGAAGCCCTGGCCGAGATCAAGGAGCGGGCCGCTTTCGACGTGGCGCGCGTGAACGAGATCGAAGAGACGACGCAGCACGACGTGATCGCCTTCCTCACGAACGTGGCGGAGTACGTTGGTGAGGCGAGCAAGTACATCCACTTCGGGATGACTTCGTCGGACATGTTGGACACCGCACTCGCCCTGCAACTCAAGCGCTCGGGGGAGCTTCTCGCCGAACAGACCCGAGCGCTCGGCCGCGTTCTGCAACGCCGATCTCTCGAGCACAGAGACACCGTCATGATCGGCCGGAGCCACGGGGTGCACGCAGAGCCCATCACCTTCGGCATGGTGCTCGGCTTGTGGGCCTTTGAGGTGCACCGGGGTCTCGAGAGGCTGGAGCGGGCGACCGCGCAGGTGGCCGTGGGGAAGATCTCGGGAGCCGTGGGCACGTACGCCAACATCGATCCGCGCGTGGAGCTGTTCGTGACCGAGCGCCTCGGGCTCGGAGCCGCACCCATCTCCACTCAGGTGGTACAGCGCGATCGGCACGCCGAGTTCATGGCGGCGTTGGCCCTCCTGGCGACCACCATCGAGAAGATCGCGGTGCAGGTGCGCCACTACCAGCGCACGGAAGTGCTGGAAGCCGAGGAGTATTTCGCTCCCGGACAGAAGGGCTCATCGGCGATGCCGCACAAGCGCAACCCCATCATCTCGGAGCGGTTGACCGGGCAGGCGCGCGTGATCCGCGGCAACATGCTGGCCGCCTTCGAGAACGTGGCGCTCTGGCACGAGCGCGATATCAGCCACTCCAGCGTGGAGCGCGTGATCCTGCCCGACAGCACCATCCTGCTCCACTACATGTTGAAGAAGGCCACCGACCTGGTGGACCGCCTGCTCGTGTATCCGGAGACGATGGCCGCCAACCTGGAGCGCAGTTTCGGCCTGATCTGCAGTCAGCGGGTGCTCTTGGAGCTGGTGCGTTCGGGGCTGCAGCGTGAAGACGCCTACCTGCTGGTGCAGCGCAACGCCATGCGCGCGTGGGAGGAGAAACGGCCGTTCAAGGAGCTGCTCGGCGAAGACGCCGAAGTGACCGCCCAGCTCGACCGGGCCGCCATCGAGGCCTGCTTCGACCCCGCGCACGCGCTCCGCAACATGGGAGTCATCTTCGAGCGGGTGGCGGCGCTGGCCTGGTAGATCCGGCGGAGTGGTCCCGCGGGCGCCGCCGCCGTCCCTAGCGCCGGGTGAGTTCGCGCAGGTTGGTCCAGGTGATCGCCGCGCCCAACCCGAGCGCCAGAGCTACGGCTATCTGCCACCAGAACTCGTAGGCCAGTACCGCGAGGGCCGTCAGGGCAAGCGTCATGACGATGCCGTGCACGAGCGCCGCCACCCGCCGGTGGAAGAGCGATTCCACGAAGAGGAACGCGGCGAAGAGCAGCAAGAACGGGAGTAGGGCTGCGTGGTAGACGATCGTCACCGTGCCGATGACAAGCAGTAGAAGGCCCGCGCTGATCGCGCTCCACGTCTCGGCGAGCCGGTGCAGCCGTAGTTGGCTGGGTTGCTGAGGAACATCGGGGCGGCGTAGATGCGCGCGTGGATCGCCGCGATCACCCTGCTTCAGGCGCTCCACGCGGGTCCCGATACTCCTGGCCAACAACTCCGTCTCGCTGAGTGAGTGCCTGAGGCGGCTCACAGTCTCGCGTGCCTCGGCGAGTCGGCCCTCGCATTCATCCAGGTGGCGGCTGCTCGGAGATCCGTCGCGCAGGGCGGCCACGCGCACGCCGAGTCGGGTGGCTTCGTCCTCGGCCCGGGCGATACGTGGCCCGAGGGCCGCGGCTTCTTCGTTCAGCCTGGTCAGTTCGGCCTGTGCGGCGGGGATCTCACGCGAGGTGGACGGCTCGGCTGTGAGTTCCGACCATCCGACCGGGTCGTACCAGGCGGTGCGCACGGAACCGTCGCGGTTGAAACGTGGGCCTGCCGGTGCATCCTCACCCCTGATGGGGTCGTCGAGGTATCGTCCCCACAGGCCCGGGTAGTGCACCAGCGCCGGCTGCTCGTCGAGAAGTCGGGCTTCCCAGGGAATCTCGGTCCCCGGGCCGATGCAGCGGCCATCACCGCGGGCGTAGTCCACGAATGCCACGTCGAGGTGACCATCACGTTCAGCCCTACTGGTTCCGCCCTGTCGCAGGGCCGTGCGCCACACGGACTTGACGGTGGCGATGGCCCTTTCTAGGCGGGCGAGCAGTGGGATCCGCGCGCGGATGATGTACTCGCCCGGAGAGAAGTGGGCGGCGTGCGAGCCGGCGCCCGCATAGACGATCGGGTGCTCGCCCACCTTGCGGAGTTCTGGATCGTCCCAGCGCCTGCGGAGGTCTGCACCTTTGCCGTCGTGGGCGGCGAAGGCGGCCCATTCTGGTATCGGCGCCCCGCCTTCGTTGTGACTCAGGAACACGCTTACCATCTCCCAGTCGCCCTCGTGGTCGTTGGCGCCGTGGAAGTGGCTGCGGTAGTCGTTATACGCGTAGAAGAACCAATACTGGAGCGATGTGTAGTCGTGGGTGCGCTCGACCCGGCCGTAGTACACGGGCGACGGAGCCGTTTCGCGCATGGCCTCGTACGTGATCGCCGCCGCGGCCGCCGTGCCCCCCGGCACGCGTCCGCGTACGAGCAGGGAGATACGGAAGACCACGTCGAGGAGTCGCGCGACCAACCCAACCCGGGCGTGGCGGGTCACTCCCTTTCGGAACTCGCGCAGGTCGGAGCGCGCATGGAACTGCACCAGTTGTAGGGTGTTCAGTGGACGGTCTACCAGGCGCAGGTGCAGGGCGCCGGCGTAGATGTCTTTGTCGCACCCGGCGATGGCTTCCTGCGTGGCATGTGGGCGGGGGATGAGCACCGTGGGGTCTTCTCCCCTGCGGTGGAGCAGCAGGTCGGTGTGGATGAGGAAGACGTCCACATCGACGGGGTAGAACAACTCTCCTCGATTGAAGCGGATCTGAGGCTCGAAGCGGCGCAACAGCACAAGGTCGGCGTGTCCGTCAGAGGAGTTCATCGGGCTCCTCCTGTCCGGCGTTCCAACGTAGTCGGAGGTCTTCCACGCCGAACGGCCTTCGGACTTCGTGCAGGTTGAGGTAGAGCACCACCAGCACCGACGTGCCCATGAGCAGGAAGTCGGGCGAGCCGAGGTAGTATGCCCAGAGCCCCGCTCCGAGTGAGGTGCCCTGAACGGTCATCGCCGCCATCCAGGCCCACGGTCGAAGGAGCAGCATGCCCAGTGCGATGACCAGGTTGAGTCCCACCAGCGCGAGATTGAAGTACGAGGTATCCGTTGCGGGCAGGCGGAGGGAGGGCAACTCGGAGAAGTGCAGGGTACCCGTCGCCGTCCAGACCAAGGCCTGCCCGAGGAGCATCAGGGCGATTATTGTGACGCCTCGGGGGCGCCTCCCTCTTGGCCGCAGCCACTTCATAGGTTCCGAGGATACCGCTTTTTCGCCCGACCGAAGGAGCCCGCCGCGTTCTGTGCGTCTACTCTGCGACTGGTCGATCCGGGATGAGCCTCGCGGGCGCGCCGGGTCGGCGACCTGATAGAATCTGAACGGAGGTAGTGACCACCACTGCGAACACGCGCACGAGACCGCTGGAGAGTGCATGATCCGAGGCGAGAAGCTCTACGAGGGTAAGGCCAAGGTCGTCTACGCCACCGACGATCCCGATGTGTACCTCCAAGACTTCAAAGACTCGGCCACGGCTTTCGACGGGAAGAAGAAGGGCACTATCGGCGATAAGGGTCGCGTCAACAACATCATGTCGGCCCAGCTGTTCGCGTTGTTGGAGGAGGCCGGCGTCAAGACGCATTTCCTCGGTCTTGAGAGCGACACCGCCATGCGCATCCATCGCCTGGACATGTTCCAGGTGGAGTTCGTTGTTCGCAATATCGTCGCCGGCTCGCTCTCAAAGCGGATCGGCTACCCCGAGGGGACCCCGCTCAAGAACCCCCCGATCGTGGAGTACTACTACAAGAGTGATGACCTCGGGGATCCGCTGCTCTGCAGCGCGCATCTCGACGAGTTGCAGGTGGTGTCGCCGGAGGACCTGTCCGAAGCCACGGTCATGTCCAAGAGCGTGAACAGCGTACTCCAGGAGTTCTTCGCGGCGCGTGGCATCACTCTCGTGGACTTCAAGTTGGAGTTCGGAAAGGACGCGGCCGGCGTCGTGCGGCTGGGTGACGAGATCTCGCCCGACACGTGCCGTCTTTGGGATTCCGCCACCAACGAGAAGCTGGACAAGGACCGTTTCCGGCGAGACATGGGAGGGGTCGAGGACGCGTACGCGGAGGTGCTGCGCCGCGTGACCGGTCCCGAGTCGGCCTGATCGAGGGCTAGTGTCCTACCGCCGCGTCGCTACCGGCGGACGGTGACCAAGGTCCGCGCCCGAGTGGGCGCCGGGCCGCTGAGGAGAGACGCATGTTCAAGGTTTCGGTGTACGTGACGCCCAAGGCCGGCATCCTGGATCCGCAGGGTGCCACGGTCGAGCGGGCGCTGCCCGCCCTCGGCTTCTCCGGTGCGATCGACATACGGGTGGGCCGCTTCATCACCCTGCTCGTCGAGGGCGATGACGAGAGCGCGGTCCGTGCCGACGTCGACGCCATGTGCAGGCGCCTGCTGGCGAACCCCATCATCGAAGACTACAGCTTCGATCTCGCCTCGGTGGATGGCATCGGCGACGACGGGAACGGCATCGGCGGCGAAGCGGAGGCGGGGGAGTGACGGCACGCACCTCCGGGGGAGTCCGGTTCGGCATCGTCGTGTTCCCCGGTTCCAACTGTGAGTACGACACTATGCACGCCCTCGGCACCTTCCCCGAAGCTGAGCCCTACTACCTCTGGCACAAAGACCACGACCTGCGGGCTCCCGACGTGGTGATCCTCCCCGGAGGCTTCTCGTACGGCGACTACCTACGCACGGGGGCCATCGCCCGCTTCAGTCCGCTGATGCGAGAGGTGGCGGCGTTCTCCGACGCCGGGGGGCTTGTCATGGGCATCTGCAACGGTTTTCAGATCCTGACGGAGGCCCACATGCTGCACGGCGCCATGCTGCGCAACCGAGGCCTGAAGTTCGTGTGCCGAGCCCAGCATCTTCGCGTGGAACGCACCGACACTCCCTTCACCCGCAGCCTGCGTGTGGGGGACGTCGTACAGATCCCCGTGAACCACAACGAAGGCGCATGGACCGCGGGCGCCGAGAGTCTGCAAGAGATCGAAGATCGCCGGCTGGTGGTCTTCCGCTACTGCGATGCGCAGGGGAACGTGACCGATGACGCTAATCCGAACGGCGCGGTGGACAACGTGGCCGGCCTTGTCAACGAAGGAGGCAACGTGCTCGGCCTGATGCCGCATCCGGAACGGGTCTGTGAGTCTGTGGTGGGTGGGGCGGGCGGCCGAGGGCTGTTCGATTCTCTCCTTGAGCATGTGTTGGAGGTGCGCTGATGGCTTCGACGTCGATCTGCCCTCGTTGCGGTCACGCGGATACGTTCACCAAGGGCTACCTGCCGGACATGTGCGTCTGTCGCGTGTGTCTGAGTCAGCTTGGTATTGAGGAGATCCCCGGGATGGGGCCCGATTGCCGGATGGTCGATGGCGCCCCGGCCGGCGACGCCACGCCCTCGGGCAGCGCTGCTCCCGCCGGCGACGACCCCAAGGCGGGGGAGTAGGGTATGCCCGAACTCTACGCCGAGCTCGGCCTGACCGCGGGGGAGTACGAGAAGATCAAGGAGATTCAAGGCCGCGTACCCACCCACGTCGAGCTCGCCGTGTACTCCCTCATGTGGAGCGAGCACTGCGGCTACAAACACTCGCGCGCCTACCTTCGACGCTTCCCCGTCGATGGGGAGCGCGTGCTGCAGGGCCCGGGCGAGAACGCGGGCATCGTGGACATCGGCGGCGGTCTAGCGGTCGCCATGAAGGTCGAGAGCCATAACCATCCATCCGCCGTCGAGCCCTATCAGGGCGCGGCTACGGGAGTCGGCGGCATCTTGCGCGACATCTTCGCGATGGGCGCGCGCCCCATCTGCAACCTCGATTCGCTCCGCTTCGGCGAGATCGCGCCGAGCCCCGCCCACAGGGCCGACTCTCCCGCCGTCGGCGGCGGGCGGCAGGCCGAGGGGGGCGCTCCAGGGGCTCCCGCGGGCGCGCCCTACGACCGACAGCGCTATCTGTTCGAGCACGTGGTGGCCGGCATCGGCGGTTACGGCAACTGCATGGGCGTGCCCACCGTGGGCGGCGAGGTGTACTTCGAAGACGCCTATTCGGGCAACTGCCTGGTGAACGCCATGACGGTGGGGCTCGTGCGTCACGAGAACATCGTGAGGAGCAAGGCTGCGGGCGTTGGGAACCACGTGGTGCTCTTCGGCTCGAAGACGGGCCGCGACGGCATCGGCGGGGCGAGCGTGCTGGCCAGTCAAGAGTTCGACGAGAAGCTGGAAGAGAAGCGTCCCTCGGTGCAGGTGGGCGATCCGTTCACCGAGAAGAAGCTGCTCGAGGTATGCCTCGAGTTGCTGCAATCAGGGCGCTTCGTGGCTCTGCAAGACCTGGGGGCGGCGGGCATCACTTCGTCGTCGAGCGAGATGGCGGCGAAGGGCGGCGTGGGCATCGACTTCCATACCGACCGGGTGCCCCTGCGCGAGGCCGACATGGAGCCCTGGGAGATCATGATCAGCGAGAGCCAGGAGCGCATGCTCGCCATCGTCACCCCTGCCGATCAGCCTGAGGTGGCCGCGGCCTGCGAGCGGTGGGACCTGGACTGCACGGTCGTGGGTGAGGTCACCAACACTGGTCACCTGCGGGTGTTCCATCACGGCGAGATGGTGGGCGACATGCCGGCCGACGCTCTGGCCGACGCGCCGCTGTGCGTGGTCGAGCTCGAGCGTCCGGACCATGAGGTGGATTCCCCCGTGGATGCGGCATCGTATCCGCCTCCGGACGCTCCGCTCGCCGAGATCATGCTCGACCTCCTAGCCGCACCCGACATCGCCTCTCGTCGGTGGATCTGGGAGCAGTACGACCACCAGGTGCAGCTGAACACGGTGATCCTGCCCGGCGGTGACGCCGCCCTGTTGCGGTTGAAAGAGACGGGGGGCGCCCTGGCCGTGTGCACCGACGGCAACGGTCGGCACACCTACCTCGATCCGTACCGGGGCGGCAAGGCCGCCGTCGCCGAGGCCGCCCGCAACGTCTCCTGCGTCGGGGCGGAGCCCATCGCGGTGACCAACTGCCTGAACTTCGGCAACCCCGAGAAGGGGCCGATCTCCTCTCAGTTGAGCCGCGCCATCGAAGGCATGGCCGAAGCCTGTGAGGCCTTCGGCGTGCCGGTGATCTCGGGCAACGTCTCCCTCTACAACGAGAGTTTCGGCCAGGCCATCTATCCCACGCCGGTGGTGGGCATGCTCGGTCTGAGCGACGATGTCGAGGCCCGTTGCGGGGTCGCCTTCGGCGATGCAGGAGACGTGGTCCTGCTCCTGGGTGACGCGCCGCCGGCGTTGGACGGCTCCGAGTACCAGAAGCGGTGGTTCGGCTGTGTCGAGGGTCGTATCCCCGATGTGGATCTAGAGGCCGAGGTGCTCCTGCAAGGCGTCGTGCGCAAGGCGATCGTCGACGGCATGCTGCGCTCGGCACACGACTGCTCCGATGGCGGCCTGGCGGTGGCTCTTGCCGAGAGCTGCCTGTCGGGAGGCATAGGTGCCCGGGTGGACCTCGACCCGGCGGCAGGTGGCTCGGGGCGACACGACCTCGTGCTGTTCGGGGAAGCGCCTACCAGGGTCGTGGTCTCGGTGGCGCCTGCCGTCTCGGGAGCCTTCCAGAAGCTGTGCGAGGGAGCCGGTGTGCCGAGCGCCGTCCTCGGGACCGTGGGCGGCGAAGCCCTTCGCATGGCCGTTGGGTGGGAGCAGATCGAATTGCCTCTCGCCGCGATGCGCGACGCGTACGACAACGGGCTCGAGCGGGCCCTGGAGGTTCGCTGAGTGGACCACCTGCCCGACTGGGACTTCTTCGACGACGATTCGCCGCACGACGAGTGCGGCGTCTTCGCCATCTTCGCGCCCGAGCGGGACGTGGCTCGGCTGACGTTCTTCGCGCTGTTCGCGCTTCAGCACCGCGGTCAGGAGTCGGCCGGCATCGCCGTGAGCGACCAGTCCCACCTCACCGTCTACAAGGAGATGGGGCTGCTCTCGCAGGTGTTCAAGGAGCAGACCCTGCGCAGCCTGACGGGCCAAATCGCCATCGGACACGTGCGCTACTCGACCACCGGCTCCAGCGAGTGGCGGAACGCGCAGCCCATACATCGCGACCGCAACGGGTCGGCGATCGCCCTGGCCCACAACGGTAACTTGGTGAACACCGACGAACTGCGCCGCGACCTGGTCGCCCGTGGCGTCGTGCTCTCGTCGACGTCCGACACCGAGATTATCGCCGCGCTGCTGGCGGAGCACCCGTCGGGAGACATCCTCGACGCCCTGCGTGACGTGATCCCGCGGCTGCGGGGCGCCTTCTCCGCGGTGGTGCTCACCGAGTCCTCCGTCGTCGGTTTCCGCGACCCGTACGGGGTCCGGCCACTGGTGCTCGGCCGTCTCGACGACCGTTTCGTCCTGGCCAGCGAGACGTCGGCGCTCGACATCATCGGGGCCAAGGTGGTGCGGGAGGTCGAGCCCGGCGAGATGGTGTGGATCGACGAGGACGGCTACCACTTCGAACGCGTGGTCGAGAGGCAGGGTGAGGCCCTCTGTATCTTCGAGTTCATCTACTTCGCGAGGCCGGACTCGGTGATGAGCGGTCAGACCCTCTACTCGGCCCGCAGCCGCATGGGCCAAGAGCTTGCCCGCGAGTCGCCGGTCGACGCCGATCTCGTCATACCGGTACCCGACACCGGCAATTCCGCGGCCATCGGCTACTCGTCACGCAGCGGCATCCCGTTCGGTGAAGGTCTGGTGAAGAACCGCTACATCGGCCGCACGTTCATCGATCCCGACGCCGATCTGCGCAAGTTGGGCATCCGCATGAAGCTGAACCCGCTGAGCTCCACCATCCGCGGAAGGCGGCTGGTGGTGGTGGACGACTCCATCGTGCGGGGCAACACCACGAGCCGGCTGGTGCACATGCTCTTCGAGGCCGGGGCGGCCGAGGTGCACCTGCGTATCTCTTCGCCTCCCATCGTCTTTCCCTGCTTCTACGGCATCGACATGGCCAGCCAGGACGAGTTCATCGCGTTCGAGCGGACGGTCGAAGAGATCGCCGCGGAGTTGGGTGCCACTTCCTTGGCGTACCTCTCACTGGACGGGCTGCTGCGCGCCACGAGGTTGGATCCCGATCGCTTCTGTGCGGCGTGCTTCAGCGGAGAGTATCCCTGCGAGGTGCCGGAAGAACTGCGCCGGTCGAAGTTTCGGTACGAAGGAGCGCAGGGGCGGTAGAGGCCCGGGGCCGAATGGCGCAGCCCAGGGCCGGGGACCTCACGATCGAAGAGGTTCCGCTCGGCGGCGTCGGCCTGAAGGAGTTCGTCCGCTTCCCCTGGCGGCTCTATCGGGGCGACCCACACTGGACGCCGCCTTTGAACGGCGATCTGCTCGGAAGTCGTCTGCTCGGACTCACAGGCCTTCTCACGTCGAAGCACGCGTACCACGACCATGCCGAGGTCACGCATCTCCTCGCCCGCCAGGCAGGGGAGGTTGTCGGCCGAATCTCCGCCGCCGTGAACCACCGGTTCAACGAGTATCACGGGTGCCGCGTGGGCTCGTTCGGATTCTTCGAGTGCGTGGACGACGCGCAGGTGGCCTCGGAGCTGGTCGAGCGCGCGAGGGAATGGGTGGCCGAGCGTGGCATGACCACCCTGCGTGGCCCCGGGGAGTACTCCAACGTGACTCACGAGCGGCAGGGCGTCCTGGTGGACGGTTTCGACTCCCCTCCCACGGTCGAGCAGACGCATAACCCACCCTACTACGATCGACTCTTGGAGGCGTGCGGTCTGCGGAAGGTCATGGACTACCACGCCTACCTCGTCGACGTGAGGTCCCCCTCTCCGGTCAAGCTCGAACAGGTCGCGGCCAGAGTGGAGGAGCGGCGCGACATCACGATTCGCACGATCTCCCGCAGCGATCTGGACGCCGACATCCGGCTCGTGGTGGACCTCTACAATCAGGCGTGGGCGGACAACTGGGGCTTCCTGCCCCTAACGGAAGGAGAGGCGGGGGCTCTCGCGGACACGTTGCGTCCGATCCTCGATGAAGGCCTCGTCCGCTTCGCCTACGTCTCCGGCGAGCCGGCCGCGGTCTTCGGCGCCTTCCCCGATCCCTACTACGCTCTGCGCCCCCGATGGAAGTGGTACGGGGACTCAGACCCGGTGCGCGTGGCCCGACTCCTTCTTACCCGGCGCCGGATACCGCGCGCGCGGCTGATGTTCTTCGGCGTGCTGCCGCGATTCCGACGCCTCGGCATCGACGCGCTCCTCTACCGCGACGTGAAGCGCTACGGGGTGGAGCGCGGCTACGAGACCTGCGACATCTCCCTGCTTCTGGAAGAGAACCATATGATCTTGCGTGCCGCCGAGTTCATGGGGGCCCACCGCTACAAGACCTGGCGCATATACGAACGGGACGTCTGACCCTCTACCCGGTGAGCCGCACCACGGCCAGCAGGGAGAGCCCCACCACCGCGGCCTGCACGAGCATGCCACCGAGCGGCCCCATGCTGCCGTGCGGGTACGCCTTCCAGTGACTCGGGAACAGACGCCTGTGCCTGCGCACGGGGAGCACCGCGTCGAGCACATCGAGGTCGGGCGCGGCCGAGATCGCCGCTCCGAGGAGGGCGAGGCCGGGCAGGTCGAACACCAGCCAACCGGTCACGAACACGATCAGCGACGCTCCCACATCACCGAGCACCCACAGGTGTAGGCGGGGCTGCCGCGTGTAGTCCCAGTGCGGCACCACATCGAGGAGCGCGTGGGCGATGAGGGCGACGATCGCGACGATCCACCAGGGGGCTCCTACATCCTCGTGTCCCAGGGCGGCGCCGAGCGCGAGGCCGGACACCGTGTGCACGATCACCCACACGGTCAGGTGCCCCCATCTTCGTCTCGCGACCGTGGAGATCCGGGCGCCGGCCCGGGCGCCGACTGAGATCCGGGCACCGGCCGTGGCTCCGGCGCGGGTTGCGGCCCGGACGCCGGCCGTGCCTCCGCCGCCGCCCCGCGCGCCGCCGCCCTCTTGGCGAGTACACAGACGTGATCGACCGCACCGGCCGCGTCGGGTACGGCGACCGCGCCCCCCTCGAGCAGGGCGCGTTCGAGCTCGGCGGCTCGGCCCTCGGTCAGGTCGCGGGATCCGATCGGTGGCCCCGTCACCACCACGACCTCGACCCCGGCCTTGAGCGCAGCGTGGGCCACCTCGAGGTTGGCCAAGTTCCCCGCTCCGTACACTTGAGGAGCCACCACGACGCAGTCGGCCTCTCGGGCCAGGGCCTCATGTTCGCGCACATCGTCGCGCGTGAGAGGCTGGAACGGGGGAGCGGACACCACGCTCAAGTCCAGGCTCCGGGCGACCTCGAAGTCGGTGTCGAATACGCTCACCACCCCGAGGCTCGGCGTGAACCCGAGATGCACGAGGTCGCGGGCCAGGTCCGCTCCGGCCCCCCCACCCGTGATCAGGTGCAGCCGGAACTCGAGCGCCCCGTCGGCCGCCCGCCGGGGGGAGAGGCCCAGGGGCGTCACGTAGGGACGGCCTCCCTGGCGGTGCACGGCCACTCGCGTGGAAAAGACGTCGAGGATCACCTCGGGCGTGAGGATACGCTCAGGGGTGCCCTCTGCCGCCACGCGACCGTTCGACAGCAGCACGAGATCGGCGCAGTACTGCGCGGCCATATTGATGTCGTGCACTACGACCAGGATCGTGCGCCCTTCGGAGTGGAGCCGGGCGAGCACCTGCATCACCTGCAACTGGTGATTCAAGTCGAGGTTGTTGAGCGGCTCGTCCAGCATGAGTATGGGGGTGTCTTGGGCGAGGGTCTGGGCGATGAGCACCCGCTGGCGCTCGCCTCCCGATATCTCGGTGACGGGACGATCGGCCAGATCGGTGATCGAGAGGGCCTCGAGGGCCGCGTCGACGGTCTCGTCGGCCCCACTGTCCCATCCGCTCCACGAGCGCCGGTGGGGGTAGCGTCCCAATGCCACGACCTCTCGAACCGTGAACTTGAAGTCGAGCGTGAAGGTCTGCGGCACGATCCCGATGCGCTGAGCTACGTACGAGAGGTCGCTGCTCGCGAGAGGACGCCCCTCGATGAACACCTCACCTTCGCTCAGTGCCAGCGCCCCGGTCAGCGAGCGCAGCAGCGTGGTCTTGCCGGAGCCGTTCGGGCCGAGCACACCGAGGAACGCTCCGGTGGACACCACCAGGTCGATGCCGCCGAGAAGCGTGCGGCCGTCACGGCGTACGTGCAGGCCGCGCGCCTCGAGGGCGGGTGGGGCGTCGTCGGGGGTCGTGGGCGCGGCGTCGGAGAGTGCGCGTGTGTCGAGTGCTCGGCCCACGTCAGACTCCGCGGCGCGTCCGCAGCAGATAGAGGAAGAACGGACCCCCCACGAACGCGGTGATGATGCCCACCGGGATCTCCGCCGGGTCGAGTATGGTGCGAGCGAGCGTGTCGGCGAGCAGGAGGAACAGGGCGCCGAGGAGGCCCGCGGCCGGGAGCACGTGGCGGTGGTCGGGGCCCAAGATGAGGCGGACCATGTGGGGCACCATGAGCCCCACGAATCCGATGAGCCCCGTGAAGGCTACGGCTCCCGCAGTGGTGAGCGATGCGACCACCAGGAGGTTGCGCCGCGTCGCGTGTGCGTCCACGCCCAACTCCTTCGCCCGGGTCTCGCCCATCAGCATGAGGTTCAGACGGGGAGCGTGGGCAAGCATGATCACGAACCCGGCCATGACCAAAGGCGCGGCCACGGCGATCTTGGTCCAAGAAGCGGTGGTCAGGCCCCCCATCAGCCACACCACCACGGTGCGCAGATCGTACTGGGTGGCAACCATGAGCAGCGACAGCACGGCGGTGAATGTGGACCCTACCGCGACGCCGGAGAGCAGCAGCGAGACACTCGACGTCTCTTCGGCGAACGTGGCCAGGCGGTATACCAGGAATGCGGCCAACAAGGCGCCTCCGAACGCCAATACGGGCAGCCCGAAGATGCCGAGGAATGCCAGCGGCTTCCAGATGATGGCGATGGTGGCGCCGACCGCCGCCCCGGCTGAGACGCCGAGCAGGTAGGGCTCGGCGAGCGGGTTCCGGAACACACCCTGGAGTGTCGCGCCGGCGGTGGAGAGCGCCAGCCCCGCCACGAGGGCCATGACGATGCGGGGCAGTCTCAGATCGCGCAGTAATCGGGGCGCCCAAGAAGGATACGAGGCGGCATCCACGCGATCGGGGGCGAACAGGCTCACGGTGGCCCGCACGACCTCCCCTGGAGAGAGGGAGGCCGCGCCGAGCATCGCCGAGGTGAGTACGGTGGCCACAAGCGCGACGGCCAGCCCGACCATCAGCATCCGGAAGCGTCGCTGCCGCGTGTTGCCGGCCGTCATCGCTGGGCCTTCAACGTTCCCTCTCCGACTAGAACACGTCTGGATGGAGGGCGGCGGCGACGATGCGCAGACCTTCGCCCACCCGCGGCCCCGGCCGGGTGACAGTGGCGTCATCGATCAGGTACACGCGGCCTTCGGTCACGGCGCGCAGCGTGGCGAACCGTGGATCGGCCGAGAAGGCCTCTGTGGTGCTGAAGACGGTCATGGGGAGCAGCACGGCGTCGGGGTCCGCGGCCACCAGTTCCTCAGGCGTGTACTGGAAGTACGGGTTGGGGCCCGCGGCGGCCACGTTGGTGGCGCCGGCCAATGAGATGAGCTCGTCTACGAACGAGCCGGGGCCGACGGTCCAGAGGGTGTCGTCGAGTGCGTAGAACACGGTGGGCTTCTCGCCCGCTTCGCCGGCCGAGTTGGCGATGCCTTCGATCTCGGCGCGGAGGTCCGCGATCAGCGCTTCGGCTGCCGCCGCGGCACCGACCGCGGCACCGATGGTGCTGATATCAGTGTAGATGCCTTCCACCGAAGCCGCGTTCATCATGAGCACCGGGACCCCGGCGTCAACCAGCGGTTGCAGGGCTTCTTCGTTGCCCGAATACCCCACCACGAGGTCGGGTGACATGGCGATTATCGCCTCGGTGTTCGGCTGGAAGTCGCCGATCTTTTCGATATCGGCCACTTCCGGTGGGTAGTCGTCGAGCGAGGTGACGGCGACGACACGATCGCCGGCGCCCAGAGCGAACAGGATCTCGGTGTTGGCGGGCGACGTCGAGACGATGCGTTCCGGGCTGGCGGTCACGGTGACCTCGGTGCCGGCGTCGTCGGTCACGGTCACGGGGAACGTGCCGGCGTCGGTGGCTTCGGAAGCCTCGGTCGTGGAGGTGGTGGGCGCGACGGTGGTCGTGGTGGTATCACCGCATCCAACGAGCCCGATCGTCAGTAGTAGTACTACCAGCAGTACGAGGAGTGCGTGCGGTTCTTGCAGCAGGCTGAAGCGGGGTTGGCGCGACGGTGCTCTCATGATGGTTCTCCCTCCGGTTCCGACACATTATCCTTGCGGATAGATGGTGGAGAGCGAGACACGCTCACCGGCCGCTGGTTCTATCGGCCGGACCGTTCGGCGCCGCGCGTTGGACGCGGCGGAGACTGCCCTCTCCACGGAGAGCTGCTCCCCCTCTCAGACAGGTGTCCTGACTCCCGTGTCGACCGCGCCGTATCTCCTTGCGCGACCTGAACGGTCACAGTGGCGGGACCGCGCCGGATTCACACCGGCTTCCCCTTCGACCCTCGCGGGCCGTGCCTGAAAGGTTCCATCTTCCGTCATCGTCGACTATACCACCGGTGTGCATCACTCTGCGCAAAGGGCCGAGTGTCGGCGTGTTCCGACCCTGGATCTCCCCGGCGCCGCGGGCGCGCCGGGTCGGAGGGCGCCGGGGAGGTGTTCTGCTAGGATGTCAGCGAACGACCACGCTGGCCGCCCCTCGCGGTCGGCTGCGATGAGGAGGGCACGTGGCCAAGGAGAGCGGCGATACGAAGAAGCCCACGGGCGACCAGAGCGAGGCCGTCTGCGCGCCTGGGCCAGCAGTGACCGGAGGGCTCACCTACGCCTCCGCGGGCGTTGACATCGAAGCGGGCGAGGAGTCGGTGCGCCGCATCCGCGGTCTTGCCGATTCGACTCGCATCCCCGGCGTCCTTGGGACGTTGGGTGGGTTCTCCGGGCTCTACGAGATGCCACCCGACATGAAGCATCCGGTGCTCGTCACGGCCACAGACGGGGTGGGTACGAAGCTCCTGATCGCCCAGGAGATGGGGAAGCTGAACACGGTGGGCATCGACCTTGTGGCCATGTCGGTGAACGACGTGCTCACGGTAGGTGCAAGCCCCCTCCTCTTCCTCGACTACATCGCGACGGGCAAACTCGACCCCGATGAGATCGCCACGATCGTCGAGGGCATCGCCTTCGGCTGTCGGCAGGCGGGGTGCGCCCTTGTGGGTGGCGAGACGGCGGAGATGCCGGGTCTCTACGGACCAAAACAGTTCGATCTGGCCGGGTTCTGCGTGGGCATTGCGGAGAAGGACAACCTCATAGACGGTTCGAAGATCGCCGACGGAGACATCGTCATCGGCATCGTGTCGAGCGGCCTGCACTCGAACGGCTTCTCACTGGTCCGGAGCGTGCTCGAGGCCAACCAGTGCCACATGGGCGACAAGTTCCCGCACTTCGGCGAGACCATCGCGTACACCCTTCTGCAGCCCACCCGTATCTACGTGAGCGCCATCTGGTCGCTGCTCGAACACGGCATCCCGATCAAAGGGATGGCCCACATCACGGGTGGCGGCATCGGGGGCAACCTCTCCCGGGTCGTGCCCGACGGTCTCACCGCCGCGCTGCACTTCGAGAACTGGAAGATCCCCAAGGTGTTCCGCGCGATCCAGCATTTGGGCGAGATCGAGGAAGCCGAGATGTTCCGCACCTTCAACATGGGCGTGGGCTATGTGGTCGTGGTGCCGTTCGAGTCCGCCGAGTGGGCCGCGCGGCTCATCCAGCGCGCGGGCGAGGAGTGCATGTACCTCGGCAGCATCGTCAAGGGCGAGCAGCGGGTCTCGTTGCGCGGAGTGTTCTAGGCGCCGGCCGAAGCGCCTCCGCGCCCCGGCGGTCGCCGTGGGCCCTGGGCGGAGCCTTGCACGAATGCTCGGGCGGAGCGCGCCGGTTCCGGTGTCCGCCCCTCTCTGTTACTATGGCCGCGCCCCCCAGGGATGGGATGGGGCGCCGAGAGAGCAGAGGAGGCCACGTTTGTTCAAGATCGCCGTGCTAGCCTCGGGCAGCGGCTCGAACCTGCAGGCGATCATCGACCATCTCCACGGTCTGGTGGCAGGCATCCAGGTCGCCGTGGTCGTGAGCGACGTGCCGGGAGCGCTGGCTCTGGAGCGGGCGGAGCGGGCCGACATACCCACTGCCGTCTACCCGCTCGAAGCGTACGTGGATCGCGAGACACGCGACCAGGCCATGGCCGATGCGGTGGAGGCCTCGGGAGCGGAACTGGTGGTCCTCGCCGGCTACATGCGACTGGTGACGCCCGGCTTCCTCGAGCGGTTCCCGCACCAGGTGATCAACCTGCACCCGGCACTCCTGCCCTCGTTCCCGGGCGAGCATGGTATCGAAGATGCGCTGGAGTATGGCGCGAAGGTCACCGGGGTGACGGTGCACTTCGTGGACCCGGGGGTGGACAGCGGCCCGGTGATCCGCCAGGAGACCGTGAGCGTGCACGACGACGACACTCCGGCGAGCCTGGGCACGAGGATCCACGCTCTCGAGCATCGAGTGTTGCCGAGAGTGATCGAGCTGTTCGCACGTGGAAGGATCACAGCGCCGGAGCAGGGGTCCCGGCGGGTGCGTGTTGACGACGACGAGACGTCAGAGATCATATGGTGAGGAGGGGGAGTCGATGAAGGTACGGCGGGCGCTGGTTTCCGTCTCGAACAAGTGGAATCTCGAGTCTTTCGCACGTGGACTGGTGGACCTCGGCGTGGAGTTGATCTCCACCGGCGGGACCTACCGGTTCCTCAAGGAAGCCGGGATCCCCGTGCTGCAGGTGTCTGAAGTCACCGGATTCCCCGAGATCATGGATGGACGGGTCAAGACCCTCCACCCCTCGATCCATGGCGGCATCCTGGCCGATCGCCGCAACCACGAGCACATGAAGGCGATCCAGGAGTTGGGCATCCAGCCCATCGACCTCGTGGTGGTGAATCTGTATCCCTTCGAGGATGTGGCCGAACGTCGGGGCGCCGGCGACGATGAGATCATCGAGAACATCGACATCGGCGGACCCACCATGGTCCGCGCCGCCGCTAAGAACTTCGAGGGTGTGGCCGTGGTCGTCGACCCGCACCGATATGAGGGTCTACTCGAGGAACTGCGCGCCGGTGAGGGGGCCCTCTCGGCGACCACCCGCCGCGACCTGGCCATGGAGGCATTCCACCATACCGCGCACTACGATTTCGCGATCGCCAACTGGTTCAGCTCCCAGGCGGACGAGTTCCCCCCATACGTCATGTGGGACTTCAAGAAGGTGCAGGATCTCCGGTACGGCGAGAACCCCCATCAGCGTGCAGCCTTCTACTCGGATGTCGATGGTCGCAAGAATCTACTTTCCAACATCCGCCAGCTGCACGGCACGCACCTGTCGTTCAACAACCTGCTCGATCTGGATTCCGGTCGCAAGTTGGCCGACGAGTTCACCCTGCCGTGCTGCGTGATCATCAAGCACAACAACCCGTGCGGGGTGGCGTTGGCCGAGTCGATCGCGCTCGCGTACGAGAAGGCGCTCTCGTGTGACCCCGCGTCGGCGTTCGGAAGTGTGATCGTGGTCAACCGTCCCGTGGACGAGCAGCTGGCTCGTGCCCTCAGCGCGAACTTCGTCGAGGTGTTGTTCGCGCCTGCGTTCGTCGAAGAAGCGCTCGAGATCTTGACGCAGAAGCCCGACACCCGTCTGCTGGTAGACGAGGAGCGTCGCCGCAATCCGCGCGGCATGTTCGACTTGAAGCGCGTCCAAGGCGGAGCGTTGATCCAGGAGCAGGACTCCGACAGCGAGAGCCGCGACACCATGCAGGTGGTCACCAGTCGCCACCCTGACGAGGGGGAATGGGGCGATCTGATCTTCGCCTGGCGGGTCGCGAAGCACGTGAAGTCGAACGCCATCGTCCTGGCGAAGGATCTGATGACGGTCGGGGTGGGGGCGGGTCAGATGAGCCGCGTGGACTCCGCCCGTATCGCCGTCGACAAGGCCCGCCATCCGCTGGCCGGCTGTGCGGTGGCCTCAGACGCCTTCTTCCCCTTCACCGACGCCCTGGAGGTGGCCGTTGAAGCGGGTGCGGCGAGCGTGATCCACCCGGGCGGATCGAAGCGCGACGACGACGTCACCCGCTACGCCGAATCGAAGGGCATGGCGATGGTGGTGACGGGCCGGAGGCACTTCAGGCACTGATCGGGTCGGCGCCGCGCGCGCCTTCCGGTCAGTCGAGCTGCGCTGCACGCACCCTACATGTGTCAGGCGGCGTGGACGGCGCTCCCGTCCTGGTCTTGCAGGCGGCGTAGGCCGCGCTGCCTCAGTGGTCGTGCCCGTGGCCTCCGCCGTGATCGTGCGAGTGGTCGTGATCGTGCGAGTGGCCGTGGTCGTGCGAGTGGCCGTGGTCGTGCGAGTGGCCGGCAGTGGCGCCCAACTCCGCGACGGCGAGCGCGAGCGCCTCGTTCGCTTGAGCGGTGAGGTCCGCTACCTTCTCAAGTGCCGCCAACGTGGCTGGCAGATCCTGGTCTTGCAGCTTGTCGCGCCACTCGAGGTAGCTCGTGCGATGCCCCTCGTTGTGTTCGATCCAGTGTTGGATCAGGATGACGATCTTGTCGCGCTCGGTCGACATGCGTGTCCTTTCGTGTCCCTTGGTGCATGGGCAGGGTGCGCTTCAGTCAGGGCTCGATTCGTCCCCCTCAAGAGGGAACAGGGCCAGCGCTTCCTCGAGGGTTGCGCCCTGACGGATCCGCTCGAACAGCTCCATGATCCCCTGCTCGGCCTCCTCGACGATCTCCTGGTCTCTGTGGCTCTGTTGCAGCTGGTTCGTCTCGGAGCCACGAGCCATCTCGTCGGAAGCTCCTTCGTACGCTCCCGCGGGAAGGATAGCAGGGCTCCCCGGGAGGGAGTATTCGTCGCCACCCTCGTCGATCACCAGGTGCACCGGTCCGCCGGCCTTCTCCTCCCAGCGGGTCACTTCTTCCAGGGCCCGCATGGAGTAGAAGGCGCCAGTGACGTACACGGGGTTCCGAGAGTGCAACGCGGCATCCTGGAACAGGGCGAAGGCCTCTTCGAGCCAGGGGCTGGTGAGAGTGCGATCGAGTTCGCGAGCCGCCGCGAGGCTGCGGTCGGTTATCTCGGGTATCTGTTCCGCGGCGTACCGCAGAAGACCCACGATCGTCTGGCGCCAATAGAAGTTCACCGAATCCTCCGTTGCAGCGAGCCCTTGCCGCACCACTGGTGATACCAGCCGAGCGCCACGCCCAAACTGGCTCGCGGAGAGCTGGGTGGGTCTCCGTGCGGCCTGCCCGAATTCGGGCGGGTCTGCGTTGCAGAGGATGGGGGATTGGGCTAGAATGCCCCCTGCGGTGGGCCGTTAGCTCAGTTGGTAGAGCACCGGACTTTTAATCCGATGGTCGTTGGTTCGAGTCCAACACGGCTCACCATACAAGAACCCCTGCTTCGGCGGGGGTTTTTGCTTGTCTGAGGGAGTTCGCGCAGGCGCCGTAGGGGGCGGTTTCGGCCCGGATGCGCACGAGCAGCTCACGCAGGGGGTGTGCGGTCCCTGTGTAGTCCCTACTGCAGGGGCCCGATCGCCTCGGCCCCGCCGCTCCACGTTCAGCAGTCCCATGACCAAATGGCGGTGTACTACTCGGCCGAACCGGTCAAGTGACGAGTCCCAGCGCCCCCTCGAGTCCAACACCGATCGCCTCAGCCACCGCACCCCATCCCTTGTCCTCTTGCCCCTCCAGCCGTCGCAGGTAGGTAGTGGTTACCGCCAACGAGGAGTGGTCCAGAAACAGGCTCACCTCCTCCACCGACTCTCCCGCGTCACGACGCAACTTCGCCGCCGCGTGCCGAAAGACATGGACCCCGGCCGGCGGGAGCCCGGCCTCCCGGAAGTACCCTTGCAGCTGCCCGTAGAAGGTGGCGCTGGTAATGCCCCACAGAGACTCGGAGGGACCCATCACCTCAAGGTCCTGGTCCCGGGCGCGCAGCGCCGCTCGGAGCGCCTCCACGGCGGGCTGCGGCAGCTCCCGCCGACCCGTCTTCCCGCCCTTGCCTCTATAGGTGTAGGTCCAGCGCCCGTTCTCGAAGGCGAGATCCTTCCGGGTCATACGAAACACCTCGGCCCGTCTGCGGCCGGTGAGCACCAGGGTCAGGATGATGGCTCGGTTGCGCAGACCGACCGGAGTGTCCGGGATGATGGCGAGGAGCTTGCGGACCTCCTCCGCCGAGAGGCCACGTGGGGGAGAGGGTGAGACCCGCGGTCGCTCCAGCCGATCACACGGATTCCGGTCCACGATCTCCATCCGTTGCAGGAAGCGGAAGAAGGAGGAGACGCAGGCCATGCGGGCCCCGATGGTGACGGGGGAGGGGTCCCGCCCCGAGAGACCCTTGCCGTGCGCCCAGACGAAGACCTCCTGCGCGGTCACTTCATCGGGGGTCTTCTCCAGACGTCCGAAGAAGTCTTGGAGCATGCGGGAGTAGCCTTCCACGGTGCGGCGGGAACCGGAGCGACGTTCCTTTTCGACCAGGAAGGCCATCATGGAGCGTTCCCAGCCGACCAGGTTCTCTTCCGGGAAGGCAAGGGCAGTGGCGTGTTGCATGCAAGCCTCCAAGGTTCTAGTCTTTGGGCACCACCATGTTGGCTCTCGCCGCGGGGCACAGCAAGTTGGATGCGGTCCGATCTGCCCGCGTCGCGGGTGAAACCGAAGCGGCTGGCAGGGGAAGAGACGGGTATGGCGCCGTTGGAGAGGGATCACTCAAGCTTGGTCATCGATGGATCTGGGAGGGGCGTATAGTGGATGATTCCTTCCATTACCCGCCTGATTTGTTCCAGCTGCTCGTCGATACCATTCCGAAACTATGCAAGTCGAAGAGCGACCTGCTGCTGTTCTTCCGGGGGGCAGGGGTCTCCAGGAGAGCATTGAAGCCGTACGAGGATCTATTAGGCGCAGACAGAGAAGCTTTCAGCAAGTACTCGGTGACACGTGAGCTCCTGGCAAAGCTAAACGAGCAGGGCGACGCGGCTCTGCGCGTCCGACGCGAAGTAGTCAAGCGGGTGACGGAGTTTGAAGACTTCAGTGTGTGCTGGGAGAGCGATCGGGCTGCAGCTCGGGGTTTGGTTGCGCAGGTCAGAGACATCGTCAACGTCAAGGACAGCTTCACCCGCATGCGGGTGGAGAAGGACGAGGAGCGGCACAGGCGGCTAGAAGAGCAGGCGGCGGTGGCCAGGGTTCAGGAGGAGGAGAAGCAGAATCGGGCGCGGGCAAAGGCATCCTTTTACGCCTTGTTTGGGGAAAAGGATGCGCACAAGCGCGGCAAACTGCTGGAGGGTACGCTCAACCAGCTGTTCGAATGCTATGGAATGCGGGTCCGCAAAGCCTTCACGGTCACGGGCAACTGCTCAGAGGGAATCATCGAACAGATCGATGGACTGGTGCAGCTCGAAGGACACATCTACTTGGTCGAGATGAAGTGGTGGAACGCCCCTATAGGCGTTGCAGAGATCTCCCCGCATCTCGTGCGGGTGTTCAGTCGAGGCGGGCAGGCACGGGGCATCTTCGTTTCGTATACGGACTTCACCGCTCCCGCCCAGGCGCTGTGTCGTGACGCACTTTCAAGAGGGGCTGTCGTCGTGCTGGCCACCCTTGAGGAAATCGTCTCGCTCCTCAACGCAGAAGGTGATCTAAGGGAGTGGCTCAAGACCAAGGTCGAGGCCGCAATAGTGGACAGGGAGCCGTTCTTGAGGTAGGTAGTTCATCTGACGGGAGCCCGCGGATCATTCGCTGGCCGAGAGGAGAGGCTCACCGCTACGGCGAGCTACGAGTGGCGCCCGTCACCATGTGTGCGTAGAGTGGGTGGAAGTCAACCGGGTTCGCGTACCGGTTGCGGCCAGGAAACGGGAACGACGCCCGAGGCATGCGTTTCCGAGCGGCGCATGCGAAGGAGAGCTGATGCTGAGCTGGTTCGAGTGCCTTGGATGTGGACAAATAGAGCATAGATCTCAGGTCGCCAAGTTGGAACGAAACGCATGCCCAAGATGTGGGCAGAGTGGGAGGATCTGGTCTTCTTGGCCATCGTCGGCCGTTGCACTGGCGATCGAATACGCGCTGGACGAGGAGGAGGGTGAAGAGCCCCCCAAACGTAGACGACGCAAGCTGTTCACTGCTGGCCTTGTCCTCGAAGCTTTGGCGAACCGCCGCCGCCTGCCTATGCCCGTGGGGGCCATGGACGGGTGGGTAGATGGCCTGATTGAACAGGAGCCGTATCTAGCTGTCCAGTCGCAACGAGGTGTACAGGAGTCCGAAATCGAAGCCGCGGCTGAAGCAAGCGGTGCCGCCTTCTTCGTCAGCGAGTGGGACTGGCTCAGGGACGAAGGGCGTCGGATTGTCGAAAGTCAGGAGTTCTCTCCGGAACCGGTCGCAGTTATTAGGGCGCAGGACCTAGTCACGGAGGCTCTTGCCGTTTTTTCCAGCGTCCGCAACAGACGTCGCGAAAGCACCCGATAGTCAGTTCTTGGGCTCTGGCGCGGGTTATGGTGCAATGGCGCTAAGGACCTGCGGCGACCGTTGCACCCGAATCCATAGATTCCGCTACAGGCAACTGGGCCTCGCGGGGCTGCTTCGCGCCGGCCTGCAGCAACAACCACGATGACCTGATGGTGCCCGGGCAGCCTCTTGGCCGTTGCCCGGCGATCCAACGAAGTGGACGTCTCCGCGGAAGGCTCGACAGGTGCCACCCCAACCGCTAATGTGGCCTCCATGCCGCGCATGAATCAGCACGATGGCCCCGTGTGCTCTCGCTGGCCTCAGGACGGGGCGGAATGAGAAGCACCCTGACACCGGCCACCTTCGCCAGGAAGTGGACCACGAGCACCCGCACCGAGCGGGCGGCCTCCCAGGAACACTTCATCGACATCTGTCGCATGATCGGTGTTCCCACCCCCAATGAGGCCGACCCCACAGGCGATACCTACGCCTTCGAGAAGGGGGCCGGGAAGGTGGCCGGCGGCGACGGCTTCGCCGATGTCTGGAAGCGCGGCCACTTCGCCTGGGAGTACAAGGGCAAGAGGAAGGACCTAGCGGCCGCCTACCAGCAGCTCCTCCAGTACCGAGAGGCTCTTGACAATCCGCCCCTGCTGGTGGTCTCTGACCTCGACCGCTTCGAGGTGCACACCAACTTCACCAACACCCCGGCGACCGTGCACACCTTCACGCTCCAGGATCTGCTCGAGCACCCGGAGGAGCCCCTGCGGGTGCTGCGGGCAGTCATGGAGCACCCCGAGGACCTTCGACCGGGCAAGACCCGAAACGACCTGACGGCGGAAGCCGCCGCCCAGTTCGCCTCCCTGGCCGAGCGCCTCCGAGACCGGGGCCATGAACCACACGCCGTCGCCCACTTCCTGAACAAACTCCTCTTCTGCATGTTCGCGGAGGATGCCGGCCTCCTGCCCCCGGGCATGATGCGCCGCCTGGCCCAGGCCGCCGGGAACGACCCGGGAATCTACGCAGCGGGTCTCTCAGACCTCTTCGCCAAGATGTCCGCCGGCGGGGGCCTCTTCGGTGCCGAGCGCATCCAGTGGTTCAACGGCGGGCTTTTCGACAGCGCCGACGTCGTGCCGCTCGCTGTCGAGGAGATCGCCCTGGTGGACACTGTGTCGCGGCTCGACTGGTCGCAGGTGGAGCCAGCCATCTTCGGAACGCTCTTTGAGCGCGGTCTCGACCCCAGCAAGCGTTCGCAGCTCGGGGCCCACTACACGGACCGGGCCTCCATCCTGCGGCTCATCGAGCCCGTGGTCCTTTCGCCGCTGCGCCGCGACTTCGAGGAGACCAAGACGCGCATCTGTGCGTTGCTGGCCGAGGGCAAGCGGGTGACGGCCCGGACCCGGGCGGAGAAGAATCCAGAAGGGCTACTGAACGCCTTCCTCGAGCGCCTGCGCGCCGTCCGTGTCCTGGATCCGGCCTGTGGGTCGGGCAACTTCCTTTACCTAGCCCTGCAGGCCCTGAAGGATCTTGAGCGCGAGGCCATCTTGTGGGGTTCTCTCACCTTGCAGTCGACCATGCAGCTCCCGCGCGTCGGACCCGAGGTTGTGCTCGGTCTCGAATTGAACGCCTACGCGGCGGAGCTCGCCCGGGTGGTCATCTGGATCGGCGAGATTCAGTGGATGCTCGCCAACGGCTTCGCCTATGTCCGCGACCCGATTCTGCGCCCCTTGGAGAACATCGAGTGCCGGGATGCCGTGCTTGATCTCCGTGACCCGGCCAATCCGACCGAACCGTCCTGGCCGGAGGCCACCTACATCATCGGAAATCCCCCCTTCCTCGGGGGCAAACTCCTCCGCACGAACCTGGGCGACGAGTACGTCGACGCCCTGTTTCGCGTCTACGACGGCCGTGTCGCCCGGGAAGCGGACCTCGTCGTCTACTGGCACGAGAAGGCGCGGGCCGCGCTTGAAGCGGGGAGAACCGGACGCGTCGGTCTCCTCGCAACCCAGGGCATCCGGGGAGGAGCGAACCGCACGGTGCTTGAGCGCATCAAGGAAACGGGGGACATCTTCCTAGCCTGGTCGGATGAGCCCTGGGTGGTCGAAGGAGCAGCTGTCCACGTCTCCTTTGTCTGCTACGACAACGGATCTGAAGAGACGCGGCAGCTGGATGGCCGGCCGGTTGCAGCTATCAACGCCAACCTCACCGCCGGCGTGGACCTCACTCGGGTAGGGCGCCTGGAAGAGAACCGGGGCATCGCCTTCATGGGAGACACCAAAGGCGGGCCCTTCGACATCGCGGCGGAAACAGCCCACGCCCTGCTCACGTCGCACAATCCCGACGGACGGAGCAATGCCCGCGTCGTTCGCCCTTGGGTGAACGGGCTTGATCTAACCCGGCGGCCGCGGGGCATGTGGATCGTCGACTTCGGCACGGACATGTCCGAGACGGAGGCGGCGCTCTACGAGGCGCCCTTCGAGTACGTCAAGACGCACGTGAAGCCGAAGCGCGACGTGTCTCGCACCACCATCGATGAGTGGTGGCGCCACGAGCGACCACGTGTGGAGATGCGCAGGGCCCTCGCCGGTCTTGACCGCTTCATTGGTACACCGCGGGTCACCAAGCACCGGCTCTTCGTCTGGCTCCCCAAAGAGACGTTACCCGACAGCCAGGTCATTGTCTTCGCCCGGGACGATGACTACTTCTTCGGGGTTCTCCACTCGTCCGTGCATGAGGTGTGGGCGCTCGGGTTGGGAACGCAGCTCGAAACGCGCCCGAGATACACGCCGACCACCACCTTCGAAACCTTCCCCTTCCCGGAAGAGGCGACCGACGACGGGAGAGAGTCGATCGCTGAGGCGGCGAGGTCGCTCGACCGCCTGAGGACCGGGTGGCTGAATCCGCCCGGCGCCACGGAGTCTGAGCTTCCGACCCGGACTCTCACCACCCTCTACAACCGCCGGCCCTCCTGGCTGGCGTTGGCCCATGAACAGCTGGATCGAGCCGTGTACGCCGCCTATGGGTGGGACTACCCGTTGGAGGAGGAAGAGTTACTCGGCCGACTGGTCGAGCTGAACCTGGGTTCCCGGGCACAGGAGCAGATGGCTTGATCCTGGGCCTTCCGTTCCGGCCCCCGCGTAGTTCCCCGATGAGAGGCAGGTGCCCCGATGTCACTGGATGACAACTTCGACTGGGAGGACATAGTCGGAGATTCGAACGGACCCGCCTACCAGAAGACCGAGGAACGTCATGGAGCGCCTCTCGAGTACGTCGCCGAGAAGGCTGGCCATTCGCTTGAACACCTCCATGGGGTACTCCGGCTGACTGAAGAGCACGCTCGCGGGGGTCTATCGAGGCCCGAAGCACCGAACGGAACCGCCGTCTCCCCAATGCATGGCAGTCTCCTGACATCGACGCGGGCCGCGTTCCACTACGGTCTGGTCGCCTACCTGGCCCTCGAGAACATGCTCAACCTGGCCAACGACCACAACCTTGTCGACCGTCTCCTACACATGAGTACGACGGAGTTCCGCTCATGGCTCGAGGCTGTCGAGGCGGAAGGATCAGTGACTGGATAGGGTCTCGAAGGCGTCTGGTGCCAGCGGTCTTGTCCGGCCGGTTTTCGTCATCCTGAGGAAGGGAGACCGATGGACGAAGAGCAAGTAGTCTTTCTCGATGGGGCCGCTGGTCTAGGACAACGATATGACGATAGGTTTGCGAAGTGGATCGAGGATGCCGCTGAAGCAGCCGGCAAGTGAAACCGGAACAGGATGCAGCGGACAAAGCCACGCGCCGCCGCTGATGCTGAGCGTTGTACGCCTCGCAGAACCTGAGCTTGGGAAGGACATAATGACTTCTGCCAGCCAAGGAGCCAACACGTACAGTCTGTGGTCAGACGCGGAGACCGAAGTCGATCTGCTGGGGTTCACGCACCTCGTCGATGCGGTGGAGCGACTGGTCAGATCAGAACACTTGTTGCCCGCGACGATTGGTGTGTTCGGCGACTGGGGTAGTGGCAAGACCAGTGTTCTGAAGATGGCCGCGAAACGGCTGGAAGAGGACGAGGGGGCACTCGTCCTTTGGTTCAATGGGTGGCTGTTCGAGGGATACGACCAGGCAAAGGCATCTTTGATGGAGCGACTGGTCAGCGAGCTCGTCGAGAAGCGATGCACCTCGGCCAAGATGAAGAAGCTCGCGGTCCGACTCTTTCGGCGGATCAATTGGCTCCGAGTCGCCGGGACGACGCTGAAGGTGGGAGGAGCATTCGCCTTGGGTGGGCCGCCGTTGGCGGCACTCGCCGCCGCGCCAGACCTCGGGGAACTGGCGAAGCAGGCGGGCGAGGGGCTCGAGAAGATCGACGACGGCGAGCTCGACAAGTACCTTCAAGAGGGTCAGGAGCAGACGTTCAACCGGAACGTCATGGGCTTTCGCGAGGACTTCAAGGAGCTGCTTGAAGAGGCGAAGATCAAGCGGCTTGTGGTGCTCATCGACGATCTTGATCGATGCTTGCCGCCCACCATTATCCAGACGCTTGAAGCGATTAAGCTCTTCCTTTCTGTGGGCAATGTGGCCTTTGTGATCGGAGCCGACGAGCGACTCGTCCAGTACGCGGTTCGTGAACGATTCCCAGAACTCCCCGGCGAACGTGTGGACGTTGGACGTGACTATCTTGAGAAGCTCATTCAGTACCCCGTGCGCATCCCGTCGCTCAGTCGGTCGGAGGTGCAGTCGTACATTGCTCTCCTCTTTGTGCACGCGGAGGGAGAAGGTTCGGTAATTGAAAGGTCGATGGAGTGGTTTTGTGCCGCGCCGCGCACCGTCTCTGGAGTGCCGTTCGGGCACGATGCGTTGCATGAGCTCAAGATCGATGTGCCGAAAGCGCTTGGCGACGGACTCACGCTCTCCGCCCAGATTGGGCCTCTGCTCGGAAGGGGGCTGAGCGGGAATCCACGGCAGTGTAAGCGGTTCCTGAACATGCTCATGATGAGACTCGGCATGGCCGAGTCTCGGGGCGTTTCACTAAGCCGAAGGCTCCTGGCGAAGCTCATGATCCTGGAGTATCTAAAGCCGGAGCTCTTCAGACAGCTCGGCGACATGCAAGCCGAAGGCCATGGACGTCCAGAGCCGATTCTCGCTTGGCAAGTGCAGGAACGAGGATCGTCGGACTCACCTGAGTCGGGCGAGGAATCGCCTCAGAGTGGCGGCAAACCCGATTCACGCCTGGAGGTGTGGTTGAAGGACGTCGTGGCCGTTGAATGGCTGAAGACCGAGCCACCATTGGACGACACCGATCTCGGCCCGTATTTCTACTTCTCCCGTGATGTGCTGGCCGATCACGGCCAGCAAGCGCAGCGGATGGGCCAGGCCGCTCGCGAGGTTTATCGCAAAGTGCTTAGCCAAAGTGAGGCAGTGCAGAAGACCGGCCTCGAAGTCCTTTCAGGTTTGTCGCTAGCAGAGGCTTCGTCTGTGGTGGCTGCGCTCTGCGATCGAGCACGTGCGGAGGAGGGCCCTGGGACGGTCTCGCTATTGCTCAAGGCATGCGACGCTCGAAAGGACCTCCTGACAGATGTGGTGACGTTTCTCGGCAAGAGGCCGCATAGTCAGCTTCCGGTGTGGGTGCCACCTCGCTTGCACACAGCAGTTCGCGGGACGGAGTTGGTCGGCGCGGCGCGAGGGGTCATCGAGCAGTGGGCAAACGGCACGAACAAGCAGCTGGCTGAAGCGGCAAGAACGGAACTCCGACGAATCGACGAGGGCTCCGAGTAATGGGTACTTCGAGCTCACATTCAGGCCCGGGCGACGGACCTGGGCTGTTGCCATCTTGGGCAACCGGTGAGGGGGACGCCGGTGCCCCGGCTGGTAGTGGTGGAGATGTGGACACGAACGACTCTGCCGAGGGCGACGACGGCCAAAGCGACGCCTCGCAACCAACGGGACCCACTCCTGTCGCCCCCACACCTCCAAAGCACTGGCGGTCAGCAAAGTCGGGCATGACTCGGAACGTGCGATCCGGTAGAGGTGGCGCTGGGTTGCGTTCGGCCGGATCTGGATACGTCCGAGCAAAGGGGGGATCGAGACGAGCAGCATCGTCGGCGACATCTGGTAGAGCGGCGTCCCGCCAGGTGGGCGGCTTCCTCTCATCCGCCGTTCGGTCGGGAATCCAGCATGCGTTGGATTCCATCGGACTTCGCGAGGTCGTTGGTCAGTCCTTCGATCGCGTATTGGCGCGCTTAGTCGATGAGCTCGCCCCTGCCGGGTCGACCAAGGAGGAGGCGGCGGCACGGCGCGCGACGATCGAGGTGCTTGAGTTCCTCTATGAGACCGTAATCGGCGAGGATGGTGATCTCAGCGCCCTTGAGCAAATGGATCAGGAGACGGTGGAGGAGGCCGTTACTCGAAGTGTCTCCGGATACATCTACAACCGCTGGCTTGATGAGTTGGGGTTGAGCATCGAGAAGGGAGCGGTTAACGAAGCCGTGGCGGTTCGGCTGGAGCGGGAAGTCAAGGAGTACGTCGAGTTGTGTGTTGCACTTGAGCTCGACGGCAAGAGCGTCATCGAGATTGACTGGGGTGGACGCGAGGGACGCCGGATCATCGACCGTGTCTACCGTGACGCGTACGCCTTGCTGGAGGTTGGCTCATGAAATGGCACGTCGTTTGTCGCGTCGGGGAGGGTGATGCGTTTCTCCCGGAAGTAGACCCGACTGCCGAGCGATGTCTCGTGCTGCACTTCTCGGGCGGGGCAGCAAAGGAGCGCGTGCGCGAGTCTGTCCTTACCGCGATCGAGGAGCAATGCGAGGCGACGCTGTCTGGGACGGTTCAGGATTTTCTCTACGCTTCGATGGGCGCCTACCTCGCGGATATGTGCATTCCGCGCCGCACGGCGGAAGATCGTTGGTCGAGAGACTTGACACTTCATTTACCCGTCTTCACGCAATCCCGTTGGCGAAGAGCGAGCAGATCCCTCGTCACAGCGCTGAGGTTCCTCACCGGTGACGAATGGGCGATCTCAATCCGGGGGCGGTCCGAGGAGGTACCGGAGCCCTCGACTTCCGCTGATTCGGAAAAACCGGAGACCGTCTGCCTCCTCTCGGGGGGGCTGGACTCACTGGTCGGTGCGATCGACCTGCTCAGTGGCGGGAACGCTGTGGCGTTCGTGAGTCACCATGGCGGAGGAATGACAGCGAAATTCCAGAGTGACACCTTCGCGGCGCTTCGCGCGCGCTATCAAGACCAGTGCTTCGAGAATCAGTTCTACGTGGTGGGCCCACACCTGGGAGACAAGGGCGAGAACAGCATGCGGAGCCGATCCATCCTCTTCCTCGGCCTCGGAGTGGCTGTGGCTAGCGCCCTCGGAGATCGCGTACCGGTCGTAGTCCCGGAGAATGGCCTCATCTCTTTGAATGCCCCGCTGACCAGGACGCGGGCCGGAAGCTCAAGCACGCGAACCACCCATCCGCACTTCATCGCCAGTGTGAGGCAGGTGCTTGGCGTTCTTGGGATCTCCAACGACATCGTGATGCCGTATCGACACATGACAAAGGGGGAGATGCTGGCAAAGGTCGGTGACCAGGAGGCTTTGGAGTCTGTGCTTGCACTGACGATGTCATGCTCTCATCCTGAAGTGGCGCGATGGGGCGGCGCCACACCTGGCACGCATTGCGGCTACTGTTTTCCATGTCTGATCCGTAGGGCCGCGGTGACCGCCGTGGGCCTAGAAGACGCCGACGCCGACTACACGTATGATGTTCGGGACCGTGCGCCAACGGGCAAGCGAGGAAGCGACCTCCGCGCAGTCAAGATGGCCCTGGCCAGAGATGAGCAGAGTGCGACGCCGAGGATATTTCGCGTATTGGAGGCTGGACCTCTACCATCCGAAGAGATCTCGGCATACGCCGGCGTATATACAAGAGGTATGTGTGAATTGAGCGCATTCCTCAATGGCGATAGATGATACATGCGCTATTTCGATGCTCACTGCCACATTGACCTATACGATGATCCTGGCGAGGAACTGGCGAAAGCTACGTCAGCCGATATCGGAATGCTTGCAGTGACCAATGCCCCATTCGTCTTCAAGGCATGTCGCAAACTGGGAGCCTCGAGGCCGAATGTTCTGGTTGCTGTTGGATTGCATCCAGAGCTTGTTGGCCGGTATGCGCACCAAGTAGATGACCTAGTGAGGTATTTGGAAGAGACCAGGTTCATTGGTGAGGTTGGATTGGACTACCATGTTACGGATCCAGATACGCACCGTGCGCAACGTGAAGTGCTTGAGAGGATTGTCGCCGCGTGCGATGGAAGGCATGATGTTGTCGCAACCGTCCATTCTCGTGGCGCCGAATCCGACGTCGTCTCAATAATCGGTACTCAATTCACCGGCACCACGATCCTCCATTGGTATTCCGGATCCTTGAAGTACTTGGATCTAGCGCAGCAACACGGGAGCTTCTTCTCCGTCAACCTCACGATGCTTGCGTCCAAGAACGGGAGAAGGCTGATTTCAGGGATGGATCCTTCCAGAGTCCTTACCGAGTCCGATGGGCCGTTTGCCATGGTCCAGGGAAGGCGCGCGCGCGCAGGAGACATGCCGTTGACAATTCAACGATTGGCCGAGTTCTGGGGAGAAGAGTCGGAAGCCGTGCGTGCGGTCGTCATGGAAAACTGGGCCTCGGCGGCCAACATGAAGAGCGCCGAGGGGAGCCACGCGATCGAGGTACCCGAGGCAGCCCCGGCGGTCGAGAGGTAGTTCAATCGTTGAGGGCCGACAATCGGCCCTGGCCCACGGCCGCGCACCATTCTACGATAGTATCGATTGTGGGAGGGACGATGCTGGCGGCCACAGTAGGGGCGCAGATGACCATCGCGCGAAGACCAGAGGCTTTCTCTACACCCTGGCCTGTTTCCTCGGCGACGTTGATGCGTTGAGCAAGGGCAAGTCGAATGCCGGGTGGTGGGCAGGGCTCAGCGGCTGGGCAATGCGGCGGCTGTTTGCTTAGCCGGCGGAGCGTCATCCCGAGTGCTTGCTGGGGCTGGCGGTAGTACCAAGGCTGCAAAGCTCTTGTGTTCGATATTCTGGAAGTTAACCACTTGTAGGCCGTTTGGCCGTCGAGAGTTGACCACTTTCAAGGACGATTCATGTGCCGCTGGCCCCGGGAACGCACGCTCGCCTGGGCAACCTCCAGGAGGTCATGCGTCTCAGACACCGATAACGCCGACCCGCGCGACGAGGGGCGACGCCACATCCACAAAACGCGCGTGTGATGCGCCGCGAAACGGGTGGGTATCGTCCAGGCAGTGGGTGCCACACCCTCCGCCATTCCTCGGCCACCCACCTGCTCGAAGCGGGCCATGACAGCCGCACCGTCCAAGCTCTCTTCTGGGCTGCAAAGACATGACGACCACCGTGATCTACACCCAGGTGTTGAACAAAATGGGGCCAAGGGGTGCGGAACCCGCTCGACGGATCGTGAGGCCACGAAGCAGTCCGCCCTTCGCGGAGGGGAACGGTGCAGAGGGTTGCCTTCCCTGCGGCGGCCAGGCGGCCAACCGGTCTGTCCACTACAGCTGCTATTGTTATGCAGACTGACAGCTGGTGTCTTCGTGGAGTTGTGCAGACTGGATAACGCTTGTTAGGTGCGCAGAATGAAACACTCGAGGGCTGGACAATGACCAGAGAAAACAATCTTATGCCGTCATGCCTTGACCGGCAAATCTCCACCGCTGACCGAGATGCCTTCGGTCACAGACACTTCGCGTACGCTCTACAAAGCCTCATCGAATCAGAGAAGCATGCTCCTCCGTTCAGCATCGGCCTTCTCGGGGGCTGGGGCACCGGGAAGAGCACAATCAAAGAACTGTATGTTCATGACCTCCTAAACGACGCGCGCAAGAACGACGCCGGCCGCACGCGGCCCGATCGGATCCACAGCATTACCTTTAATGCTTGGCGCTTCGGCGGAAGGGAGCAGGACATCAAGCGCGCCTTGCTCCGGCACGTCTTTCGCGAGTTGGGGGGCGACGAAGAGAATCTCCAGGACCGCCTCTTTCGCCAAGTCAGCGAGTCTCGCGAAGAACCGAAAGCTTGGGGCCAGCACACATGGGACGTTCTTAGAGCATGGGCGATGCCCCTTCCTGCCTTTGTTATCTCGCTTCTGCTACTCCTCGGCCTCCTCTTTCTCGCGCTATCGGTTCTGCCTCTTCAAGGCGACTTGTCGCGGTCGATCATCGGTCTCGCCCTCACGGGGGCCTATGCGTTTCTGCTCAGGCAGATCAAGTCCCCCCCCGTTACAGCCTACCGCCCAGTAACGCGCATCGCCCTACCCAGCACCACGGCTGAGCAGTACGAAGACCTTCTTCTCGACCAGATTGCGAAGTTCAAGTCCGGCCAAAGCACGACGTTGGATGGTAAGAAGGGCAAGACCTGCGAGCGCCTCGTTGTCTTCGTTGACGACCTCGATCGTCTCTCAGCTGAAGAGATGGTTCTGGGTCTTGACGCTGTTAGGACGTTCATGGAAATCCCAGAGGCTCGCTTGCCCAAGGGCCTCGGCCTTGTGTTTGTCATCTCCTGTGACGAGGCGAGAGTCGCAGACGCTCTCTTCAAAGGTCGACGGCAAGGCGACCTGCCCGGCACCGTATTCACCCACTCGGACGCCCGCCGCTACCTCGATCGCATCTTCCAGTTCCGCCTTGATATCCCCCCCTTTCCTCGCAGCGACATGCGCCGGTATGCCATCAAGCAACTAAACGAGATCCCTAGTATCCAGGCCGATCTTAGTGCTCGCGGCGTCCCCATCGACACTATCGTCGACCGCATGATCCACGTCGGCGTCCAAGATCCTCGAAACGCGCTCCAGATTGTGAACGCCTTCGCCCAGGCCTGGTGGCTAGCCAGGAAGCGGGAGACCGAAGAACTTGGCACGGAAAGAGCCGGAGGTCTCCACGAAGGAGCCGTCACCGCACATCCCGTTTCGCTGGGGGCGTTGTCTGCAATAAAGGTGAACTTCCCTGACTTCTACCGAGAGCTGCAGAACGACCCAGCGCTGGTCCACCGCCTGACTGACGTTCTGGTTCGAAGGAAGCCCCTCCAAGACCAGCCCCTCGAGACGCAACAAATACTGACCGAGCGGTATCTCGAGAAAGGAGGCGAGGCCAATGGTGCACCGCTTGAAGTACTCCCGGAACACCGTCCCCTACGCCAGTTCCTTGCCAGCCTTGTCGGCCTAAGATGGCCTGACTCGCTGCAGAGCCTCCTGCTCTTGTCGGAGGATCCGATCACCCGCAAGTTCGGGTCAAAAGCTACCATCATCTACGGAGCATTCGTTTCCGGTGATACCCAGGGCGTGTTGGAGGGGCTTGGGAGGCACATCGATGCCGCGCAACTCCAGCAAGACGAAGCGCGTCTTCTGTACCAGATGGCGGAGGAGCTACGCCATGAGACGACTACGCTCCGGACTGGCGCATCCCGCGTTATCGCTGATTTGGTCGATCGCCTCCCCGAAGACACAGCTCATTTGCTGCTTGGTTCGCTCTGTCGCGAGCTTGGTGACTCTGCCGACCTCCGCTCGCAACTTGGCATCCAGAAGATCGACAGAGTTCTCACCGCTGCAGACGCCGACGATCGGCGGGCTGTCGCATCCCGCCTTGTCGACGACGTTCTGACCGTCGACGAAGATGTACGCCTCCGACTTGAGGGAATGCAACCACCTAACCTTGAGGAGGCCGTGGCCTTTGCTCGGGCCACCGTCGCGTTGGTCCTACCCATCCGTCGAGATCACGACCTTGACCGCGCGGCCGACGCTCAACTCCTCGCGTGGCTCGTGAATCGAACCGTCAGAATCGGCGGCAAGCACCATCAGCTCCCGTTCGAAGATCTCGAGCGATGGATGGCTGACCACGAAGACCACCTTCTTCCTGGACTAGCAGATCGCTACACTGATCTTCTTGCCGCTGAGCTCGAGAGCGAAACAGTGCTCGGCTTCGACGTGTCGCAGGCCATCGGGCGGGGGCGCAATGTCTTTTCCACACTTTGGTCCGCCGGGGAAGACGAACGTCAGATTCTCTGGAAGGATCTCACCCGGTACGTGGCCCTTAAACCATCTGAGGCATCCCAAGTCGCTTGGGAGGTAATGGCCGAGCACGTCACCTCGCCCGGTGCCTCTCAGATTTCGGAGTTCGTAGCCGCCTTCGTCGAACGCCTGAGCAAGGCCGCGAACGATGATGAGTGGGAACTCGACCTCGATCCCGCGTTGCTGACCCTGCTCACTCTGGTTCGGACGAGACTTTCAGACATCGACAATACTACGCTCCACTCGCTCTCCGATCTCGCCATCCTTTTGAGCCAGGACGACAGTACGGCCTCTCTGTCTTGCGACATCGTAAAGGAGCTTCAGCGCGGCGACGCGACAGAAGCCCAACGCGTTTTCGACAACTGGGCCCAGCGCATTCTCGATGATCTACCCATCGATTGCGGCGAGCTCTTCGCCTCCGTGTTCTCCGCTCTCCAGACATCCACGCAGACGCTTGTCACGGCCCAGCTTGAACCCGTCATTTCCACCGACACGATTGACGAGCCAACCGGGGGCCGGTATCGTGTTTTCGTGGAGGGCGTGCACGACGATGCCTGGGGCACTGATCCCCTGAAAAGCCACCTCGACAGGCTCCTTCCTCAAATCGCTGCTCGCTACAACAACCCAAATGGCTATCTTGACCGTGTCTTTCCTACTGTAGCGAACGTGCTCCATCACGCGTCAACAGGGCCCCTGGGTCTGGCGCTCCAGGACCTTTTCACTCAAGCCAAGGGACAGCCGCAACACTACGCGTCGCTTCATTCATGGATGATCGGGCACTGGCCCGAACCGTCTGTGGACCTCAATCCCTACGACCCCGTGCAGATTTTCCACGACGGTCGCGGCTTTGCGGTGACCCAGCCGCAATTGTCCTCCAAGGGTCTACTTGGGTCGCTTCGCGACATGCTCAGCCGAGCGTTGGTCCCCGCCGACCAGCGCACGGCCCTAATCGAGGCTGCCTGCGCCACATGGGTTGCCGCACCCGATCAAGCCATTGACATCTTCACGAGCGGCTTCAGCGACCTCACCCCCGACCAGACGGCCAGCCTCGCCGATCGTATCGACTGGGGTAACGACTCGCAGCAAGCCCTTCTCTCCCGCGGCTGGTCTTCTGTGGTGCAATCCCAGAACTCTGCCGACAGGATTCAGACTGCTAATCGCATCCTGGACAAGGGCGTAAGCGGCCCCGAAGACGAGCCCGACCGCGGTCTCCGCCTCTGGTTTGACGCCCAGGGTAAGACGCGCGGCGAGGTTCTCACAGCTACGATTTCTCAGGCGGATCTCAACGACCCTCACAGGAAGCGTCTCTGGCAACAGGCCACTCGCGTCGCTGACGTCCTCGGCCCTCCCTTCTTCCTCGACGTCATTCCCAAGCTGGTCGTTCTCTCCCCGATCGACGAGACTGCCGCAGCTCTCTTTGGGAACTACGACCACGTAGATGGCGTTCTCGGTACTATCGACAATCGCGCGGACCTAGCTCAACGTCTTATTGAGGTCTTCCCGGACGCATCCACGAATGCCGTCAAGTCCCACATAGCTGAGTGGTGCAGGAAGCTCAGCGGGCAAGCATCTCTGCGAAAGCTCAAGCCCGGCACTATCACGGAAGACGACTTGAGCATTCTCAAAACCCACTTCCCGGGCGCCTCGGCGCTCAAGGAACTTGAGAAAGCGAGGGACGCCCTATGACCTGTCAGCGTGTTCCCGCCTGATCTCATGTAGCTGGTACGTGGCTTACTCTGGCCCAGAGGCATGGGTGGACTCCTCAAACATGTCCTGCACCGTATTGGAAGCGGAGTGGGAACGAGGGATACCCGAGGGCCTCCCGAGATATGCTTTGAGAAGCCGTAGTGAGCCTTGCCCCGCCGTGTGGAGGAGAAGGCGACGGGACCACGTAGCGCGGAAGGCACCGGGTAGGTGGCCGCAATCCTGGTGCTAATGAGTTTGGTGGTGCTCGTTGCTAGAGGGTATTTGTCGTTAGCGCTCTCCACTACGGATTCATCTTCCTGGCGGCCGCGATGCTCATTGGCATCTTGGCTCATATGGTCCAGGCCACCTCTATCATCGGGAGCTAATGGAGATCCTGGGAACGCGGGAAAGCCTGGGTTGAGGACAACGTCGAGTTGATGAGAACTGATGAGCTGACGGCCGGGACGTGGGCAGGCAATTGGCCCAGGGACTACCACTGGGAGGCTGGCGACATAGCGGCACGATCAACAGTCAGTGACTACCCAACAATGTGAAGGCGTCAAGCCGAGATAGAAAGCAGTCAGGGAGATGCTTCTTTCTCTTGGTGGCGGCATGTTGTGCTGAAGGGCGCGACGATGACGAGGGAGATGATGTGACACAGGGGTATTGCGTCCTGAACTCGTGGGTCATAGTCCGTCTGCAAGCCGGATTCGTAGGTTGGCGTCTCTAAGATGCGACGTCCCATCGCCCATGAAGTTGATTCAGCCGCGCAGGCTACATTTGCCCGAATGGTGCCCACGAGTTGGATCCTGCGCCAGCAGCATCCGGACTATGGAGTTGACTTCGTTGTTCAGCTGGCTCACTCGGGTCAGGTCTCCGGTGTCGAGTTCGACGTGCAGCTGAAGGGCACATCATCACCCCGCTATGTGGGGGGGAAGTTGGCCCTCCGCATGGAGACCGCCCACCTCAAACACTTCGCGTACGGCCGAAGTCGTCCAGTCGCTATTGTGGTTGTAGACACCAGGAACGATACGGTTCTATGGATGACTGCATCCCAGGCTTCCGTTTCTCTTCAGGCGACTTGCCCTGGCTGGGAGCGGCAACAGACCGTGACTCTGCGCTTTGACACCAATCAAGGTCTTCCGGAGTCGGCCTCCGTGCTGGAAGCAGAGATCATTCGTTTTCACGACGAACTCAAAGTCGCAACCGGCAACGGTTGCCTTCGGTTCAAGACGGACGATTTCTGCTACACGATGGACCACGGGTTTTCGGCCATGCAGGAATTCCACATCCGAGGCGAGATCTGGTTCCCAAACCAAGAGCCCGGGTACGCCTTGCCTTATTTCGAACCTATTGTCTGGTTTGGCCGGCCTACCGGACCTATTTCATGCGGGTCAGACATCAGGGGTTCAGCCCAGGGAGTCTTCGAGGTCGGGCGGCTGCTCGGGCACGGAGACGCTCGGATGGCTGTCAGAGACCTTGGGGTGGATCCGATCGTCTCGTACTCAGGGCCAAGTGTGGAGCCGGGCCGCTGGATATCCTTTCGCTACGACTTCCACGGTGACTCAAGCGTGATCGAGGCCTGTGGGCATGTGGTTGAAGTCACTCTGCAGCGTGAGATCGTCCCTGCGCCCTTGCTGGTCATCGGCGCTCGCTTCGCTCCGAGTCAAGGGTTCATGACTGCTGACCTTCGGCTTCTGGAGCTGAGAGACACGAAGGTTGATGAGACTGTCGCTCGGTGGACGTTCCCTCCCGTTGATCCTCTGCTCGATGTGTCTCATCACGGGCATGATCTATGTCTTCACAGAAGCATGCGCTGGGGCAGGCGCGCCAGCAGCTCGGATCCCTTCTATGTCCCACCCCCCGGTATCTTGATGCCGTCTCCGCTGAGGCGTTCCGGCCAGCCGAGGCTTCCAGATCCTGGGAAGGGCCTCCCAGAGGAGCAGGCGCGTGCCGCCAGACTGGCGACACCAGGGTGGAGGCCACCTATAGACGATGCAGAAGGGCAGACGGTAAGAGAATGGCTACTGAATGAGTGGGAAGTCAGCTGACTTGCTACGGCGGCCTGACCAGCATTGCACTGGCACGACCCGGACATAGTGGCAGCGTCCGTGGACCGTGTTGTCGAACGCCGCGTAATTCCCCACGCCCAACGCCACCTAATTCCCCACCCGTCCTCGTCGGTTAGTTCTAGCTCTTCTCACCTCCTTTGGCAAGGGGAACGCCCTGCCCGGGTCGCTTGTATGGTCGGTAGCTCTTTCCCTCCATGGGCACGTGGAAGGCCGAGTTCACCAGCCGATCAAGGATCCCTTCCGCCACCACCGGGTTGGGGAAGAGTTCATACCAGTCCTTGGGCGAGCGGTTGGATGTGAGGATGAGCGAGCCGTGGCGGTGCCGTTCGCAGATGAGTTCGTAGAAGTCGTCGCCTTGGGGAGCGGTGAAGCCCCGCAGGCCGAAGTCGTCGAGGATGAGCAGCTGTGTCCGGGCCAAGCGACGCAGACGCATCTCGTAACTGCCGTCGGCCCGCCCTCCGGCGAGCTCGGCCAGCACGCGACTCGTCTTCTGGAAGAGGACGGAGTAGCCCCGCCGGCAGGCCAGGTGCCCAAGCGCCTGGGCCACGTGGGTCTTGCCCACCCCCACGTGGGCTGGCCACCTCCTCGCCCCGTCGCCTCCCTCGTCCTCTCCTTCTAGGGCCTGCCGCCGCCGTCGCCCGGGCCCGACTCCATCAGTTGGGGCACGCCCTACGGAGGCTTCAACAGCATCTGGTGGATAGGAGAACTACCTCTGCAAGGGATCAGGGTGGCGGTGTCGAAGTTGGCCAAGGACCTACCGGAAGAGGTACGAGTCGCCTGCGGCTCCAGCCGGGGCTGATGTGAGACGGCCACGCGCCTGTAATATGCAGCGGCCTTCTTGCCGATACCCACAAAAAGGCAGAGGCCGGCGGAGACGGGGCCCTGCGAGTCTGCACTGCGCACTGAGGAGGGAAACTTGTGCCCGCGAACCCCAAGATCCTTGTGGTGGAGTGCCTTGAGAGAGACTGACACCACGCCGATCATTCCCCGACGCACGGTGACTGTGCTCCTCCTCCTGACGCTCGCAGCCGCCCTGTATGCCGCCAGCCTCCGCAACTACCTACTCTTCCACGGCCTGGTCGAGACCTTCAGCGTGGCCGTCGCCGTGAGCGTGTTCGCCGTCACCTGGGCCTGCCGGGACGTGCTGGACAACCACTTCTTCTTGCTCCTCGGCATCTCCTCCCTGTTCGTCGGCGTCGTCGACATGTTTCACATGTTGGCCTACAAAGGCATGGGGGTCTTCGATCCCGCGACCGCCAACTCGGCGACGCAACTGTGGCTGCTCGCCCGCTACCTCCAGGCCCTCTCGCTGCTTCTGGCCACCTTCTTCGTCGGCCGAAGACTCAAGATACTGACCACGGCCACCCTCTACGGAGCGTACGTAGCCGTGGGGTTCGCGGCGATCTTCTACCTGCACGTGTTCCCTGTGGCGTACTCAGAGACCTCGGGTCTGACGGAATTCAAGAAGATCAGCGAGTACGCCATAATCCTCGTACTCCTCTTGGCCGGCTACCGTCTCTACAGAAGGCGGGGCGAGTTCCACCCAGCCGTCTATCGACTCCTGCTCGCCGCCCTCGGCATGACTGTCCTGGCTGAGTTCGCCTTCACCCTGTATGTGAGTGTATTCGGGTTACCCAACTTCATCGGCCACTTGGCCAAGATCGCCGCCTTCGCTCTCTTCTTGGTGGCCGTCGTCAGCACCGGCGTGTCGCGCCCCTATGCGGTCATCTTCCAACGCCTGCAGCAGCGGGAGACGGCGCTCACCGAGGCGAAGGAGGAACTGGAAGATCGGGTGCGGGCACGCACACTCGACCTCGAGCAGACCGTCGAGGAACTCAGGTACCAGTCGACTCAACGGCAGCACGCAGAAGAGGAGCTCCGCCAGAGCCAGCGTATGGAGGCCATCGGCCGCCTGGCGGGCGGCGTCGCCCACGACTTCAACAACCTGCTCACCGTCATCATCGGCCACGCCGACCTTCTCTTGACCGAGGTGGAACCGGGATCTGAGAGCCAGGGGGATGTCGAGGGGATCCGCGCATCGGCGGACCGGGCGGCGGCCCTGACCCGGCAACTCCTGGCCTTCTCCCGCCGGCAGGCCCTGCAGCCCCACGTCTTCAATCTCGACGTCGTGGCCCAGTCCATGGCCGACCTGCTCAAGCGCTTGCTCGGGGAGAACATCGACCTGGTCTTCCGGGAGGACTCGGCACTCTGGCCGGTGGAGGCCGACCCCGGGCAGATCGAGCAGGTGATCATGAACCTGGCCATCAACGCCCGGGACGCCATGCCCGAAGGCGGAAAGCTCACCTTGGAGACGGCCAACGTGGAACTCGGTCCCGACTACGTAGCCACCCACAGCGAAGCGGAGCCGGGGCCCCACGTGATGCTGGCCGTAAGCGACACCGGCACCGGCATCGATCCCGAGATACTCCCCCACATCTTCGAGCCCTTCTTCACCACCAAGGAGACGGCGAAGGGCACGGGGCTCGGGCTCTCCACCGTGTACGGCATTGTGAAGCAGAGCGGCGGCAACATCTGGGTGTACAGCGAGCCCGGCCAGGGGACCACCTTCAAGCTCTACTTTCCCCGGGCGGAGGGGCCGGTCGCCTGGACTCCGGAGGGCACCCCGCTTCAGAGAGGCCGAGTCGACGGCGGGAAGGAGACTATCCTGGTGGTGGAGGACGAGCCGGCAGTGCGGGCTCTCACCGTCCGGGTCCTGGAAGCCGCGGGCTACACGGTCCTGCAGGAAGGCGATCCTGCCCAGGCGCTCGAGTTGTTCGACGAGTATGGGCGTCTCGTCCACCTGCTCTTAACCGACGTGGTCCTGCCCGGCATGAGTGGTCGGACGCTGGCCGACACCATCACCGCGAGACAGGGCGTCTCCCCCAAGGTCCTCTTCATGTCCGGCTACACCCAGAATGCCATCGTGCACGAGGGTCGCCTGGACGTCGGCGTCGACTTCTTGGAGAAGCCGTTCACCCCGGACGGGCTCCTCCGCAAGATCCGCGAGGTACTCGACCGACCCCAGGACAGGCAACTCGAGATGGACGTCTAGCAGCGGCGCCTCCGGCGCACTCACGCCCCGCTCAAGAGTCTCTCGATCGCGTCCCTCAACTCATCCGGAGAAAAAGGCTTTTCCAGGTAGGATGTCCTTGTACCCGCGTCGGACCGGTGCACGTGCCAGCTGGCAGCGTAGCCGGAAATGAACAGGACGGGGAGACCCGGACGTCGTTCGGCGAGTTTCCGGGCGAGCACACGTCCGTCCATGCCCGGCATCATGATGTCGGTGATCAGTAGATCGATGGGTGCGGGGAAGCTGTCGGAAAGGCGAAGCGCCTCCCGGGCTGTGTTCGTCAACCCAAAAGTTGACCACCTCGATCATCGAAAAGTTGACCACCTCGATCATCGAAAAGTTGACCACCTCGATCACTTGTTCGCCGGACGCTCCCGGCGCCTCTTGCTCTCCCTGAACCGGTAGGACTCCCCCTCGAAGACCAGGATGTGACTGTGATGGGTGAGCCGGCCAAGGAGGGCGGCAGTCAAGACCGGATCCCCGAAGACTTCACTCCGGCGGGAGAACTCGAGGTTCGAGGTGACGATCACCGATCCCGACTCATAGCGCTCCGCGAAGAACTGGAAGAGGAGTGGCCCCCCGGGCCCGAGTTCCAGATAGCCGAGTTCGTCCACGATGACCAGATCCACCTTCTTCCAGGTCTTCAGGTAACGGGGCAGCCGATGCTCGTCTTGCGCGAGAAGAAGCTCCTGGGCCAGGGCGCGAACTCTGTCGGCCCGAGGACCCAAAGTGTGCGACCTGCTTTCTCAATGAGGTCTGTGCGTACGCCGACGGTCGTGGCTGAGCGACGAAGTCTCCTCCGGCGCCCTTGAGGTGGATGGCGCTGTCAGTCGGCAGTCGGGACCAGACACCACGTGCTCATAGTGTCAATTCCCGAGAGGATACTATTGGGTTTGCGTGGCGCGGGAAGAGGCCCGCTCGAAGAGGTAGCGCCGGCCGCCTCCCCCAGGACTCGAGATGGGTCGGTTCAGCTCGACAAGCCGAGAAAGCGCTTGACGTCCGGGACATTCCGCCGTGGTACAGCTACCCGCGTCACTCTGCCTTCCCGCATTCTGAGCTCGTACTTCGTGGGGCTAACGAGCGCGATGTTCACAACCTTGCGCATGTTGACGATGTAAGAGCGATGCACCCGGAGGAACGGTGGGCTGGGCAGGATACTCTCGAGTTCGGTCAACGAGTGAGTACTGCAAAGAATGCTCTCTTCCCGGCAGTGCACGTAGCAGTACTGTCGCTGTGCCTCGAAACAGACGATCTCCTCGAGAGGGACCAGCTTGATCATGTCGCTCGATGAGCGCAGGGGAAGAACATCGATCAGGCTGCGCCGAGGAGCCGTGAGGTTGAGCCCGCGCCGGTAGAAGTCCTCTAATAGGTTAGGCCTCAGAAAACAATTACTTGGACTTGTGCGTCATCAATTGCTAGACTTGACGCATGGAAGCGGATGAATCGATCACGGCGCGCTACATGGCTCTCAAGAGCGTTCTCGATGAGCGTCAGAGGCGGCTGTATGCGGCTGTCGAGGCCAAAGTACTCGGGCGTGGTGGCGTCAAGCGTGTCCAGGAGGCGACCGGCGTGGCCCGCGGATCGATACTGGCCGGGCTGAAGGAGTTGGAGCAAGGGATAGCGCCTTCGGTCGGTGAGCCTCGTCGCATCAGACGAGCTGGAGCCGGTCGCAAGAAGCTGACCCAGAAGGACCCCGGGCTGCTGGAGGCGCTGGAGCGGCTTGTCGAGCCCGTCACGCGAGGCGACCCGGAATCGCCGCTCCGGTGGACATGCAAGAGCACGATGCGACTCTCGCGTGAGCTCGGCGCCTTGGGGCACACGATCAGTCACACGTCGGTAGGTGCCTTGCTCAAGGATCTCGGGTACAGCCTGCAAGGCAACCGCAAGACACTCGAAGGGGCCGGCCACCCTGATCGAGGCGCCCAGTTCGAGTTCATCAACAAGAAGATCGAGGCGGCCCTTGGCGCTGGTCAACCGGTGATCTCGGTGGACACGAAGAAGAAGGAACTGGTCGGGCGGTACAAGAACGGCGGGAAGGAGTGGCGGCCACACGGGCGACCCGAGGCCGTCAAGGTGCATGACTTCGTGGACAACGAACTGGGTAGGGCCAATCCCTATGGCGTCTATGACCTCGGCAGCAACAGCGCGTGGGTGAGTGTCGGCACTGATCACGATACCGCGAGTTTCGCCGTGGCCACTGTCCGGCGCTGGTGGTTCGCCATGGGCAAGGCCATCTACCCCGACGCAAGGGAGCTCTTGATCACGGCGGACGGGGGAGGAAGCAACGGCTCACGGGTCCGGCTGTGGAAACTGGAGTTGCAGCGACTCGCCGATGAACTCGCCATCCCGATCCGGGTCACCCATCTCCCGCCGGGGACCAGTAAGGCGCCGTCAAGAAAAAAGTAGGATATAGGCTGGGGGTGTCGAAGTAGGCCTCCATGATCGACGAACAGGCCATCGGAGAGCGTTACCGGGCGCTGGCGGGAGAGCTCGATGAGAGGCGTCGGCGCCTGTGGGCGGCGGCGGAGGCGCGGGTGTGCGGGCGTG
>Ga0180009_10000409_pt1 | contig 60937 bp, 49 predicted proteins | sample OS_PC_MetaG_FD_123537 | JGI IMG/M metagenome (GOLD analysis project Ga0180009, IMG submission 123537) | Groundwater microbial communities from the Aspo Hard Rock Laboratory (HRL) deep subsurface site, Sweden - OS_PC_MetaG | ecosystem: Environmental > Aquatic > Deep subsurface > Groundwater... | reverse complement strand
GTCGGGCGCAGGGCGATACGAGTGATGGATCTCGCGGACATGGAGACCCTTCCCGGGAAGGTCGACCGCCTGCTCACGCATCACAATGCGTTGCGGCGTGGTCTGGGGCACCCCGAGGTCGACCACGCGACCGCGATGGACGAGCTTCGCTCCGTGGCCGACAGGATCCTGCCCTATATGGACCGCGTCTGGAAGATTCTCGACAACGCCCGCCGTGCCGGTGATCGCATCCTGTTCGAGGGCGCGCAGGGCACGCTGCTCGACATCGACCACGGCACCTATCCGTTCGTCACCTCGTCCAACTGCACCGCCGGCGGCGCCTCCACCGGCTCCGGCGTAGGCCCGTCCGCGATGCATTACGTGCTCGGCATCACCAAGGCCTATACCACGCGCGTCGGCTCCGGCCCGTTTCCCACCGAACTGTTCGACAACATCGGCCAGTACCTCGGCGAGAAGGGCCACGAATTCGGTGCCACCACCGGCCGCGCGCGCCGCTGCGGCTGGTTCGATGCCGCCGCGCTCAAGCGTTCGATCCAGATCAACGGCGTGTCCGGCCTGTGCGTGACCAAGCTCGACGTGCTGGACGGGCTGGAAACCGTGCGGGTGTGCGTGGGATATAAGATCGACGGCGAGGCCTGCGACATCCTGCCGGTGGGTGCCGAATCGATTGCCGAGGTCGAACCCATCTACGAAGACCTGCCGGGCTGGAGCGACACGACGGTGGGGGTGCAGGAGTTCGACAAGCTGCCGCAGAAGGCGCAGACCTACCTGAAGCGGATGGAAGCCCTGTGCGAAGTGCCGGTGGACGTGGTGTCGACCGGCCCGGACCGGGTGGAGACGATCGTACGTCGCCACCCTTACGAGGCTTAATGGCTACAATAAGCCTGACCCAAGCAAAAAGCCGACACGAGGTCGGCTTTTTGCTTGCAACATTTGGTGCCCGGAAGAGGACTCGAACCTCCACACCTTGCGGCACACGGACCTGAACCGTGCGCGTCTACCAATTCCGCCATCCGGGCAATAAGGCGCGCATTCTAGAGAGCAGAGATTAAATTGTCAACGAACAAATCACGTAGCCGCGCAAGCAAGCACAAAATTCCGGCGATCCGCCTGGCCGATCCGTTTTACGAGCGTGAAATCGAACGCTACGAATCGCCGCTGCCCAGCCGCGAATACATTCTCCAATTGCTGACCGAAGCCGGCTGTCCGGTCGACGCCGAAGCCTTCGCCGAACAGCTGCAGATCACCGAGGACGAGTTCGAGCTGTTCCAGCGACGCCTCGGCGCGATGCAGCGCGACGGCCAGCTGATGATCAACCGCAAGCGCCAGCTGTGCCTGCCGGACAAGCTCGACCTGATCAAGGGCCGCGTCGAGGGCCACCCGGACGGCTTCGGCTTCGTGGTGCCGGAAGAGGGCGGCGACGATCTCTACATGTCGCCCAAGGAAATGCACCGCGTGCTGCACGGCGACAAGGTGCTGGTGCGGGTGGCGGGCCTCGACCGCCGCGGTCGCCGCGAAGCCAAGATCGTCGAGGTGCTGGAGCACGTCAACACGCACGTCGTTGGCCGCTATTACCTCGAGGGCGGCGTCGGTTTCCTGATCCCGGAAAACCGCCGCATCAACCAGGACATCCTGGTCCCAACCGAGAACGCAGGCGCGGCGAAATCCGGCCAGGTGGTGACGGTGGAAATCGTCACCCAGCCGGGCGCGCACAACGAGGCGGTCGGCCGCGTGGCCGAGGTGCTCGGCAGCTATACCGGCCCCGGCATGGAAATCGAAATCGCATTGCGCAAGCACGACCTGCCGCATGTGTTTCCGCCCGAGGTCGAGGCGCAGGCGGCCAAGCTGCCGGCCACGGTGCAGAAAAAGGACATGGCCGGGCGCGAGGACATCCGTCACCTGCCGCTCGTCACCATCGACGGCGAAACCGCGCGCGACTTCGACGACGCGGTGTACTGCGAACCGCAGGGCCGCAGCGGCTTCCGGCTGATCGTCGCGATCGCCGACGTCAGCCATTACGTGCGGCCGCGCGACGCGCTCGACACCGAGGGCTACAACCGCGGCAACTCGGTCTATTTCCCGCGCCGCGTGATCCCGATGCTGCCCGAGGCGCTGTCCAACGGCCTGTGCTCGCTCAATCCCGAAGTCGACCGCCTCGCCATGGTGTGCGACATGCAGATCTCCAGCACCGGCAGCATCAAGGAATACCGCTTCTACCCGGCGGTGATCTTCTCGCACGCGCGGCTCACCTACAATCAGGTGTGGGACTGGCTCTCCGGCGCCGCCCAACCCGACGCCAAGCAGGCCGCGCTGATGCCGCACCTGCAGGCGCTCGACAAACTGTTCCGCGTGCTGCTGAAGGCCCGCGCTAAGCGCGGCGCGATCGACTTCGGTTCGACCGAAACGCAGATCATTTTTGACGACCAGGGCAAGATCAAGGCCATCGTGCCGGTGATCCGTAACGACGCCCACCGCATCATCGAGGAATGCATGCTGGCGGCCAACGTCTGCGCCTCGGATTACCTCCACGAAAACGAACAGCCCGCCCTGTTCCGCGTCCACGAAGGCCCGACGCCGGAGAAGCTCGCCGCGCTGCGCGGCTTTCTCGCCGAATTCGGCCTCGATCTCGGCGGCGGCGAGAAGCCGCACGCCAAGGATTACGCCGCGCTGCTGGAGAAAATCAAGGATCGCCCCGACCACGGCCTGCTGCAGACCGTGATGCTGCGCTCGCTCCGGCAGGCGGTCTACAGCCCCGACAACAAGGGCCACTTCGGTCTCGCCTATGAGGCCTACACCCACTTCACCTCGCCGATCCGCCGCTACCCGGATCTGCTGGTGCATCGCGGCATCAAGGCCGTATTGAATGGCGAGAAGCTGCCCGCCAAGGGCCTGGCCGAAGTCGGCGTTCACTGCTCGCTGACCGAGCGCCGCGCTGACGACGCCACCCGCGACGTCGATGCCTGGCTGAAGACCTACTTCATGCAGGACCGCATCGGCGACGAGTACGACGGCACCGTCAGCGCGGTGACCAGCTTCGGCATGTTCGTCGCGATCGACGACATCTTCATCGAAGGCCTGGTCCACGTGTCCGAACTCGGACAGGACTACTTCCACTACGACCAGGCCAAGCACATGATGCTCGGCGAGCGCACGGGTAAACGGTATCGCCTGGGCGACCGCGTGCGCATCAAGGTGATGCGCGCCGACATCGAAACCAGCAAGATCGACTTCAGCTTGGTCGAGCAGGAAGGTTCTGCGCTCGACATGCAGCGCGCGTTCGAGAAGCGCGAGCCCGAAAAGAAATCCGCCAAGTCGAGATCGGGCGGCAAGAAGAAATGAGCGAGAAGTCCGCCGACCGGCACCCCGCGGAAAAACTGATCTACGGCTTTCACCCCGTCCTCGCCCGTCTGCGCCAGGACCCCGCGGGCATATTCGAAATCTACCTCGACCTGACCCGGCGCGACGCGCGCGCGCGCGACCTGGTGCATCAGGCCAAGGACAACGGCGTCAAGCTCGCGCAGGTTGAAGCCGATCGCCTGACGCGGCTGGTCGGCAAGGCCGCCAAGCACCAGGGCGTGGTCGCGCGCGTCAAGCCGGTCGCGCTCACGCATTCGCTGGACGAAGTGCTGGAAAACATTAAAGGCCCGCCGCTGCTGGTCATCCTCGACGGCGTCACCGACCCGCACAACCTCGGCGCCATCATGCGCTCGGCCGACGCCTTTGGCGTGCATGCCGTCATCGCACCCAAGGACAACGCGGTCGGCATCAACGCCACCGTGGAAAAAGTCGCCTCGGGCGCCGCCGAGACCGTGCCCTACATCATGGTCACCAACCTGGCGCGCACGATCGAGGACCTGAAGGAACACAACATCTGGGTCATCGCCGCCGACATGGACGGCGTGCAGCCCCTGTCCGGCATCGACGCCAAGACCGGCATCGCCTGGGTGCTCGGTGCCGAGGGCGCCGGCATCCGGCGCCTGGTCAAGCAAAGCTGCGACCAGGTTGCGCACATCCCCATCGGCGGCACGGTGGAAAGCCTCAACGTCTCGGTGTCGGCGGCACTGTGTTTGTATGAAACAGTGCGGCAGCGGGGCAGTTGAACCTCTGCTGCTTTGTCACCCTCAGTTGACAAATATATAAGTACTTATATTATTCGTCATCATGAAAGCGCTTAAATTCGTCGGGGGCAGCCTGGATGACCTGACAGATTTTCCGCTGGAGGCCCGGCGTGCTGCGGGTTTCGAGTTGTGGCAGGTTCAGCGTGGCCTGACGCCGTCGGACTTCAAGCCCATGCCTGCTGTTGGTGCAGGCGCTTATGAAATCCGGGTGCATGTGCTGGGCGAATGGCGCGTCATCTACGTGGCAAAGTTCGGGGACTCCGTCTATGTCCTGCATGCCTTCCGCAAGAAAACGCAGAAAACCCGCAAGGAAGACATCGACCTGGCCGCGCGCCGCTACAAGCAGATTGGAGATTAAATCATGAAAGAAAAAATCACCCGCTCCAGTGGCAACGTATTTGCTGACCTGGGCTTTCCGCCGGAAGAGGCGGCCATCCTGGCAATGCGTGCGGACCTGATGGCGCAACTGCGCCTGGTGGTCGAAAAGCGCAACTGGACGCAGGTTGAAGCCGCCAAAGTACTGGGCATCAGCCAGTCGCGCGTATCCGACCTGATGCGGGGCAAATGGGACAAGTTCAGTCTGGACATGCTGGTGACGTTGGCGACGCGTGCGGGGCTGCATTGCGAATTGAAATTGGCGGCTTGAGTGGCGCGTTGTATGTGGTAATGCAAGGCTTGCTCACGTTCCCTGCCGCTTCCGGTACGACACCTCGGCTAGGTGCTGCCATGTTGCTGGTGTTGCTGTCTGGATGTTCGGCGATCAGCTCACCGCATGAATTTGCATCAGGCTGGGTGGGAGAGCATTTCGAACGTATGCTCGAGGCAATTGACCGTAGCTATCATCGTGATCCAATAAAAGAACCCTCTCGTGAGGCTGTGATGAAGGCACGCTATGCGCTTGCCAATGCCAATACGGTCTACCCTATCCCAATAGTATTTGGTCGCTGCAAGGTTCATTGGGAGGTCAATTCAGCGGGGATTATTGTTAGTTATCGCTACGAGGATGTCATCAAGAACGGGTGCAATTGGTCGTCAGCCTTACAGCCAGAACTCGCCTAGAGTGGATAAATAGGAATAGACGCGATATCGAGTGACACGCTAGCAGCGATTCACCCCAGTTCCTGCAACCGCAACAAACGCGCAGTCTCTTCCTCCCGCGCGTCATCAATCTCCCGCATCACCCCCTCCAGATCCACCGGCGGCTTGTCAGATTCGAACCGGCCCGTGAGTTCGACTTCTGGATTCAGCTTGCCGTGTTCATACAGTGACCAGATTTCCTCGGCGTATTGCGTTTCCAGTAGCGCCGGCGCGTATTGGCCGAAGTAGCTTCTCAGGTTGTTCACGTCGCGCGTCAGCATCGCCTGGGCGTGGTTGTTGCCGGCGGCGTCGACGGCTTGCGGCAGGTCGATGATCACCGGGCCGTCGGCGCTGACGAGGATGTTGAATTCGGACAGGTCGCCGTGGATGACGCCGGCGCACAGCATGCGCACGACTTCGCCGATCAGGGTGCGGTGGTGGGCGAGGGCTTCGTCTTCCGTGAACGACACGTCATTGAGGCGGGGCGCAGCATTGCCGTCTGCATCGGCCACCAGTTCCATCAGCAGCACGCCTTCGTGGAAGTTGTACGGCGTCGGCACACGCACGCCGGCGGCGGCCAGCCGGTACAGCGCATCGACCTCGGCGCTTTGCCAGGCGGCTTCCTGCATTTCGCGGCCGTACTTGCTGCCTTTGGCCATCGCGCGCGCCTGGCGGCTGTTCTTGGTCTTGCGGTTCTCGGTGTAGTCGACGGCCTGGCGGAAGCTGCGCTTGTTGGCTTCCTTGTAGACCTTGGCGCAGCGGATGTCGTCGCCGCAAGCGACGACGAAGACCATGGCTTCCTTGCCGCTCATCAGCTGGCGCACGACGCCATCGATCAGGCCGTCTTCGAGCAGGGGTTCGAGGCGTTTGGGGATTTTCATCGAGGGTCGTAAAGCGTCGAGAGGCTAGCCGCGCACCTTGCGGTACGCCTCCAACAGGCGCTGGTGGATTGCGCTGCCCTCGAAGTCGTTGCCGAGTTTGGTCAATCCAAAAAACCGCTCGTCCTGGTTGAACAGCGCGAACGCCTGTTCCAGCGTCTCGCGGCCATACATCAGCGCCAGTGCGGGTTCGAAGGGCGTGGGGTCGTCGAGCTGGGCAAGGTCGGCAATGCAGCGATAGACCTTGAGTCGTGCGTCGCTGCGCTGGCCATACTGGGCGATCCAGGTGCAGCCTTCGAGAATCGCGTCGTCGTCGCCGAGCGCGAGGGCGAGCAGCAGCTTGATTTCGCCGACGCGGATGTCGGTCCACGGGGAATCGGCATCGGGTGCCAGGCCGATCAGCACCGTCACCAGGCGGTCGTCGGCGAGCGCCAGTTCATCGATCTGGTCCAATAGCTCGGCGCAGTCATCGTCAGTGAGTTCAGGCAGGCGCGCGAGCGCGGGGCGGATCAGGTTGCCGACGCTGTTGTTCTCGAATTCGAGTTCTTCAAAAGGATAAATTTCGGACACACCGGGCACCAGGATGCGGCAGGCGTAGACGCCAAGGTGGGTGAAGTCGGCGATGTAGAGCTCGTGGCCTTCGGCGTGCAGCGCATCGACCGACCAGTGGTAATCCTCGTCGGTGGTGGTGCCGAAGTTCCAGTCGACGAAATCGAAGTCGGGCGTGTCGCGCAGGAACTGCCAGGAAATCACGCCGCTGGAATCGACGAAGTGGATTTCCAGGTTCTGCGGGTCGGCGATTTCGGTCTGGTCGAAGCCGGGGGCGGGGAAGCCGGCGAGCGAATCGAGCGCACGGCCTTGCAATAATTCAGTGAGCGCGCGTTCCAGCGCGACCTCGAAGCGCGGGTGCGCGCCGAAGCTGGCGAAGCAGCCCTGGTCCTGCGGATGCAGCAGCGTCACGTTCATCACCGGATACTGGCCGCCGAGCGAAGCGTCCTTCACCAGGATGCCGAAGCCGGCGTCGCGCAGGCCGCGGATGCCGGCGGCGATGTGCGGGTAACGAGCGATCACGTCTTCCGGCACGTCGGGCAGGCACAGCCCCTCTTCGATGATGCGGAACTTGATGTGGCGCTCGAAGATTTCGGCCAGCGCCTGCGCGCGCGCTTCCTTCAGCGTGTTGCCGGCCGACATGCCGTTGCTGACGTAGAGGTTGCCGATCAGGTTGACCGGGAAATACACGGTCTGGCCGTCGGAGAGGCGCTGGTAGGGGATCGCGCAGATGCCGCGTTCGGCATTGCCGGAGTTGAGGTCAATCAGCTGGTCGGCGCGCACGCCTTGATCCGGGTTGTAGAGATCCTGCAGCTCGGGAGTGAGCAGGTCTTCCGGCCAGGCGTCGTCGCCGTCATAGGGGGCGAACCAGCGCTCGTCGGGATGGTGCACGTAGCTGCGCTTGGCGATCGTCTCGCCCAGATAGAAGTGGGTCCAGAAATAGTTGGTCGACAGCCGCTCGAAGTATTCGCCCAGTGCACTCGCCCGCGCGGCCAGCTCCGATGCGCCCTTGCCGTTGGTGAACAGGAGCGGGCAGTCGCGGTCGCGGATGTGCACCGACCACACGCCTTCCACCGGGTTGAGCCAGGAGCGTTCCTCGGTGTGGAAGCCGATGGCTTCGAGCTTGGACTGCAGGGTGGCGATCGACGCTTCGAGCGAAGCGTCCTTGCCGGGGATGAAATGTTCGGGGGCGTGCATGGGGGAAAACCTCGCGGGAAGACCCTACAGCATACGCGACGCGTCAAGTGCGGCCGGCTGCAAGGGGCGTGCGTTCAGCTGGTGAGGGTTTCGAACTCGGCCACGGCCTGCCGCAGGCGGCTGGCTTCCTGCTCCGGCCGCATCAGGACGCGCCGCCGGCGAGCATGGTCGCGCAGCCGGGCGTAGAAGTCGGGGTCGCTCTCGGCCTGCGCCATCAGCCGGGCCAGCTGGCGCTCGTCGCCCACCGGAAAATAGCCGGGGTAATCCTCGCCCAGCATGCCGATGTTGCCCGGAATATGCGACGCCAGCACCGGCACGTCGGCCGCCAGCGCTTCGCAGATGACGTTGGCACCGCCTTCCATGACCGAGCTGATGACCATCAGCTGTGCCCGCGCCAGGCGCTTCAATACGGTCTTGTGCGGCACGTCGCCGGCCCAGTGCCAGCGCGGCAGCTTGATCTGGGCCAGTTCCGCGGTGTCGGCCATGTCTTTGTCGAGCGCACGTCCAAGATGCGTCACCTGGATCAGCGAATGCTCGGACAGGTAGGCGGTCGCCAGCGCGGCGCGGAAAGGGTCCTTTTCGGCACGCAGGTGGCCGATCACCAGCACCTCGAAGCTGCGCGGCGACGCACGCAGCCGGGCCACGTCGGGCGACGACTGGTAGACCACCCGCGTCCGCGCCACCAGGTGGGCCGGCAACTCGTCGGCGCCACGGTCCTGCAGCACGATCAGCAGATGCGCGAGTTCCAGCGCCTGCTGGGCGTCGCGGTTTTCGTGAATGTCGCGATAGAGGTCGGTGCCGGTCAGCGCCAGCAGCAGCGGTCGGCTCGGGTAGCGCTCGGCAAACGCGCGGATCGAGGCGAAGCTGCGCCGCGCATGCAGCGCCAGCATCAGGTCGGCGCTGCGGCCGTCCCATTCCACCTGCGCCCGCACCGTGTGGCCGGCTTCGCGCAGAAAGCGCGCCCAGCGCGCGGCCGTGTGCCAGTTTCCGTTGCGATGTTCGCGGCCGTAGGGGGTGATCAGGACGATGCGCATAGCCTGAAGTGTAGCCTCGATGGCGAATCGCGGATAATCGGGGCATGACCGAAACCGCCATCACCTCGCGCGACAACCCGATTTTCAAGCGACTGAAGAAGCTTGGCGAGTCGGCGCGCGCCCGCCGCGAGGCACGCATGACGCTGCTCGACGGCGAGCATCTGCTGGCTGCGTATCTCGATGCGGGAGGGCAGCCGCATACGCTGGTGCGAGCGGATTCGTTTGATGCCGGCCGATTCGAAAACTGGGCTGCGCGATGCCCGGATGCCAAGGCGATCGCCCTGCCGGATGCATTGTTCGATGAAATCACGCCTGTTTCCACCCCCACCGGCCTGCTCGCCGAGGCGGCCTGGCTGTCGCCCATTGCACATGAAGACACACCGCTCATCATCGTGCTGGATGACATTCAGGACCCCGGCAACCTCGGTTCCATGTTGCGCACCGGTGCGGCGGCGGGCGCTACCCTGGCGGTGCTGTCGAAGGGCTGCCACGACCCGTGGTCGCCCAAGGCCCTGCGCGGCGGGCAGGGCGCGCAGTTTGTGTTGCCGATGGAGCGCGGCGTGGATGTGCCTGCCTGGTGCGCGCAATTCCAAGGACAAAGCCTTGCCCTTGCGCTGGCAGAAGACCGCAGTGTGTTTTCAAGTGAGCTGACGGGCCCGCTTGCCTTCATTGTGGGCAACGAAGGCGCCGGGCTGTCGGACGCTGTACGTGCCGCGGCAACGGCAACGGTTCAGATTCCCATGCCGGGAAAAATGGAATCGCTGAATGCCTCGGCGGCATTGGCGATTGCCGTGTTCGAGGCCGTGCGGCAGCGCCGGGTCTGATTCCCGGGTTTCAGCGCGGGTGCATCAGGCCGGTTTTTGCATGGCCCGCTCGCCGCTGCGGCGGTCCAGTTTGGTTTTCAGCTGGTTGGATTGGGCAAACGCCATGACGTGGTCATAGGTGGCGCGATCGCTGGATTCCAGCCAGGTTGCCACCACCAGGCAAATCTCGCCGTCGACAACGTTGGGCTGGACGCCATGTGAATAACGTAAGCGCGGGTCAGCCAGGAAACTGGCCAGGATTGAGACAAGGTTTTCAATCCAGACCGTTGGCTCGAAGTGATCGTCACTTTCCATCATGCGGGTAAGACCCTGATTTTCTTCGGACATCAACCATGTTCCTTTTGCGGGGTGGCACTTATTGTTGTTTCGGCAGATTCAGACAAATCTGAAGCCCTGGAGCGCAATGGCATCCGGGGTGCATCGCCCGGGGGGACGGAGTGAAAGAGCTTGGTGGCTAGCTTGAAGTGCCGATGCGCGTTAGACGGCAGTGCGATTGAGTTGCATGTGTTATGCGGGGCCTAAAACCTGCAGCCAGTTTTTGCTCAAAAGCGCGTGGATGGCGTCCGCCGGAACCGGCCGGCTGATGAAGTAACCCTGCACGACCTGGCAGCCGAGTTTGCGTAGCGATTCGAGCTGCTCGCGGTTCTCGATCCCTTCGGCGACGATGCCGAGCTTGAGTCCCTTGCACAGCGCGAGGATCGAGCTGACCAGGGCTTCGCTGGCCGGCGCGTGGTGGACGTCCTTGACGAAATAACGGTCGATCTTGAGCACGTCGAGCGGGAAGCGCTTCAGGTGCGCCAGCGACGAGTAGCCGGTGCCGAAATCGTCGACCGCAACCGAGATGCCCAGCGCCTTCAGCGCCTGGACCTTGCCTTCCGCGGCGTCGACGTCATCCATGAAAATGCCTTCGGTCAGCTCAATCTGCAGCGCCGACGGCGGCAGGCCGGATTGCGTCAGCGCGTTGCGGATGCTGTCGACGAGGCCGCTGTGCCAGAACTCCTTGCCGGAGATGTTGACGGCGACGCCGAGGTCGGTGAAGCCGGCCGCATGCCAGATCGCGGTCTGGCGGCAGGCGACCAGCAGCAGCTTGCGGCCGACGCTGACGATGTCGCCGGTTTCGTCCAGCATGTCGAGGAAGTTGGCCGGCGACAGCAGGCCCTTTTTCGGATGCTGCCAGCGGATCAGCGCCTCGACGGCGTGAATGCGCCCGGTTTTCAGATTGAGCTGCGGCTGGTAATGAAAGACAAATTCATTGCGTTCCAGCGCGTAGTGCAGCTCGGTTTCGAGCTGCAGCCGCTCCTCCGCCATCGCGTTCATCGCCGCATCGTAGAGCTGGAAACGGTTTCGGCCGCTGTTTTTGGCGTGGTACATCGCGGTGTCGGCATTCTTCAGCAGGTTGCTGGCGCTGGTGCCGTCGTGCGGATAGATGCTGATGCCGATGCTGCAGCTGCAGAAGATCTCGCGCCCGTCGAGCTGGTAGGACACCGTCACGGTCGCAAGCATTTTTTCGACCACCTGCAGGATGGAACTGAGCGTGACCACGTCGCTGATGGCCACGACAAACTCGTCGCCGCCCAGCCGCGCCACGATGTCGTCGGCGCGCACCGTTTCGCGCAGCCGCCGCGCCACTTCGCGGATCAGCTGGTCGCCGCTGGCATGACCGAGGGTGTCGTTGACGCGCTTGAAGCGGTCGAGGTCGATGAACATCAAGCCGATCTGCGTGTTGTAGCGTTTGGCGCGGATCAGCGACTGGTCCAGCCGGTCCATGAACAGCATGCGGTTGGGCAGGCCGGTCAGGGTGTCGAGGCTCACCAGCTGTTCGCGTTCGCGGCTGATGCGGGCGGCGAAATAGAACACCACCGCGGCCACCACCAGGCCCACCAGCAGTGCGGCCCCGGACAGCAGATACATCCAGAAGCGCGCGGCCGCATGGTCCTTGCGTGCCTTTTCGCTGGCGGCCGTGGACACCGTCTGGGTCTCGTTCTCAAGCTGGGACAGGACCGACATCACCTCGTTCTGCATCGGGATGCCCTGATCGAGAACCAGGTTGGTGGCCTCGTCGATGAAATCGGCGTTGATCAGGTCGATGACCTGCAGCTGGATGGGCTGGGCTGCTGCGGTCAGTTCCCTTTGCCGGGAAATCAGCGCCGCTTCCGTGTCGCTCAGCGGCATGCCCAGCAGGGCGATGCGGGCGGCGCCGAAATCCGTGCCCTGTTCGCGGAATTTCTGCAGCAGGCTTTCGCGCTCGAACGGATCCCGGATCTGGGGCAGGATCAGCAGGATCACCGTGCGTTCGCGCGCGGCGACCACCATTCGCTTGGTGTAGTTCTGCTTGCGCATGTGCACGTCGACCACCTGTTGGAGGTTGCGCGTGGTCACCCCCAGCTGCTGCAGGCCGATGGCGGTGACGAACACGATCAGCATCAACTGCGTGACAAAACCCGCCAGCAGGGCCAGTTTCCAGGCCGTGGGGCGCGCGATGCGGCGCGCGCCCTGCATCCGCATAAGGGTGGCGGCTTCAGTCGGCATGCGCAAAAGCCAGCTCGGCCCGGATGGCGTCGTACAGGGCCCGGGCCGCATCACGCTGTGCTGGGTCGGCGGGGTTCATCGATGGAAGAGCGTTTTTGTGCCGTGTTTGTGTGGATTCCAGAAAGGTTTACGGACAAAACCCCGAAAAATGAAGCCGCAGCCGGGTGGCCACGAGGCTGCGGCTTAGGGCCGGCTGCGCAGGCGCGCCGCGATTTCCTCCACCGACATGCGGGTGGCGTCGAGCACCGGCACCGCATGCTGCTGGAACAGCCGCCCGGCGGCGGCGAGTTCCTCGCGGCACTGCGCCAGGCTGGCGTAGCGGCTGTCCGGGTAGCGTACCTGGCGGATGGCGGCAAGCCGCTCACCCGACAGGGTCAGGGCGCGCAGCCGCGGCAGGTGGGCGAGCAGGACATCGGGCAGGCTGCCGCGTTCGAGGTCGTCCGGCGTCAGCGGGTAGTTGGCGACGCGCAGGCCGTATTGCAACGCTAGATAAAGCGCGGTGGGTGTCTTGCCGACGCGTGAGACGCCGACCAGGATGAGGTCGGCCTGGTCGAGCCGCTGCGGCTGCAGGCCGTCGTCCAGCGCCAGGCTGAAATTGACCGCGTCCATGCGCGATTCGTAATCGCCGGTCATGCCGTGGGTATGCCCGCCGCTGGGCGTGGCGGGCTGGCCCAGCGCCGTTTCCACGGCGGGAACGACGAGGTCGAAGACGTCGAACGGGAGGACGCCGCCTTCGCGCAGCGCGGCGCGCAGCGCCGGATCGGTCAGGGTGGAAAACGCCAGCGCGCCCGGTGTGGCCGCGATGCGCGCCGCCGCGTCGCGTGCCTTTTCCGGGCTGTCGATGAAAGGCAGCGCAATCAGGCTACACTCAAGCGCAGGAAACTGCGCCAGCACGCTCTTGGCCACCGCCTCGACGGTGACCCCGGTGTGGTCGGATACGCAGTATGCGATGCGTTTTGTCATGGAGTGGATTATGCCGGTCTCGGATGACTATATCGTTCCGCTGGATAGCCTGTCGATGGCCGATGTTCCGCGCGTCGGCGGCAAGAACGCCTCGCTCGGCGAAATGATCGCCAATCTGTCCAGCGCAGGTGTCAAGGTGCCGGGCGGATTCGCCACCACGGCGCAGGCGTTCTGGGAGTTTCTCGACCACAACGATTTGCGTGGGCGCATCGATGCGCGGCTGACGCCGCTCGATGTCGCCGACGTGACTGCGCTGGCCGCGGCCGGGGCTGAAATCCGCGCCTGGGTCGAGGCGGCCGCCTTGCCGGCCGCGCTGGAAAACGGCCTGCGCGCCGCCTATGCCGCGCTCGGCGACAACGTGTCGGTGGCGGTGCGCTCGTCGGCCACCGCCGAAGACCTGCCCGACGCCTCGTTCGCCGGGCAGCAGGAAACCTACCTGCACGTGCAGGGGGCCGATGATCTGCTGCGCTATGTGAGGAAGGTCTTCGCCTCGCTCTACAACGACCGCGCCATTGCCTACCGCGTGCATCACGGTTTTGCGCACGCCGACGTCGCGCTGTCGGCCGGTGTGCAGCGCATGGTGCGTTCCGACATCGCGTGTTCCGGCGTGCTGTTTACGCTGGATACCGAATCCGGCTTTCGCGGCGTGGTGTTCATCACCGCAGCCTATGGCCTCGGCGAAACCGTGGTGCAGGGCTCGGTCAACCCGGACGAGTTCTACGTCCACAAGCCGCGCCTGGCCGAGGGTTTTCCCGCCGTGGTGCGGCGCGAGCTGGGAAGCAAGGCCATTCGCATGGTGTGGCGCGATGGCAAGACCGTGATCGAGGACACGCCGCCCGCGCTGCGCCGGCAGTTTTCGCTGAACGACGCCGAGGTGCTGGAACTGGCGCGCCAGGCGATGGCGATCGAGGCGCACTACCAACGCCCGATGGACGTCGAGTGGGCGAAGGATGGCGAAACCGGCGAGCTCTTCATCGTGCAGGCGCGCCCGGAAACGGTGAAGGCGCGCGCAGGCGGCGGCGAACGCTATGTGCTGGAAGCGCCCGGCGAGGTGCGCATTGCCGGGCGCGCCATCGGCCAGAAAATCGGCGCCGGCGAGGTGCGGCTGATCGCCAGCCCGGCCGAAATGAACCGGGTGCAGCCGGGCGACATCCTGGTCACCGACATGACCGACCCCGACTGGGAGCCTGTGATGAAGCGCGCGGCGGCGATCGTCACCAACCGCGGCGGCCGCACCTGCCATGCCGCCATCGTCGCGCGCGAGCTGGGCATCCCCGCCGTGGTGGGCACCGGCGAGGCGACCACGGTGCTGAAAGACGGCGAGACGGTGACGGTGTCGTGCGCCGAGGGCGACACCGGCTTTGTCTACGCGGGCACGCTGCGGTTCTCGGTGGAAACGCTGTCCAGCGAAACCCTGGCCGCGCCGCCGGTGAAGCTGATGATGAACGTCGGCAATCCTGAGCGCGCCTTCGAGTTCGCCCAGATTCCCAATCACGGCGTCGGCCTCGCGCGGCTCGAATTCATCATCGCGCGCATGATCGGCGTGCACCCGCTGGCGCTGCTCGACTATGCCGGCCAGACGCCAGCCGTGCGGGAAGAGATCGATGCGCGCACTGCCGGTTATGCCGACCCGGTGACCTTCTATGTCGACAAGCTGGCCGAGGGCATGGCCACGCTGGCCGCCGCGTTCTGGCCGCAGCCGGTGATCGTGCGACTCTCCGACTTCAAGTCCAACGAATACGCCAACCTGGTGGGCGGCGAACGCTACGAGCCGAAGGAGGAAAACCCGATGCTGGGCCTGCGCGGTGCCGCGCGTTACGTGTCGACGCTGTTCCGTCCGGCGTTCGAACTGGAATGCCGCGCGCTGAAGCAGGTGCGCGAGACGCTGGGTTTTTCCAACGTCGAGGTGATGATGCCCTTCGTGCGCACGGTGGAGGAATGCGCGGCGGTGGTGAAGCTGCTGGAAGCCAACGGCCTCAAGCGCGGCGAGAACGGGCTGCGGCTGATCATGATGTGCGAGATCCCGTCCAACGTGCTGCTGGCCGACGATTTTTTGCAGCACGTCGACGGCTTTTCCATCGGCAGCAACGACCTGACGCAACTGACCCTGGGCATCGACCGCGATTCCGGCCTGGTGGCCGAAAGCTTCGACGAGCGCAACCCGGCGGTGAAAAAGCTGCTGGCCGAAGCGATCGCCGCCTGCAACCGCCACGGCAAATACATCGGCATCTGCGGCCAGGGCCCGAGCGACCACCCCGACCTCGCGGAATGGCTGGTGGAACAGGGAATCGGCTCGATTTCACTGAATCCGGACACGGTGGTGGCGACCTGGCGACGGCTGGTGCGTCATTGAGCGGGCCTGTCATTGAGCCCTCATCGGCGATGGAGTAGAATCCGTCATCACCCGCCCCCGCTTATAAAATGCCGAAGTACGTGTTTGTCACTGGTGGGGTGGTTTCTTCCCTCGGGAAAGGGATCGCCTCTGCCTCTCTTGCTGCGCTGCTCGAATCGCGCGGTATCCGTGTCACCCTGTTAAAGCTCGATCCGTACATCAACGTCGACCCCGGCACGATGAGCCCGTTCCAGCACGGCGAGGTGTTCGTTACCGACGACGGCGCCGAAACCGACCTTGATCTGGGCCACTACGAGCGCTTCTCCCGCGCACGGATGAGCAAGCGCAACAACTTCACCACCGGCCAGATCTACAAGTCGGTGATCGACAAGGAACGGCGCGGCGACTACCTCGGCGGCACGGTGCAGGTCATTCCGCACATCACCGACGAGATCAAGCGCCATATCCGCGATGGCGCGGGCGACGCCGACGTGGCGCTGGTGGAAATCGGCGGCACCGTGGGCGACATCGAATCGCTGCCTTTCCTTGAAGCGATCCGCCAGATGGGCTTCGAGGACGGCCCCACCAACACCTGTTTCATTCACCTGACCCTGCTGCCTTACATCGCCACCGCCGGCGAGCTGAAGACCAAGCCGACCCAGCACTCGGTCAAGGAACTGCGCGAGATCGGCATCCAGCCCGACATCCTGCTGTGCCGCGCCGACCGCGAGATTCCGCTGGACGAGCGGCGCAAGATCGCGCTGTTCACCAATGTGCGGCCCGAGGCGGTGATCGAGATGCTCGACGCCGATTCGATCTACAAGATCCCGGCGATGCTGCACGACCAGATGCTCGACGAGATCGTCTGCCACAAGCTCAATATCCTGGCGCGCGCAGCGGATTTGAGTGTGTGGAAGAACCTGGTGCATGCGCTGGAGCACCCTCAGCACACGGTCAACGTCGCCTTCGTCGGCAAGTACGTCGATCTCACCGAATCCTACAAATCGCTGACCGAAGCGATGATCCATGCCGGCATGCACACCCACAGCCGGGTCAAGGTCCATTACATCGATTCCGAGCAGATCGAGAAGTCCGGTCCGGGCGGCCTCAAGGACATGGATGCGATCCTGGTGCCCGGCGGCTTCGGCAAGCGCGGGGTCGAGGGCAAGATCGCCGCCATTCGCTACGCGCGCGAGAACAAGGTGCCCTACCTGGGTATCTGCCTCGGCATGCAGCTCGCTGTGGTCGAGTTCGCGCGCGATGTCGCCGGCATGGCCGATGCGCATTCCACCGAATTCGAGCCGGTCACCACCCACCCGGTGATCGGACTCATCACCGAATGGCTGGACCGTGGCGGTCAAGTCGAAAAGCGCAGCGAGCAGTCTGATCTCGGCGGCACCATGCGTCTCGGTGGCCAGCCGTGCGAACTGAAGGACGGCACACTGGCGCGCGAGATCTACGGCGCCGACAGCATCGTCGAGCGCCACCGCCACCGCTACGAAGTCAACAACACCCTGCTGGCCGAACTCGAAGCCCGTGGCCTGGTCGTCGCCGGCCGTGCGCCGGGCACCGGGCTGTGCGAAATGGTCGAGCTGCCGACTGCGGTCCATCCGTGGTTTGTCGGCTGCCAGTTCCACCCCGAATTCACCAGCAACCCGCGTAACGGCCATCCGCTATTCATTTCGTTCGTGCAGGCCGCGCTGGCGCAGCAAGAGGAGCACACCAAATGAAATTGTGTCATTTTGAAGCGGGCCTCGACCAGCCGCTGTTCCTGATTTCCGGCCCCTGCGTGATCGAATCCGAGCAGCTGGCAATGGATACCGCTGGCCAGCTGAAGGAGTTGTGCGCCGGGCTGGGCATCCCCTTCATCTACAAATCCTCGTTCGACAAGGCCAACCGCTCGTCGACCACGTCCTTTCGTGGACTCGGTCTGGAAGAGGGCCTACGCATCCTGTCCAACGTGAAGGCGAAGATCGGCGTGCCGGTGCTGACCGACGTGCACGAGGACACGCCGCTGGATGAAGTGGCGGCGGTGGTCGACGTGCTGCAGACGCCGGCCTTCCTGTGCCGGCAGACCAACTTCATCCAGAACGTCGCGCGCACCGGGCGCCCGGTCAACATCAAGAAGGGCCAGTTCCTGGCGCCGTGGGACATGCAGAACGTCGTCGACAAGGCGCGCGCGGTCGGCAACGACCAGATCATGGTGTGCGAGCGCGGCGTGTCCTTTGGCTACAACACGCTGGTGTCCGACATGCGCGGGCTGGCGATCATGCGTGCCACGCAGTGCCCGGTGGTGTTCGACGCCACCCACTCGGTGCAACAGCCGGGCGGGCAGGGCGCGACCAGCGGCGGCCAGCGCGAGTTCGTGCCGGTGCTGGCGCGTGCCGCGGTGGCGGCCGGCGTGGCCGGCGTATTCGCCGAGACGCACCCGAACCCGGAGGTAGCGCTCTCGGACGGCCCCAATGCATGGCCGCTCGGCATGATGAAGGAACTGCTGGAAACGCTGAAGGAAATCGACGCGCTGGTGAAACAGCGCGGTTTTATTGAACACCGATTGATGAAAACCTGATCCGCGAAGCGGACAAACGAATTAAGGAAAAGCAAGTGAGTGCAATTATTGATGTCATCGCCCGGGAGATTCTCGATTCCCGCGGCAATCCCACGGTTGAAGCCGACGTGCTGCTGGAGTCCGGCGTGATGGGGCGTGCCGCGGTGCCGTCCGGCGCCTCCACCGGCAGCCGCGAGGCGATCGAGCTGCGCGACGGCGACAAGTCGCGCTACCTCGGCAAGGGTGTGCTGAAGGCCGTCGAGCACGTCAACACCGAAATCTGCGAAGCCATCATCGGGCTTGACGTCGAAGACCAGGCCTTCATCGACAAGACCATGATCGATCTCGACGGCACCGAGAACAAGTCGCGCCTCGGCGCCAATGCGCTCCTGGCGGTGTCGATGGCGTGCGCGCGCGCCGCCGCCGAGCAGGCCGGTCTGCCGCTCTATCGTTACCTCGGCGGCGCCGCGCCGATGGCCATGCCGGTGCCGATGATGAACATCATCAACGGCGGCGCGCATGCCAACAACAACATCGACATGCAGGAATTCATGATCATCCCGGTCGGCGCGCCGAGCTTCCGCGAAGCTTTAAGGTATGGCGCCGAGGTGTTCCACGCGCTGAAGAAGCTCCTGGACGACGCCGGCATGGCGACCACCGTCGGCGACGAAGGCGGCTTCGCCCCCAACCTGGAATCGCACGAGGCGGCGCTGAAACTGATCGTGCAGGCGATCGAAAAGGCCGGCCTGCAACCGGGCATCGACGTTGCCATCGGCGTCGACTGCGCCAGCTCCGAGTTCTACAAGGACGGCAAATACCATCTTGAGTCCGAAGGCCTCAAGCTGAGCGCCGCCGCGCTGACCGATTACCTGGCGGCCTGGTGCGACAAATACCCCATCATCAGCATCGAGGACGGCATGGCCGAAGGCGACTGGGAAGGCTGGAAGATCCTCACCGAGAAGCTCGGCCGCCGCATCCAGCTGGTGGGCGACGACCTGTTCGTCACCAACGCGAAGATCCTCAAGGAAGGCATCGACAAGGACATCGCCAACTCGATTCTGATCAAGGTCAACCAGATCGGCACCCTGTCGGAAACCTTCCAGGCGATCGAGATGGCCAAGCAGGCCGGTTATACCGCCGTGATTTCGCATCGTTCGGGCGAGACCGAGGACACCACGATCGCCGATCTGGCGGTGGCGACCAATGCCCGCCAGATCAAGACCGGCTCGCTGTCGCGTTCGGACCGCATGGCCAAGTACAACCAGTTGCTGCGCATCGAGGAAGAACTCGGCGACGCGGCGAGCTATCCCGGTCGCGATGCTTTCCGCCAGCGCGGCTGAGCGGATCGGACGCTTTCGTCGCCAGGGTTTGACCTGGGTGCTGGCCGCTTCGCTCGTTCTGCTGCAGTATCCGCTGTGGCTGGGCAAGGGGGGGTGGTTGAAAGTGCGTGAATATGCGCACAAAATCGATACACAGCAGGTGCTGAACCAGCGCCTGCAAACCCGCAATGCAGGGGTGCTGGCCGAGGTCAGCGATCTCAAGCAGGGACGCGACGCGATCGAAGAGCGCGCGCGCAATGAACTGGGCATGATCGCGCCGGACGAATGGTTCGTCCGGGTGGTGTCGGCCCGCTCCGTTCAGTCGGGAAAAACGAATGAGTGATTTGCAAATCAGCTTGTTGGTGATCGGTGTGGCCATCGTGGCAGGCGTGGTGGCGTTCAACTGGGTGCAGGAGCGTCGCTTCCGCAAGCAGGCGGACGCGGCTTTCCAGTCGCCCATGGGCGATGCGCTGATGCAGCGGCCCGGCAGCGCGCTGCGCGAAACCGCCGAGCGGGTCGAGCCCGCCTTGCATGAGCCGGTGTTCGAGGCCGCCCTGTCGGATGCGGTCGGCGAAGCGGAAATACGGCTGGAAGCCGCGCCCGAACCCCGCGTCGAGGTGGCGCATCCGCCGTCTCCCGCTCCGGTATCCGAGACGCCGCCCCCGGTTGCGGCGCGCCCGCTCACCCCGTCGACCGCACCCTATGACGAACTGATCGAATACCGCATCCGCCTCGGTGGCGAGAATGTGCCGGCCAGCGTGTTTTCCGAGGCGCTCAGTCATGCGCGCACCCTGGGCAAGCCGGTGCGCTGGCTGGGACTGCCGGCGGGCGCGACGGAATGGGAGGACATCCTGCCCTGGCGCGACGCGCGTTACCAGCAGATGGTCATCACGATGCAATTGTCGGATCGCAATGGCGCGGTGCAGGAAGAGCAGCTCTCGGCGCTGTGCGAGTTGCTGCAGCGCCTGGCACAGGTGAACGGCCTGCGTATTGCCTGCGACGATGTTGTCGATGCGCTGGAGCGCGCGCAGGCGGTGGATCGATTCTGTGTCGATGTCGACGTGCTGATCGGCCTCAACGTTGTCGCGCGTGGCGAAGGTGCGGTCAACCTGACGCGCATCGTGCACGAGGCCGAAAGCAGCGGCATGGTGCTGGGCGTGGATGGCGTGTATCAATTGCTCGACAGCCGCGGCGAACCGCTCTATGCCCTGTGCAACCACGATGCCGAGCCGTTCAGCGCCGAAGTGGTCGAGGGCCAGGCCACCCAGGGCGTGACCCTGCAGTTCGATGTGCCGCGCGTACCGGACGGCCTCAAGGTGTTCGACGGCATGGTGGCGTTCGGTCGCAAGATCGCCAATGAAATCGGCGGCATCCTGGTGGACGACAACCTGCGTCCGCTGACCGATGCCGGCATCGAAAAAATCCGCACCCAGCTCATGCAGATCTACGAGCGCATGGAAGCGCGCGGCGTACCTTCGGGATCCCGGCGGGCACTGCGTCTGTTCTCCTGATGGCGTCGCCCGAGGCGCGGGCGCGCATCACCGCGCTGCGCCAGGAAATCGAGCGCCACGATCACGCCTACTACGTTCTCGATGCCCCCACCGTCCCGGACGCCGAGTATGACCGGCTGTTCCGCGAATTGCAGACGCTCGAAACCGAGCACCCCGAACTCGCCACGCCCGATTCGCCGACCCGGCGCGTCGGCGGCACGCCGCTCGATGCGTTTCCCAAGGTGCGCCATGCGGTGCCGATGCTGTCGATCCGCACCGAGACCGATACCGAGGCCACCGGTGCGCAGGCGTTCGACGCGCGGGTGCGCAAGGAGCTGGGCCTGGCCGCGACCGACCCGCCGGTCGAGTATGCCGCCGAGCTGAAATTCGACGGGCTGGCGATCAACCTGCGCTATGAGCACGGCGTGCTGGTGCAGGCGGCGACACGCGGTGATGGTGAAACCGGCGAGGAGGTGACCCAGAACATCCGCACCGTGCGTGCCATTCCCTTGCGGCTCAACACCGACTCGCCGCCCGCGGTGCTGGAAGTGCGCGGCGAGGTGTTCATGCGGCGCGACGATTTCGAGCGCTACAACGCGACGCAGCGTGATGCCGGCAAACCCACGCTGGTCAATCCGCGCAATGGCGCGGCGGGCAGCGTCCGCCAGCTTGATCCCAAACTGGCGGCGCAGCGTCCGCTGTCTTTTTTTGCCTACGGGCTGGGCGAGGTGCAGGGCTGGCAGCCGCTGCCGGCCACCCACAGCGCCACGCTCGATGCGCTGGCCGCGCTCGGCGTGCCGGTATGCGCCGAGCGCATCACCGGCCCGGGCGCGGCGGCGCTGGTCGCGTTTCACGACGACATCGCCGCGCGCCGCGATCAACTGCCGTTCGACATCGACGGCGTGGTCTACAAGGTCAACCGCGTCGACCTGCAGCGCGAACTCGGCTTCGTCACGCGCGAGCCGCGCTGGGCGGTGGCGCACAAATATCCGGCGCAGGAGCAGCTGACCACCGTGCTCGGCATCGAAGTGCAGGTGGGCCGCACCGGCGCGCTGACCCCGGTGGCGCGGCTCGCCCCGGTATTCGTCGGCGGCGTCACGGTGACCAACGCCACCCTGCACAATCAGGACGAGATTGACCGCAAGGATGTGCGCGTCGGCGACACCGTGATCGTCCGCCGCGCCGGCGACGTCATCCCGGAAGTGGTCGCGGTGGTGAGCGATCGCCGTCCCCAGCCCGAACCGCCGCGTTTCGATCTGTTGCAGCGTTATCCCGTGTGTCCCGAGTGCGGCTCGCACGTGGTGCGGCTCGAAGGCGAAGCGGCCGCACGCTGCACTGGCGGCCTGGTGTGCCCGGCACAGCGCAAGCAGGCGCTGCTGCATTTTGCGTCGCGCCGGGCGATGGATATCGAGGGGCTGGGCGACAAGCTGGTCGAGCAGCTGGTGGATCGCGGCCTTGTGCATACGCCCGCGGATGTGTACGGTCTTGAACTCGACACGCTCGCCGGGCTGGAGCGCATGGCCGAGAAATCGGCGGCCAACCTGCTTGCGGCGATCGAAACCAGCAAGACCACCACGCTGGCGCGCTTCATCTTCGCGCTGGGCATACGCAATGTCGGTGAAACCACTGCCAAGGACCTGGCGAAGCATTTCGGCGGGCTGGACCGGCTGATCGCCGCGACCGAGGTCGAGCTGCTCGCGGTGCGCGATGTCGGGCCGATCGTGGCACAGTCGATCCTGCAGTTTTTTGCCGAGCCGCATAACCTGGAGGTGGTCGGCAGCCTGCGCGCCGCCGGGGTGCACTGGACTGAATCCACCGGCATGCAACAATCGGCAGGTATCCTGACGGGCAAGACGCTGGTGCTGACCGGCACGCTGCCGACGCTGACGCGCGATGCCGCAAAGGACATGATCGAGGCCGCAGGCGGCAAGGTGGCCGGATCGGTATCGAAGAAAACCGACTATGTGGTGGCCGGCGTGGAAGCCGGCAGCAAGCTGGTCAAGGCGCAGGAACTCGGCGTGGCCGTTCTCGACGAGGCCGGGCTGCTGGCCTTGCTGGAGCCGAATCACAACGTGCACGACGCTTAGATTTTTGAACCCCAGGACTGATAGGGAAGACCCATGCAAAAAGTAAGAAAAGCCGTATTTCCGGTTGCCGGCCTCGGCACCCGCTTTCTGCCGGCCACCAAGGCCAGCCCCAAGGAAATGCTGCCCATCGTCGACAAGCCGCTGATCCAGTACGCGGTTGAAGAGGCGATGGAAGCCGGCATCACCGACATGATCTTCATCAGCAGCCGCACCAAGCGCACCGTCGAGGATCACTTCGACAAGGCCTACGAACTGGAAACCGAACTGGCCGCGCGGGGCAAGGATCGCGATCTCGAACTGGTGCAGTCGATCCGTCCGGCGGGCGTCAACTTCATCTATATCCGCCAGGCCGAGGCGCTCGGGCTCGGTCATGCCGTGCTGTGCGCGCAGCCGGTGATCGGCAACGAACCCTTCGCCGTCATCCTAGCCGACGACCTGATCGACGGCAGTCCGGCGGCGATGAAGCAGATGGCCGATCAATACGACTATTACCAGTGTTCGGTGCTCGGGGTGCAGCAGGTGGCGCCTTCGGAAACCGCGTCCTACGGCATTGTCGACGCCAGCCCGATGGCGGAGCGCGTGTCGCGCGTGAACGCCATCGTCGAAAAACCCAAACCCGAAGACGCGCCGTCCAACCTCGGCGTGGTCGGCCGCTACATCCTGACGCCGCGCATCTTCCACCACATCCAGCATTTGGAACCCGGCGCCGGCGGCGAACTGCAGCTCACCGATGCGATCGCGGCGTTGCTGAAGGAACAGCAGGTGCTGGCGTATGACTTTGACGGGATTCGTTACGATTGCGGCAGCAAGCTGGGCTACCTGCAGGCAACGGTGGAATATGCCCTGAAGCACAGCGAAGTCAGCGAGGATTTTGCGGCCTACCTGAAAGGCCACGTCTGCTGAGCGCGGCGCGCGCTCAAAGCGCGTAGATCGTGCCGGCCAGGATCGGTGACAGCGTCGATTCGCGCAGCCAGGTTTGCAGCTTGTCCACCGGCATGGGCCGGCCCATGAAGAAGCCCTGCGATGTGTCGCAGCCCAGGATGCTGAGCGTATCCCAGGCATCGCGGCTTTCCACGCCTTCGGCGACGACTTTCAGACCCAGGTTGTGTGCGAGGTCGATGGTGGAACGCACGATCACGGCGTCGTTGTCGTTCGCCTCCATGTCCATCACAAAGGATTTGTCGATTTTCAGTTCGTCCACCGGCAGCCGCTTCAGGTAGGCGAGCGAGGAATAGCCGGTGCCGAAATCGTCGATCGCGAGCGTCACGCCCATGCGGTCGAGTTCGGTGAGGATGGTCAGGCCGTCGCTGGGGTTCGACATCACCGCGCTTTCGGTGATCTCGAGCGTCAGGTGCTCGGGGGTGACGCCACATTCGGCGAGCAGGGCCTCGACGCTGCCGGGCAGGCTCATGTCGTGCAGGTTGCGGGCGGACAGGTTGACCGCCATGGTCAGCGCATGGCCTTCGCGGCGCAGCACGGCCAGCTGTTTCAAGGCCGTCTTCAGCACCCACAGGGTGAGCGGACCGATGAGACCGGCTTCTTCGGCCAGCGGGATGAAGCTGTCCGGCCCGAGGAAGCCGCGCTGCGGATGGTGCCAGCGTATCAGGGCCTCGAGCCCGACCACGCGCTGGCTGCGGTGGTTGATCTGCGGCTGGTAGTACAGGCAGAGCTGGTTCGACAGGATGGCTTCGCGCAGCTCGCTTTTCAGTGACAGGTCGCTGCGGTTGGTATGCACCTGGTCCGGCGCATACATCGCGTAGCCCTTGCCGCTGCGCTTGGCCACGTACATGGCGATGTCGGCGCAGCGGATCAGCCCGCTGGCATCGCTGCACTGCGAAGGGTAAAGCGAGATGCCGAGGCTCGCACCGAGGTCGATGCTCTGGTTCTGCCAATGGAAAGGATCGTCCAGCGCGGCGAGCACTTTTTCCGCGATGACCGGCACACCGTCGGGGTCGAGATCGTGGATGACGACGACGTATTCGTCGCCGCCCAGCCGTGCCACGGTGTCCTCGGCGCGGATCGTGTGCTTCAGGCGGCGTCCCACTTCACGCAGCAATTCGTCGCCGACATTGTGGCCCAGGGTGTCGTTCACTTCCTTGAAGCGGTCGAGGTCCATCAGCGCCACCCCGAACGAAACGCCGCTGCGCCGGGACCGCTCGATTTCGTGGTTGATGCGGTCGTGCAGCAGCGAGCGGTTGGCCAGCCCGGTGAGCGGGTCGTACATGGCCTGGTTGGCCAACTGCTGCGCCTGCCCCGCCACCCGGCGGCTGACGTAGCCGGCGATCGCGATGCCGATCAGCAGCGCCGATGAGCCCAGTCCAAGCATCAGGTTGCGCACGCCTACATACGAGCTTTCCGCAGAGCGGACCGCGGCGGCGGTATGCTGCCGCTGCAGGTCGAGCAACGCGCTGACCTGATCGGCAATCGCGCGCTGCCTCGGCATCGCCACGCTGCGGATGAGTTCGAAAATTTTCGCCTGGTCATCGGTGAACATGGACATTTCGACCACCGTCTGCACCTTGGGGTGGGCCTCCACCGTCAGCTCGCGGATGTACTTCAGGATCCGGTCTTCCTCGGGGCTGAGCGGCATGCGGCCGAGCCGCTCGCGCGCCTCGATGTAGACCATGCCCTGCGAATTGAAATGCTGGATTTCAAGGTCTTTCTCGAACGCATCGCCGAGGATCGGCAGGGTGTGCATGGACAGCGCGCGCTCGCGCAACGCGCTGTGCATCTGCGTGGCCAGTTCGGTCTTGACGTTGTTGTTCTGGGCGATGTTTTTCAGGCGCTCGTTGGCCTCGGCTATATAACGCAGACCGATCGCGCCGAGCGCCATCATCAGGATCAGCACCAGGATGAAACCGATGCCGATGCGCGCCCCCATGCCCAGATGCTGTGAGCCTTGATCCATGCTGCCTGTCGTTCTCCGCTTGTTTAATCGTTGTCAGGCACTGACATAAAATCTTTTTATCGGTAAATCAGCTTCGTTCTTTAATCCATCGGGTTTCCAGCGGCGCTGCCGTGCAGCCAACAGGCCGCTTCCAGGGCGTCGCCGGCCGCCATGCCCTGTCCTTGCAGGGCAGCGACCATGCCGGTGAGGCGGTCGCCGGCGCCGGCCTGGGCGAGCCAGGGCCCGCCGCGGGTGTTGATCGCGTAGCGGCCGTCGGGGTGGGCAATCACGGTGCCGGCGCCCTTGAGCGCAACGTGCGCGCGGTAGCGTGCGCTCAGGTGCTGCGCCGCCTCGATGCGGCCCCGTTGAACGTCGCCGGGTAGGATGCCGAGAAGGCGTGCGGCTTCGCCGGGATGCGGCGTCAGCAGGGTGGGGGCGCTGCGCTGGGCCGCGCGCTCGGCCAGTGCCGGGTCGCTCGCCAGCAGGGTCAGCGCGTCGGCATCGAGCACCAGCGGGCACGGCGCGGCGAGCGCGGTGTCCAGCAGCGCATGCGCGCGCGCGTCCAGCCCCAGCCCCGGGCCGATGGCGAGCACGTCCAGCCGCGCATCGACCAATGCCTCGGGGGCGGCGAACATCAGGCGCGGCTCGCCATAGTCGACCGCGATGCGTCCGTCCAGCACGCCCAGGGTGACGCTGCCCGCGCCTTGCTGCAGGGCGGCACGGCCGGCGATCAGGCAGGCGCCGACCATGCCGGGCGCGCCGCCGAGGATGCCGAGATGGCCATACAGGCCCTTGTGGCTGTTGCGCGCGCGCGGTGGCAGGCGGTGGCGCGTTTCCAGCTGCGTCAGCGCGATGCCGGGGGTGACGGGCAGGCAGGACGGATCGATGCCGAGCGTGTCGAGCCGGAGTTCGCCCACGCAGTCGGGACCGTCTGCGGTGAGCAGGCCGGGCTTCAGGCCGAGGAAACTGAGCGTGTAATCGGCGCGCAGCGCGCGGCCGCGAATCCGCCCGCTGTCGGCGTCGAGCCCGCTCGGCACGTCGAGTGCCAGCTTCGGACAGTCCATCGGGTTGACCTGGTCGATCCAGCGCGCGGGTGTCCCGCTGATGTCGCGCTGCAGCCCCACCCCGAAAAGGCCGTCGATGACGAGGCTGTATCGCTGCGCCGGCGGCAGTTCCGGGTGCACGATGCCGCCCCGGGCGTGCCAGGCTTCCCAGGCGCGCGCGGCATCCGTTGGCAGGCGGGCGGGATCGGACTCGCTGACGACGATGACGCGGCTGCCGCGTTGCGCCAGCAGGCAGGCGGCCATCAGCGCATCGCCGCCGTTGTTGCCGGGACCGGCCAGCACCAGCACCGGTTCGCCGGTGTCGCGGGCCAGCGTGCTGGCCCATGTCGCCATGGCGGTAGCGGCCCGCGCTATCAGCGCCGTTTCGGGATGGGCTGCCTGCCAGTGTGTCTCGATGACCCGGATGTCGGCCGCCCGAAACAGCGGCGGCGAAACGAGTTCGGCCAGCGGCACCGGATTCGGCACATAAGGGTCGGGGCGCGACGGGTGTTCGGGTGCTGCCATCGGGGAAGCCTTTCAGCGTGTGCATGGCCGGGAACAGCGCCATCTTAATCCCCGGGTTGCCGTAATGGGGCGGCCTGGCGCCGGGCTGGTTTGAATTGACCAGACCGTCCGGGATTCAGAAAGCCGGCCCGTGACCGTTATCGAACGGCTGGCTTCAACAGCTTGGATAATCTGGAGGATGACATGCAGAGAAGGCGTTTCCTGGCGGGGCTGATGGCCCTGCCCGCACTGCCGCTGGTGGCCCATGCGGCGCCACGCGATTTGAGCATCGGGATCTACCCCGGAACCGGCAAGGCCGATATCGTGATGGGCGATTTTCGCGCCTATGCGATGCCGTTTGGCCAGGCGCTGGCCGCGTCGCTGGGCGGCAAGCCCAAGCTCACGCTTTTTCGCAGCATCCGCAGCGTCATGGGCTCGCTGAAAGGCGGGCGCCTGGACCTCTATTTCGTGCCGCCGTCGGTGGCGGTTGCCGTCCTCGACCATGACTATTCGCCCATCGCGCGCGTGCGCGACCAGGCGACCGGCGTGCTGGTCCGCCGCAAGGGCGCGACCGTCACCGCCGTGGCCCTGACCGAGAAGGAATCCTGGCTCGACGTGATGGCGCGCCATACGCTCACACGCAACAAGATCGACAAGGTGAAACTCTACAACTTCAAAACGCAGGAGGATGTGGTCCTGTCGATGCAGCGCGATTACGCGCAGGCCGGCAGCCTGCGCAGCAAGGCTGCCGACGAACTGGTGGCAAAAGGCGACTATGAAGTTTGGCACCCGCTGCCGACCACGCCCGACTTCACGCTGATGGCGAGCAACCGCCTGAGCGCGGCCGAGCGCGACCGGCTGGGGGCGGCCGCCGTGGCCCTGAGCCCCGCTGCCATTCAGCAGTTGCAGCAGACCATCCACAGCAAGGTCACCGGCTTCGTGATCGACAAGGCGGCGGATTACCAGACCATCAAGCAGGCGATAATCGAAGCCGGCTATTGAGGCGCGCCGTCCGGGCCGGTTTGCACCCCAGGCCATGCGGTCCTACACTGAAAACACTTCGTATCATGAGGTGACCCCGATGGATACCCCGCATCGCAACCCGGCGGGCGCGAAAGTGGCCCAGTGTGCCGATGAGGACGCGTGCACCGTGGTCAGCTGTGCCGTCTGCCTGAAGGAAATCCCGGCCGACGCCGCCCGACTCAGCGACACGCAGGATTATGTCCACCATTTCTGCGGGCTCGACTGCCTGGAAGCCTGGCGCAAACAGGCTGCAACACGCACCCGATAGCCCGGCTGGCACCGCCGCGATCGGCTAAAATAGCGCCTTTGCCCGTTCGCAAAGACGCACATGTCTGCCATTGTTTCCCTTCCCGGCGCCGCTGCGCTGTCGCCTTTCCGTCTCGATAAAATCCGCCGCGAGGCCGCGCAGCAGGGCTTGAGCCTGGGTACGCTGGCGGCGCGCCACTGGCATTTTCTGGAAGTCGACGGCGCACTCGACGCTGCGCAGATGCGTCTGGTCGAACAGGCGCTCGATTACGGCACGCCGGCCGATGCACCGACCGCGGACGATCCGCTGATCCTGGTCACGCCGCGTCCCGGCACCCTCTCGCCGTGGTCGTCGAAGGCCACCGACATTCTGAAGAACTGCGGTCTCGCCGGCTTTCAGCGGATCGAGCGCGGCGTGGCCTTCCATGTGCTTGACGCCGCCGGCCAGGTCCTGTCGGCCGAGGCGCAGGCGCGCTTGCTGCCGCTGCTGCACGACCGCATGACTGAGGCGGTGATGACGCTGGCCGATGTGGCCCAGCTGTTCCGTCATGTGCCGCCGCGCGAGCTGGCCTCGGTCGACGTGCTGGCCGGCGGCCGCGCCGCGCTAGAGGCCGCCAACAAGCGCCTGGGCCTGGCGCTGTCGGATGACGAGGTCGAATATCTGGTGGAGAACTTCACCCGCATTGGCCGCAATCCCACCGACGTCGAGCTGATGATGTTCGCGCAGGCCAATTCCGAGCACTGCCGCCACAAGATCTTCAACGCCAGCTGGGTGATCGACGGCGCGGCGCAGGCGAAGTCGCTGTTCGGCATGATCCGCGACACCCACGCCGCGCATCCCGCAGGCACCGTGGTCGCGTATTCGGACAACTCCTCGGTGATCGAGGGGGCGACCATCGACCGCTTCTACCCGCGCTTTGATGGCAGCTACGCCTACAGCAGCGAACTCACCCACGTGCTGATGAAAGTGGAGACGCACAACCACCCGACCGCGATCTCGCCCTTCCCGGGCGCGGCCACCGGCAGCGGCGGCGAGATCCGCGACGAGGGCGCGACCGGCATCGGATCCAAGCCCAAGGCGGGCCTGTGCGGCTTCTCGGTGTCGAACCTCAACATTCCCGGCTACGAGCAGCCGTGGGAAGCCGGCGCCTACGGCAAGCCCGATCGCATCGTCACCCCGCTCGCCATCATGCTCGAAGGCCCGATCGGCGCCGCTGCGTTCAACAACGAATTCGGCCGCCCCAACCTCGCAGGCTATTTCCGCACCTTCGAGGAAACCGTGGCCGGGCAGCGCCGCGGCTACCACAAACCCATCATGCTGGCGGGCGGCGTCGGCAGCATCCGCGCCGATCACGTTGACAAGAAAATGCTGCCCACCGGCACGCTGCTGATCCAGCTCGGCGGCCCCGGCATGCTGATCGGGCTCGGCGGCGGCGCCGCATCATCGATGGACACCGGCGCCAACGCTGCCGACCTCGATTTCGATTCGGTGCAGCGCGGCAACCCCGAGATGGAGCGGCGCGCGCAGGAGGTCATCGACCGCTGCTGGCAGCTTGGCGACAACAACCCGATTCTTTCGATCCACGACGTCGGCGCCGGTGGCCTGTCCAACGCGCTGCCCGAACTGGTCCACGGCGGCGGCAAAGGCGGCCGCTTCGAGTTGCGTGCCGCGCCGTCGGAAGAGAGCGGCATGTCGCCGCGCGAGATCTGGTGCAACGAGGCGCAGGAGCGCTACGTGCTGGCGATCCCGCCGGGCCGCCTCGACGAGTTCCGCGCGATCTGCGAACGCGAGCGCTGCCCGTTCGCGGTGCTGGGCGAAGCCATCGACGCGAACCATCTGCTGGTCACCGACAGCCATTTCCAGAACGCGCCGGTCGACGTCAGCCTCGACGTCATCCTCGGCAAGCCGCCGAAGATGACGCGCGACGTCGTGCATCAGCCCGCCGTACCGGCGCCGCTGGTGCTCGACGGCATCGAGCTCAGGGACGCGGTCTACCGCGTGCTGGCGATGCCCGGCGTGGCGTCGAAGATGTTCCTGATTTCCATCGGCGATCGCTCGGTCGGCGGCCTGACCGCGCGCGACCAGTGCGTGGGGCCGTGGCAGGTGCCGGTGGCCGATTGCGCGATCACGCTGGCCGGCTACCAGACCACCGAGGGCGAGGTGTTTTCCATCGGCGAGAAAGCGCCGCTGGCGCTGATCGATGCGCCGGCATCGGGCCGCATGGCGATCGTCGAGGCGGTCACCAACCTCGCGGCCGCCCGCGTGGAAGGCCTGGGCCAGGTCAAGCTGTCGGCCAACTGGATGGCCCCGGCCGGTCATCCGGGCGAGGACGCCGCGCTGTTCGATACCGTCGCGGCCGTCTCGGATTACTGCCAGGCACTGGGCATCTCGATCCCGGTCGGCAAGGATTCGATGAGCATGAAGACCGTGTGGCAGGACGGCGGCGAGAAGAAGGCGGTGACCTCGCCGATCTCGCTGGTGATCTCCGCGTTCGCCACGACGCCGGATGCGACGCAGCACCTGACGCCGCAGCTGCGCACCGACGCCGGCGACACCGATCTGGTGCTGATCGACCTCGGACGCGGCAAGAACCGCCTCGGCGCATCGAGCTTCGCCCAGGCCTTCAAGCAGGTGGGCGATCACTGCCCGGACGCACCGCTGCCCGACGCGCTCAAGGCCTTCTTCGACACGGTGCAGGCGCTCAATGCGGCGGGCAAGCTGCTCGCCTACCATGATCGTTCCGACGGCGGCCTGTTCGCGGCCCTGTGTGAAATGGCTTTCGCCGGCCACTGCGGCGTGGAGATCGACGTCGACGAACTGTGCTCGGAGAAGATCCGCCTCGATGCCGAGGACGAAGGCCTGCCCGAACCGGACATGCGCGATCCGCGCGGCTATTCGGAGCGCATCTTCAACGTGCTGTTCAGCGAGGAGGCCGGCGCGCTGCTGCAGGTCCGCCGCGCCGACACCCAGGCGGTGATGCAGGCCTTCTTCGACGCCGGCCTGCGCGGCGAATTCTTCATCGTTGGCCAGCCGCTGGCGAGCGATCGCGTGCGCGTGCTGCGCAAGGAGCGGCTGATCCTCGACCAGGCACGCAGCGAACTGCAAAGCGCGTGGGCGCGCACCAGCTACGAGATGGCGAAACTGCGCGACAATCCGGCCTGCGCCGAACAGGAATACGCGAACCACGCCGACGCCGGTGACCCCGGCCTGCGCTATGCGCTCGGCTTCGACGCCAGCGACGACATCGCCGCACCCTTCATCGCGAGCGGCAAGCGTCCGCGCGTCGCGGTGCTGCGCGAACAGGGCGTCAACGGCCAGGTCGAGATGGCCGCCGCATTCGACGCCGCGGGATTCGCGGCAGTCGACGTGCACATGAGCGACATCCTGTCGGGCCGGGTCAGCCTGGCCGACTTCGCCGGACTCGCCGCATGCGGTGGCTTCAGTTATGGCGACGTACTGGGTGCGGGCGGCGGCTGGGCCAAGTCCATTCTGTTTAATCCGCGCGCGCGAGATGAATTTTCCGCCTTCTTCCAGCGTGCCGACACGTTCGCGCTGGGCGTCTGCAACGGCTGCCAGATGATGAGCCAGCTGCACGACCTGATTCCGGGTGCCGCGGCCTGGCCGCGCTTCGAGCGCAACCTGTCGGAGCAGTTCGAGGCGCGTTTTGCGCAGGTCGAAGTGCTCGATTCGCCGTCGCTTTTCTTTGCCGGGATGGCCGGTTCGGTGATGCCGGTCGTGGTGTCGCACGGCGAGGGCCGGGTGGAATTCCGCGAACAGGCACACGCCGGGCAGGCACTGGCCACCTTGCGCTACCTCGACCCCCGCGGTGCGCCTGCCGAGACTTATCCGGCCAACCCGAACGGCTCGCCCGGCGGGCTGACCGGCTTTACCACGGCGGATGGTCGCTTCAGCATCCTGATGCCGCACCCGGAACGCGTGTTTCGCGCCGCCCAGCTGTCGTGGCGGCCGGATGGCATGACGGGTGCGGCGCCGTGGCTGCGCCTGTTCCGCAACGCGCGGCGTATGGTCGGCTAAACCTCGCCGCCCAGCCCTTGCGGGGGCGTTGGGCGATCAAGGCCGTGTATGCGAAAATAGCCTGCTTTGCCGCATAGAAACCCGCTGTGCCGGGCGACCTTTTTTGCCATGAATGCACCCGAAACCCATCTTCTGACCGACGATCACCTGCGCGCGCAGGTCAAGCTGCTGGGCACCCTCTTGGGGCAGGTGCTGCTGCAGTTTGCCGGCGAGGACGTGTTCGAGGCGGTGGAAACTTTGCGGCGTGGCTTTGCCGACCTGCAGCAGCAGGAAGACCAGCAGCGCCGCACTGAACTGATGGCGATGATCGACACCATGCCGGCCGCCAAGGTGGAGCTGGTGGTGAGGGCGTTCTCCAGTTATTTCATGCTGGTGAACGTGGCGGAGGAAAGCTTTGCCCACCGCAACCGTCGCCGCATGCTGTCGCACGGCATGCCCTTGTGGGAAGGCTCGTTCGACCGCACCCTGGGCGAGCTCAAGGCGCAGGGCGTATCGCAGGGCACCCTGCAGGACATGCTCAACCGCCTGCATTACGCGCCCGTGTTCACCGCGCACCCGACCGAAGCGCGCCGTCGCGCGGTGATGGAAGGCATGCGCCGGATTTTTCTGATCTGCGACCAGCTCTACAGCCCGACTCTCGGGGTGAGCGACCAGCGCGAACTGGAAGCGGAACTGGCAGCCGAAATCCAGGTGATGTGGCGCACCGACGAATTGCGCAGCGCCAAACTTGAAGTGCGCGACGAAGTGCGCAATGGGCTGTATTACGTGCGCGAAAGCCTGTTCGAGGCGGTGCCCAAGGCCTATCAGTATTTCGAGCGTGCAATCCGCAAGCATTACGGCGCGAACGCCGACGGCATCGGCGTGATCGAGGTGCCGAGCTTCATCCGCTTTGGCTCGTGGATCGGCGGCGACCGCGACGGCAACCCGTTCGTGACGGCGGATGTCACCGAGTGGACCGTGCATACGCAGATGCAGGCGGCCCTCGACGAATACCGTTCGCGCGTGCTGGACCTGCGCCGCACGCTCACCCACAGCAGCGGCTGGTGCACGCCCTCCACGGCCTTTCTTGAGCGCCTGGGCCAATACGAGGACGAATTCGGCGAACAGGTGTTCCGAGGCACCGCGGTGCAGATCTACAGCCGCGAGCCGTACCGCCGCATGGCGGCCATGATGCTGGCGCGGCTGGATGCGAACCTGTCGTATGTCCACCAGTGCCTGGCCGACGTGCCGAGCTTTGTGCCTTACCTGGCCTACGAGAACGCGACCGCATTTCTCGACGACCTCTATCTGCTGCGCGATTCGCTGATCAGTCATGGCGACCGCATCGTCGCCCGGCAGGACCTGCAGGCGCTGATCCGCCTGGTCGAGAGCTTCGGCTTCCATCTGCTGCAGCTCGATATCCGCCAGGAATCGACGGTGCACACGCGCACGGTGACGGCGCTGCTGCAGCAACTCGATCCCGACTTCGATTACAAGGCCGCGAGCGAACCCGATCGGCTGCAGCGGCTTGGCGCCTGGATCGGCCATATCGACCCCATCGGCGTCGACGACACCCGGCTGGACGACGAGGCGCGCGAGGCGATCGCGGTGTTCCGCCGCATGGCCAAGCTGCAGGCCGAGGTCGGCGACGAAGTCTTCGGCGCCTATGTGATCTCGATGACGCACAGCGCCTCGCACGTGATGGAAGTCATGCTGCTGGCGCGCCTGGTCGGCCTGTGCGGCCATAACGGACGCGACTGGTTCTGCCGCATCCAGGTGGCGCCGCTGTTCGAGACGGTGGACGACCTGCAGCGCAGCCAGGCGATTCTCGACCAGCTGCTGTCGAACAAGGTGTACCGTGCGCTGGTGGCGGCCGACGGCAACCGCCAGGAAGTCATGCTCGGCTATTCCGACTCGTGCAAGGACGGCGGCATCCTGGCGTCGAACTGGAACCTCTATCAGGCCCAGCTTTCCATCATCGCGCTGACGCAGAAATATGGCGTCGAATGCCGCCTGTTCCACGGCCGCGGCGGCACCGTCGGGCGCGGCGGCGGACCCACCCATGAGGCGATCCTGTCGCAGCCGCCCGGCACCGTGAACGGCGAAATCAAGTTCACCGAGCAGGGCGAGATGCTGTACTACAAGTACAGCAACCCCGAAACCGCCAACTACGAAATCGGCATGGGCGCCACCGGCCTTTTGAAGGCCAGCGCCACCGCACTGGCGAACTGCGAGGTCAACTACCCGCAGACCTACCTCGACTGGATGCGCGACATCGCCGCAGCCGGCGAAACGGCCTACCGCGCGCTGATCGGCGCGCCGGGCTTCATCGATTATTTCTACGAGAGCACGCCGGTCACCGAGATCGGCCTGCTCAACATCGGCAGCCGGCCGTCGCACCGCAAGAAGGCCGACCGCTCGCTGGGCTCGATCCGTGCGATTCCCTGGGTGTTCGGCTGGGCGCAATCGCGCCACACGCTGCCGGCCTGGTACGGCATTGGCAGTGCGCTGAAGAGCTTCATCGACGGGCAGCCGGACGGTCTCGCGCAGCTGCGGGCAATGTACCGCGAGTGGCCGTTCTTCCGCGGCCTGTTGTCCAACGTGCAGATGGCGCTGACCAAGGCCGACATGGAGATCGCCGAGGAATATGCGCGGTTGTGCGATCACCCCAACACGCAGACGATTTATCGCGCGATCGCGGACGAGTTCGCACTGACCGTGACCGGCGTCAAACAGGTGGTGCAGACCGAGAATTTGCTGGGCGACAACGAGGCGCTCGCCTTGTCGATTTCGCGCCGGCGTCCCTACATCGATCCGATCAACCACATCCAGGTGCTGATGCTGAAACGCTACCGCACGGACAGCGTGTGGGAGTCCGAGCAGGACACCTGGCTGACGCCGCTGAAGCGCTCGATCAACGCCATCGCCGCCGGGATGCGCAATACGGGGTAACAGGGAATGAACATGGAAAGCGTCATGACCGCGACTTCTTCCGCATCGCCGAAGCGACGCGGACTGATAGTTTCCATCGGCGTCAGTGCCGTGCTGGCGGTCGTGGTATGCGGCCTGGCGCTGTATGCCTTCATGCTCAATGTCGACCTGGGCGACATGAAGCGGCGGCTGTCCAAGGAGATCGACGTTCGCCTGCAGGCCGAACGCTATCTGATCGAAACGCGCAACCAGCTGACCGAGAGCCTGCGTGAGATCGAACAGCTGAAGGCACAGCTGGCGTACAAGGAAACGGATTTCGAGGCCATGGTGACGGCCAAACCTGCGCTGCCGGTGGTGGTGGAGTTTCGTTCGTCGATGCTGGGCATGGGCATGGTCGCGGTCATCGAAAACACCAGCGACCGCTACCTCACCGTGGTGCTTGCCGTGCGCAATCCCACGCTGTCGACTGTCAAGCGCTTCACGCTGCAACTCGACCCCCGGTCCAGAATCGACTTCGGACACATCGAAGGCTGGCAGTTTTCCTCCGGCGACGAGGTCGGTCTGTACAACGACGAGTTTGGCACGCTCAGGCTGACGGTGCCGTAATTCCATTTCCAGATTGAAAATCTCTTTGTCGGTTTCGCCTTGCCGTGCTACAGCACTGTCTGCGGCTCACCTTCGCGATCTTTTCAATCTGGAAATGGAAGGGGTTTTGTCTGCGGTCCGGGTTTGCGCAGGCCGAGCAGCGCGGGCATCAGCAGCAGCTCGAACAGCTGGCCGGCGAACAGACCGACCGCGCACAGCATGCCGAAATGCGCCGTGGGGCGGAAGTCGGACAGCCCCAGCAGGCTGAACTGCGCAATCAGCACCACCGAAATGGCGATCACCGCGCGACCCGAGGCCTCGACGCTGCGGATGATCGCGAACACCGGGCTGACGCCGCGCTGGATGCGGTGCAGGTAGCCGTGATAGAGGTGGATGGTGTCGTCCACCGTGATGCCGAGAATCACGCCTGCGATCAAGACCGTCGCCACATCGAGCGCGATGCCGGTCGTCCCCATCATCACGAAAATGAAGAACAGCGGCGCCAGGTTGGGCACCAGGCAGATCAGCGCACCGCGAAACGAGCGAAACAGCAGCGCCAACAGCAGCAGGATCTGCAGGAAGGCCGAGCTGAAGCTCTTGATCTGGCCCTCGACGATACGATCCTCCTGATCGGAAAACAGCCGCCCCCAGCCGGCCATCTCGGTGTGGATGCCCTCGATCGGATGGGCTTGCAGGCGTGCCTCGATCCGTGCGATCACCTTGCCGATTTCGTTGGCGCCATGGACGTTAAGGTTGAGCGCGATACGGCCGCGCTGGAATTCGCGGTTGACCAGTTCGTACAGATCAGACCCGTCGTAGATCAGCAGCAGTTGTTCGACCAGTCTGCGGTTGGTTGGCAGGGCTTCGTCGCCGAGATCTTCCCCGGTGAAGGCGCGGTTCATTTCCTCGATCACCTCGACCAGTGAAAAGCTGCGGTCGACTTCCGGCTGCTGCTCGAGCCAGGTCTGCAGGGCCTTGATCTGCGCCAGCGTGGCGGGGTTCTTCAGGCCGTCGCGGTTGGGCGCCGTGAGCACGACTTCCATTGTCGTCACGCCGGACAGGTGGGATTCCACCCGGTCGGTGCTGCGGCTGATGCTGTGCTCCGGCGCAAAGAATTTGAGCAGGTTGGACTCCACCTTCACCTGCATGGCAAGCGGAATCGCGGCCAGTACCAGCAGCACTGCACCGATCAGCACGGCACGCGAGTTGCGAAGGCTGAACACCGCCACGGCGGCCGCAATGCGGCGCGCGTGCGCCATGCCGGAACGGCGGCGCGGCCAGCGCGGCGTGTCCCATTTCAGCAGGATCGGCGGCACCAGGATGAACACCACCAGGAACACCATCAGCGTGCCGATCGCGCCGGACAGGCCGAAGGTCTGCACCGGCGGAATGTCGACCCACAACAGGCTCAGCAGGCCGGCGCCGGTCGTCAGCACATTGAACAGACCGGGCTTGAAGGTTTCCGACAAGGCACGCTTGATGCGTTGTGGACGCGACAGCAGCGCAATGCGGCCACGCTGGATCGCCGCATACAAATGCAGCAGCGTTGCCGTGGTGTAGGCGGCCATCAGGGTGGGGATCATCGCGGTGATCGGCGTGTACGGCTGGCCCGAGGCGACGATGCCGGCCACGCTGACCATCACCACCGTGCCCATCGCCAGGCCGCCGATGATCATCGGCCGCACCCGCCCGACCACCCACCACAGCAAGACCAGGCCGATGATCACGGTGAGCGGAATGAAAATCGCGCTGTCGCGCCACAGCGAGCGCAATTCCTCGACCGTTTGCGCCACGGTGCCGGCGGTCGCGGTCTGATGGGTGTCGAGTTTCTCGGCGCGGATGGCGGCATCGAGCGCGATCGCGATGTCGCGGCGGGCGAGGCTTTCCTTCAGCACCTTGGGCCGCACCACCAGTGCGACGGCCTTGCCGTCGGTCGATACCAGCGTGTTGGGCGCGAACTCGTCGCCGAGCACGCGCGCCTTCCATTTTGCGGGCGTGCGGGACGTGAGGTCATCCGGATCGACCAGCAGGGCCACCTCGAAGCCATCGTCGGTCGCATCGATGTGCTCGGTCGTGGTGAGCGTGAGCACGCGGTCGACCGAGGGATGTGCGTCCAGTGTCTTCGCCACGCGATCGAGTGCGCCGAGAAAAGCCGGGTCGAACAGGTCGTCGCCCTCGAACAGGGCAATCAATGCCTCGTCGCTGGGAAATTCGCGGAACAGCGATTCGCGCAGCTGAATGATGGGCGCGTCGGCAGGCGAGTAGATGTCGCCCGCGTTGTTGAAATGGATGTTGAGCAGGAAGGGCAGCGACGCCGCCTGCAGGCCGAGCAGGATGGCGAGCGCCAGCCATGGCGGCAGCATGCGGCTGCCATTCACCCAGGCTTTCAGCATTTGCATGCGCCCGGCTCGTTCAGAACTTGGTGCGCAGTCCCAGCGTGATCAGCGAATGGTCCTGGTGGAAGCCGCCCAGGGTGCGGTTCTCGCCGTCGAAATAATGCCCGGCAATATAGAGTTCGTGCGGCTCCCAGCCGACATAACTGAGTTTCGGACCGAGGTAGACGTCGCGCACGTTGAAGCCGGTGGCAAAACGCATGGCTGCTTTCCAGCGCCCCTGGCCGAAGGTGGTTTCGATCTCGCCGTTGGCGCCGTAATACTCCTTCAGCTCGAGGATGCTGCGGTCGCTCTGCAGCGCATGCGCGACCAGTTGCAGGTTGACGCGGGTGTCGCCGCCGCCGGGAAAGAATTCCAGTGCGCCGATCCAGTCGAGCGACTGGGTCTTGTCCATTGCCGTGGTGGTGGCAAGCGTGACCGGCACGTCGTCGGTGTAGCCGACTTCCATGCGCCAGGTCAGACCGCCGCTGACCAGTTCCATGTCGGCGCCGACGAAGGTGTTGTACGGATGCACGGCGGTCAGCGAGAGCGTCGGCAGGTCGACCTGATAATACGGCAGCGACTGCCGGGTGCGCGCGAGCGTCAGGCCGAAATCGAAGGGCGCGCCGGTCTTGGTCAGCCGGATGGCGCCGCCGCCGCTGCCCTGTTCGTCTTCTTCAATGCGTGCACCGCTGACCCAGCCGGTGAGCGCCGGGTCGATGCCGATGATCTGGCCGGTGCTGCGATTGATCGGGCTCCACACGCTGGCCACGTCCGGCAATTGCGCGCCGCGAAACAGCGGTAGCCACACTGCGTCCAGCTTGTAGTCGCCCATCGTCTGTTCCCAGCGCGCGGCCAGTTGCGCGCGGCGGCGGTCGGCCAGGTCGTCGAGACTGAAGCGGGTGAGGTCGACGCGGCTGACGCGGTCGGCCAGCGGGACTTCGTCGACGCGGCCCCAGATGATGGTTTGCGCGCCAAACGTCAGGCGGGTGTTGCCCTCGCGATAGCGCACATAGGTGTCGCCGTAGTCGGCCAGCATCTCGTCGTGGTCCATGCTGCCGCCCGCCTGCGCCATGCCGTCGAGCCGTGCGCCGGCGCGGAATTCCCAGTTGCGGCTGGGCTGCCACAACACATAGGCGCTGGCGCGCAATGTCGAGTAGCTGTCGGCCTCGGGGGCGTCGGGCAATGCGCCCGCTTCCAGCAGCAGATCGTCGACGCCGAACTTGAGCGTGGGTTGAAAGCCGCGTGTCACGGGCCTGCGGCTGCGGCTGACCGGCAGCGGCAGGTCGTCCGCCGTGCTTGCCTGTGGCGCGGCGGCCGGCTGTGCCGTGCGCGGGGTGCGCGTCGTAGTACGCGGCGGCGGCAGGTCATCCGGAGTGGTCTGGGCGCCCTCGCGCGGCGGCGGCAACTGGGCCAGCGCAAGGCCGGGCAGGGCGAGTGAGAGGCTCAGGGTCAGCAACAGCTTTTTCATGGGCGATACTCCGATTCCAGGCTTTCGTCGGCCAGGGCTTGTGAGGTGAACAGTTTGGCGGGCAGGCGCTGGTCGTACAGCGCGACGTCGACGACCATGCGGGTTTCGTGACCACTCGACAGGTCGATGATGCGGCTGTCGGTCAGCGTCCAGTAGCCCTGGTTGCGTTTCTTGCCGCGCAGCAGCCAGCGTTTGCCGGGCGTGTCGGCATCCTTCTCGAAATAATCCACGCGTTGTGGAATCGCGGTGGCCGGGTCGATCCAGCTGATGCGCTTGCTGTAGGCCGAATTCTTGGGGTCGACCGGCACGCTTTCGATCACGTCGCACAGGATGCCGTTTTCGGCCTGTTTGCCGAGCAGGCGATGGTGGTCTTTCGACGGCTTGCGCTCCTGCAGGTCCTCGAAATACAGGTCGGAGCCGACAAAGCGGCCGCCCTTGCGGTCGCTGGAAATGCGCCGCACGCGATCGAGTGCGGGCAGATACAGCCACTGGTCGGCGTCGCCGTCGGCCTTGTCAATGCTCAACAGGCCGGTGCCGGCGATGTCTTCCGGATAGACGAAGCGGATCAGGTTAGCGGTTTCGCCGCTGGACAGGTCGAGGCGGTAGGTGACGATCTCGCGGATGCGCGGGGCGCGGCCTTTCTCGGTGAGCACCATGCGCCCCAGCGTGGTGAGGTCGCGGCCGTTGGGCCGGTCGTAGACTTTTTGCGCCAGTTCCGCCGCGCTGTCGGCGTGGGCCGGGCTGACGGCGAGCAGTAGCGCGAACAGCAGAAAACGGACGAAATGCGACGCGGGGCAGAGGGGCATGTGGGTTCCGGACGGTGGGGCGCACACTGACTAAGGGCTTGTCAGGTTTGAACTTTACCGCAAAACCGGCGCGCTGCCTGTGCGCGCACTGGATTCCGGGGCTTGAATATGATAAAAAGACAATGTTATCTATTAACGGGTGGCAATCATGGCATCGATCTCCCTCGATTTGCTGCAGAAATACAGCGTGCCCGGTCCGCGCTACACCTCGTACCCGACCGCGCCGTACTTTCATACCGGCTTCGGCGAGGCCGACTGGCGCCGTGCGCTGGCCGCCCCCGCCGCGGACCGCGGATTGTCGTTGTATGCCCATATCCCGTTCTGCGATTCGCTCTGCTATTACTGCGGCTGCAACATGGTGGCCACCCGCGACTACGGCAAGACCGTGCCGTATCTCGCCGCGCTCGACCGCGAAATGGCGACATCGGCGGCACAGATCGATCCGGCGCGCGTGGCGCGTCAGTTGCACTGGGGCGGCGGCACGCCCACCTACCTCAATCCCGACGATATCCGTCGCCTGATGGCGATGATGCGCTCGCATTTCACGCTGGCGGACGATGCCGAGATCAGCTGCGAAGTGGATCCGCGCGAGCTGACGTTCGAGCACCTCGCGGCGCTGCGCGAAACCGGCTTCAACCGCGTGTCCTTCGGCGTGCAGGACATGGATCCCGACGTGCAGCAGGCGGTCAACCGCATCCAGTCGGAATTCCTGATCCGGCAGGTGCTCGACTGGTCGCGCGAGCTCGGTTTTTCCAGCATCAACCTGGACCTGATCGTCGGCTTGCCGAAGCAGACCGTCGACAGCTTCCGCCGCACCCTCGAGCGGGTGTCGGTCTGGGCGCCCGATCGCCTGGCGGTGTTCGCCTACGCCCACGTGCCGTGGATGAAGAAGCACCAGTCCCTGATCAGCGAAGCCGACCTGCCGGATTCGGCGACGCGGCTGGCCCTGCAGCAGTCGGTGAATGAGGTGCTGGGCGCGGCGGGCTACGTTAACATCGGCCTCGACCACTTCGCCCGCCCCGAGGACGAACTGGTGCGCGCGCAGCAGAACAAGACGCTGTGGCGCAATTTCCAGGGCTATACCACGCACAAGGACTGCGACATCATCGCTTTCGGCGCCTCCAGCATCAGCCAGACTGCCGACGTCTACATGCAGAACGACAAGAAGCTCAAGTCGTATCAGGCACGTGTCGATGCCACCGGCTTTGCCGTCGAGCGCGGGTTGCGGCTGACGCAGGACGACCGCATTCGCCGCGACGCGATCACCCGCGTGATGTGCGACCTCGAACTCGACTTTGCGGCATTCGGCCGCGAATGGGACATCGCGTTTGCCGATTACTTCGCCGATGCGCTGGCCGACCTGCGCCCGCTCGCCTCCGACGGCCTGGTCGAGATCGCGCCAGACCGGGTCCGGGTCACCGCCAGCGGTCGCTTGTTCCTGCGCAACATCGGCATGTGCTTCGACCGCTACCTGAAGGAAGCGGCCAGCGCACAGCCGCGCTACTCGCGTACCGCCTGAATCCGCCCAGAGGGGCGCGCTGCCGCCCGGATTGCGCGATTCGATTGACAAACCCGCCGCGACTTCGCACAGTCGGTTCCACAATAAGCGGAGATTTGCGAACGATGGGTTTCGACGGGATCAGGCACGGCGGTCGCTGGTATGACGCAGTACGGGCGCGCTGACGCCGGCGGGGAGTCGCAGCGAGCAATGCGGCAGCGCCTGCTGCTGCCGCTGGCCACCGGGCTGGGCTATTACCTCGGCGCAGTGCTCGGCGTGGCCGCTTCGTCCATGCCCGAGGGCATCTCCGTCTTCTGGCTACCCAACGGCATCCTGCTCGCCGCCCTGCTGCTGGTGCACCGGCGCGACTGGCCGCTGCACCTGGCGGCCGCGGTGCTGGCGGAACTCGCGGCCGACCTGCCCACGTTCACCTTGTTGCAAGCGCTCGGCTTTGCCGCCGTCAACCTGTTCGAATGCCTGCTGGCGGCGTGGTTGCTGCAGCGTGTCGCCCGTCCGTTCGCGCTCGACCGGCTGCGCCATGTTGGGCTGTTCGGCCTGTATGCGCTGGTGGTCGCTTGCGGGATGGCTGCGCTGCTGGGCGCAGCCATCTACGCCGCGAGCCCTCGACGGCCACTTCGTTCTGGGATTTCTGGCTGATCTGGTGGTTGGGCGACGGCCTCGGCGTGCTGCTGGTGACGCCACTGCTGCTGAGCTGCCTGCAGGGCGCGTGCCCGCCGCTCGAGCGCCGCCTGGAAGCGGCGGCGCTGCTTGCGCTGACCCTGCTGCTTGCACTGTGGATTTTTTCGGAGGCGGCCGGCAGTACCGACACTTTTTACAAGCGGGCCTTCCTGCTGACGCCGCTGCCCGTGTGGGCGGCCGTCCGCTTCGGCGTGCGTGGCGCGGCTAGCATCATGCTGGTGATCGCCGCCATTGCCATCGTCGCCACGCTGCATGGCCTGGGCCCGCTGGTGCTGGCGACGCCGAAGAACACGGCGCTTCTACTGCAGGAGTATCTGGCCCTGCAGGCCTTCACCTCGCTCGCGCTCGCCGCGCTGTTGCAGGAATTGCAGCAGCGCGGTGAGCGCCTGCGCATCCGCGAACAGGCCATCGGGGCGATCAACGACGGCGTGGTGGTTCTCGATGCCGGTGCGGCGGACATGCCTGTCGCCTACGCCAACCCGGCATTCAAGGCAATGCCGGGTCCACTGGCCGACGCCGTGCTCGCCCGCAGCCGGCGCGCCCTGCAGGACGACGCCGGCGACACGTCGGGATCCGGTAGCGTCGGCCCTGCGTTGCGGGTGGGACACTCCGTGCGCACGCTGCTGCATGAACGCGGGCAGGACGGCACGGAATTCTGGAACGAACTGCGCATCGACCCGGTGCGCAATGCGCGCGGTGAAGTCACCCACTATGTCGCCATCCAGCGCGACATGAGCGACGTCAAGCACAATGAAGCGAAGCTGCGTGCCGCGCACGATGCACTCGATCGCCTCAATCGCGAACTCGAAGCGCGGGTTGAGGCGCGCACCCATGAACTGCAGCGCGCTAATGAGCATCTCGAGGAACTGGCGTCGATCGATCCGCTGACCGGCGCCAGCAACCGCCGTCATTTCCTGGCGCAGGCGCAGGTCGAGATCAGCCGTGCGCGGCGGCTGGACCTGGCGCTTTCGGTGATCATGGTCGATATCGACTTTTTCAAGACCATCAACGATCGCTACGGCCATGAGGCCGGCGACAAGGTGCTGGCGGCACTTTCCACAACGATCCATGCCACGCTGCGCGGCGGCGATATTTTCGCGCGGCTGGGCGGCGAGGAATTCATCGTCATGCTGCCGGGGCAGGCTCTGTCCGACGCCGTGCAGATGGCCGAACGCCTGCGTCTGCTGATTGCGCAAACCGAGGTGCCGGGTTGCCCGGCCCACATCACCGTCAGCGCGGGGGTGGCAGGTCTGGTGAATGCAATGGACGAAGGAATCGATGGCCTGCTGCGGCGCGCCGACCGTGCGCTGTACCAGGCCAAGGAACAGGGCCGCAACCAGGTCTGTGTCGCGCCTGCGGCGCAGGATACGGCGGCCGGCGCGTAAGGCGCTAGGCCACTAACAGCAGTCGCCTTCGCCCTCGCGCTTGGGGCAGCCCGCAGGCCGCTTGGGCGGCGGTAGCGGGCAACGGTTGATTTCATCGGCGCTGCGCTGGAAATAGCAGGTCAGCATGCTGGACGAGATGCACAACAACCAGAACACGAAAAAGCCGATGGTGTAGGCGGCGATGCGATGCTCGATCAGCGGCTCGCCGCGATAGACGATCTCGAGCGGATCGAACAGGGTGGTGAAAAGAATGTCGGCCACCCCGGCAACCAGGAAGGACGGCCACAGAATCTGGATCAGGCGCTGCATCATGGCGTGCTCCTCGACGGGGTGATCAGTCTTCTTCCGGGTTGTTCATCTTGCGCTTGAACCACGCCGACAGGAAGAACCCCATGCCGATGATGAACAGGATGGTGAACAGGCTCAACAGGCCGATCGGGCTGGTGAACAGCAGATCAAGTACGACGTCCATTTCAGTCTCCTTCTGAAAGCACGGTGGATGCGGCGCCCGTCGTCAACACGACGGTTTCGCCAAGCGGGGTATGCAGCACGCCGGACAGGCGCCAGGTCGCGGCGGCATCCGACAGCAGCGCATGCCATTTGCCGTCGGCGAGCGCGGGAAAACGCGCCTGGTAGCGTCCGCCGCCGGTATGTTCGAGCGCCAGGGTCTGGTCCTGGCCCTGGCGGGTCGGGTGGGCCAGCACCAGTGCAAGCTGCGCCGGATAGGCCGGCAGCCGTCCGCCCAGCGTCAGCGCCAGCATGCCGTCCTCGACCCGCAGCGCGGCATGCAGCGCCAGGTCGCGCGCGACGTCGTCGCGCGCCAGGGTCTGGTTGATCGCGAGCCCCGCCTTGTAGTAATCCCCCACCACCAGGCCGTCTGCGCTCTTTGCGGCAATCCACACCGTGGTCAGGCCGGCGATGACCGCGGTGGCCGGCAGGCTGATCAGAAACCACGGCCACGGTTCGCGGTACCAGGGCTTGCTTGCGGTGGGGGTGAGCGGGTTCATGACGCCATGCCTCGAAGAAACTAGCGGTTGAAGAATTTGGTGGCGACTTCGTCGCGGATGCGCGCGTCGTCGGTGGCCTGGATCGTGAACGTCACCTCGATCGAACGGCTTTTCAACTCGACCGGATCGGCAATCAGGCTCACCGGGATGTCGACGGTCTGCAACGGCGCGGCGGCGATCTCGCGCGCGGCGGTCACCACCTGCAGGCCTTCGATGCCGTGCGCCGTCAGGGTGTAGCGGTGCGGCTGGCTGTCCTTATTGATGAGCTGCAGGCGATAGACGTTCTCGATCATGCCTTCGTCGGTTTCCTTCGACAACGCCACGCGATCGCGCACCACGTCGACGCGCAGCGGCACGCGGGTGGCCAGGCTCCAGACGAAGGCGCCGCCGATCAGTGCCAGCAGCACGGTGTAGATGATCGTGCGCGGGCGCAGCACGTGCTTGAGGATGCTGCTGTCGGGGTATTTGCCCTTCACCACGTTTTCCGTGGTGTAGCGGATCAGTCCGCGCGGGTAGCCCATCTTGTCCATGATCTGGTCGCAGCCGTCGATGCAGGCGGCGCAGCCGATGCATTCGTATTGCAGGCCATTGCGGATGTCGATGCCGGTGGGGCAGACCTGCACGCAGACATTGCAGTCGACGCAGGTGCCCAGCCCGGCCGCCTTGTAATCGGTCTTCCTGCTGCGCGGTCCGCGAGGCTCGCCGATTGAACTGTCGTAGGTGACGGTCAGCGTGTCGGAATCGAACATCACGCTCTGGAAGCGTGCATAGGGACACATGTAGGTGCACACCTGCTCGCGCATGAAGCCGGCATTGCCCCAGGTGGCAAACGCATAGAACAGGATCCAGAAGCTTTCCCACGGGCCGAGGTTGAAGTGCATGACTTCGGCGACCAGCGTCTGGATCGGGGTGAAGTAGCCGACGAAGGTGAAGCCGGTCCACAGCGCGATCACGAACCACACCAGATGCTTGGCGCCGCGGCGGCGCAGCTTGGTGGCGTTCCAGGGTGTTTTGTCGAGCCGCTTGCGGGCGACGTGGTCGCCTTCCAGCCAGCTTTCCACCCACATGAAGATTTCGGTGTACACCGTCTGCGGACAGGCATAGCCGCACCACAGCCGCCCGGCGACCGCGGTGAACAGGAACAGCGCCAGCGCGGACAGGATCAGGAGGCCGGTGAGGTAGACGAAATCCTGCGGCCAGAACACCAGGCCAAAGATGTAGAACTTGCGCGCGGCCAGATCGAACAGCACTGCCTGACGGTCGTCCCACTTGATCCAGGGCAGACCGTAGTACAGCAGCTGGGTGAGCAGCACCAGCGCGATGCGCCAGTTGGCAAACACCCCGTGCACCGCGCGCGGCTGGATTTTTTGCCGGATCGCATAGAGCTGCTGTTCGATCGGGGCGTCGGCGGCGTCGGGCTGTGTGTTGTCGGTCACTGAGTGGGTCCGTGTGGGGCTGAGCCGCTTGAGTGCACTGTGTCAATGCACTCAAGCGGCCCGCCGGAAGGGTCCGGCGAGCGCACCCTGGCTTACTTCGTCTGCTGCGACAGGCTGTATACGTAGGCGGTCAGCAGATGCAGCTTGGCCTCCTTGTTGGACGTGGTGCCGAGCGTCTGGGCGATGCTGGGCATCACCCCGTTGCGGCCCTTGGCGATGCTCTCGATGATCGCGCCTTCCGATCCGCCGTACAGCCACACCTTGTCCGTGAGGTTGGGCGCGCCCATCGCCTGCATGCCGGTGCCGTCGGGCATGTGGCACGCGGCGCAGTTTTCGGCAAACTTCGTCCGGCCCGCGTCGGCGAGCGCCGCGTCGTGCTTGCGGCCCGACAACGACATCACGTAATGGGCCACTTCCTTCGTGCCCTGCGCGCCGAGCGCTTCGCCCATTGCCGGCATGATGCCCGAGCGTCCGTCGGTCAGCGTGGCGCGAATCGTGTCGGGGTCGCCGCCGTAGAGCCAGTCGCCGTCGGTCAGGTTGGGGTAGCCGGTGGCGCCTTCCGCGTTCGAGCCGTGGCACTGCGAACAGTAGGTCAGGAACAGGTTCCTGCCGATGGCGCGCGCATCGGCGCTGGTGGCAACGGTGGGAATATCCTGCTGCATGAAGGAAGCGTACACCGGCTGGAATTTGGCTTCGGCCGCTTGCACCTCGGCCTCGTATTCGCCGAGCTGCGTCCACTTCAGCAGGCCGGGGAAAGTGCCCAGCCCGGGCCACAGCGCCAGGTACACCAGCGCAAACACCAGGGTGCCGTAGAACAGCCCCAACCACCAGCGCGGCAGCGGGTTGTTGAGGTCCCGCAGGTCGCCGTCCCAGGTGTGTTCCATCAACTCGGGTTTTTCGCCGGGGGCGAGCTTGCGGGTGGTCTGCGACTTGAGAAAAATCCAGGTGCCGACGATGCTCAACACAGTGAGCACGCTGATGAAAATCGACCAGAAGCCGTGGGTGAAATCGCTCATTGCTTGTCTCCTTTTTGGGCGGGTGCGTCGTCTTCGTCGAAAGGCAATTTGCCGGCGTCTTCAAAACGCTGCTTGTTGCGCTTGCTGAAGGCCCACCAGACGATGCCGATGAACACCACGATGAAGATGACGGTGACGATGCCGCTGAGGGTGCCGCTGTCCATGCCGCGCGCTCAGTTCTTCGGGGCGTGGATGCCCAGCACCTGCAGGTAGGCGACGACCGCATCCAGCTCGGTCTTGCCTTCCAGTTCGGTCGGCGCCGCGGCGATTTCCGCCTCGCTGTAGCCGTGGCCGACCAGGTTCAGCCGCCGCATCTTGGTCTGGATCGCCGCATCCTTGAGCGGACGATCGAGCCAGGGGTAGGCCGGCATGTTGGACTCAGGCACCACGTCGCGCGGGTTCATCAGGTGCGCCACGTGCCAGGCGTCGGAGTAGCGCCCGCCGACGCGATGCAGGTCGGGCCCGGTGCGCTTGGAGCCCCACAGGAACGGACGGTCATAGACGAATTCACCGGCGACCGAGTAGTGGCCGTAGCGCTCGGTTTCGGCGCGGAACGGACGCACCATCTGCGAGTGGCAGCCGACGCAGCCTTCGCGGATGTAGATGTCGCGCCCCGACAGCTGCAGCGCGGTGTAGGGTTTGAGACCCGCCACCGCGGTGGTGGTCGAGGTCTGGAAGAACAGCGGCACGATCTGCACCAGGCCACCGACGCTGACGATCAGGATGGTCAGCACGATCAGCAGGCCGAGGTTCTTTTCGATGGTTGCATGCGAAATCATGGTCGGTCTCCTCAGGCGTGAACGGCTTGCGGGATGGCGGCGTCATTCACCACGCGTCCCTGGCGGGTGGTCTGCCAGACGTTGTAGGCCATGATCAGCATGCCGCTGAAGAACAGCGCGCCCCCCAGCAGGCGGATGCCGTAGAAGGGATACATGTTGTCGAGCACCTGGGCGAAGCTGTAGGTCAGCGTGCCGTCGGCGTTGGCCGCGCGCCACATCAGGCCCTGCGCCACCCCGGCGATCCACATCGAGGCGATGTACAGCACCACGCCGATGGTCGAGAGCCAGAAATGCCATTCGATGAGCCGGGTGCTGAACATCGACTCGCGGCCGAACAGCCGCGGGATCAGGTAATACATCGAGCCGATGGTGATCATCGCCACCCAGCCCAGCGCGCCCGAGTGCACATGGCCGACAGTCCATTCGGTGTAATGCGACAGCGCGTTGACCGTCTTGATCGACATCATCGGCCCCTCGAAGGTCGACATGCCGTAGAACGACAGCGCGGTCACCATGAACTTGAGGATGGGGTCGGTGCGCAGCTTATGCCACGCGCCCGACAGCGTCATGATGCCGTTCATCATGCCGCCCCACGAAGGTGCCAGCAGCATCAGCGAAAACACCATGCCGAGCGATTGCGCCCAGTCGGGCAGCGCGGTGTACTGCAAGTGGTGCGGGCCCGCCCACATGTAAATGAAGTTGAGTGACCAGAAGTGGACGATCGACAGCCGGTAGGAGTAGATCGGGCGGCCGGCCTGCTTGGGGATGAAGTAATACATCATGCCGAGGAAGGCGGTGGTGAGGAAAAAGCCCACCGCATTGTGGCCGTACCACCACTGAACCATTGCATCCTGCACGCCGGCATAGACCGGGTAGGACTTGGTCAGCGTCACCGGCAGTTCGGCGCTGTTGACGAGGTGCAGCAGCGCGATCACCAGGATATAAGCGCCGAAGAACCAGTTGGATACGTAAATGTGTTTGGTCTTGCGCTTGACGATGGTGCCGAAGAACACCAGCGCGTAGGACACCCACACCACCGTGATCAGGATGTCGATCGGCCATTCCAGCTCGGCGTATTCCTTGGAGGAGGTCATGCCCAGCGGCAGCGTGATGGCGGCCAGCACGATCACCAGTGTCCAGCCCCAGAAGGTGAAGGCCGCCAGCTTCTCGGCCCACAATCGCACCTGGCAGGTGCGCTGCACGATGTAGTAGGAGACCGCGAACATCGCCGAGCCGCCGAAGGCGAAAATCACCGCGTTGGTATGCAGGGGTCGCAGCCGGCCGTAGGACAGCCATTCGATGCCGAAGGTCAGGTCCGGCCAGATCAGCTGCGCGGCCAGGATCACCCCGACCAGCATGCCGACGATTCCCCATACCACCGTCATGATGGCGAACTGGCGGACGACCTTGTAGTTGTAGGTTGTCGCTTCCATACACGTCTCCCGTGATTGATGACTGATTTTTGCGTGCGCCGGCAGCCGGCTTTCACATATGCGGATAAATATATCTATTTATACTGGAGTGTGTCAAGTTGTCGCACCCCGCTCGGGCAGGCGATGGGTGAACGGTGTTGTTTTCGGGAGAACGGGCGCCATCCCTGTTTTTATGTCAGATTTGGATTTGGTATAGAACAAATTCAGCACAATGGATATACACCACACGCCCCAACCGCTTGCCACCCGGCTCTGCATCATTCGCCATGGCGAAACCGACTGGAATGCCGCAGGCCGCATCCAGGGCCATACCGATGTGCCGCTGAATGCCACCGGCCGCGCGCAGGCGCTGGCGATGGCATTCAATGCCGCGCACCACCGCTTCAACGCGGTCTACAGCAGCGATCTGCTGAGGGCGAGCGAGACGGCGCAGATGCTGGCGCTGCGCGAAGACCACACGGTGAAGCTGCTGCCGCAACTGCGCGAACGGCATTTCGGCATTTTTCAGGGGCTGACCGCCGCGCAGGGTGCCGAACGTCATCCTGAGGCCTATACGCACTACGTCGCGCGCGACCCGGACTACGATTTCGAGACCGGGGAATCGCTGCATGCCTTCGCCGAACGCGTTACCGCAGGCATCGCGTGGCTGGTCCGCCATCACGGAGGACAGACGCTTGCAGTGGTCAGCCACAGCGGCGTGCTCGACGTCGTGTATCGCCGCGCCACCGGCAGGCCCCTCAGCGCGCCGCGCGATTTCAAGATTCCCAACTGCGGCCTCAACTGGTTCCACATCGACGGCCAGGGCTGGCATCTCGAATCCTGGGCCGACCGCCACTATCTGCACGAGGTGCTGATGGAGCCGCCCGAATGAGCGCCGCCGATCACATCGTGCTGCTGCGCCACGGCCACAGCGAATGGAACCTGTCCGACCGCTTCACCGGCTGGACCGATATTCCGCTGACCGGCGTCGGCCTCGCCGAGGCGACCGCGGCAGGACGGCGTCTGGCACAGGCGGGCTATGGCTTCGACGAGGTGCATGGCTCGGTGCTGCAGCGCACGCGCCAGACGGCCGACGCGCTGCTGGCGGCCATGGGCACGCCCGCGGTGCCGCTGTTCACCGACTGGCGGCTGAACGAACGGCATTACGGCGCGCTGCAGGGCCTGAACAAGGGCGAGATCTTTTCCACCTGGGGCGAAGCGGCCTCGCGTCGCTGGTGGCGCGGCTACACCGAACCGCCGCCGCCGCTGGACTGGGACGATCCGCGTCATCCGCGCTTCGATCCCCTGTATGCGGACCTGGCGCCTGCGGATCTGCCGGCCAGCGAAAGCCTGCGCGACTGCCAGCAGCGCATGCTGCCCTACTGGCATGCGGTGCTGGTGCCGCGAATCGAGGCGGGGCGGCGCATCCTGGTGATCAGCCACGGCAACACCCTGCGTGGGCTGGTGATGCATCTGGATGGCCTGTCGGCCGAGGCGATGGAGCAGGTGGAAATCCCTTCCGGCGTGCCGCTGGTCTACCGCTTCGGCCCCGGTCTGTCGGTGCAGGGCCACGTCTGGCTGGACAGCCCGGCCGCCACGCCCGCGGCCTGACTCAGCCCACGCCCAGATCCTGCGCCAGCCCGGCATGGGTGATGGCGCCGGCATGCACGTGCAGGCCGGCCTTCAGTCCGGCATCCGACTCCAGCGCGACCAGCCCGCGCTGCGCCAGCGCGAATACATGCGGCAGCGTGGCGTGGGTCAGCGCCTGGGTGGCGGTGTGCGCCACCGCGCCGGGCATGTTGGTGACGCAGTAGTGGACGATGCCTTCGGCGACGAAGAAGGGGGCGCTGTGGGTTGTGGGGCGCGACGTCTCGGCGATGCCGCCCTGGTCGATCGCCACATCGACCAGCACCGACCCTGCCGGCATCCGCTGCAGCGCGGTGCGGCTGATCAGGCGGGGCGCGTGGCGGCCGGGGATCTGCGCCGCGCCGATCACGATGTCGGCGACCGCAAGCGCATCGGTGATCGCTTCCGGCGACGAAAAGCGGGTTTCCACCCGCGCGCCGAACTGCGCTTCGGCGCGCGCGAGCGCATCGCGCATGCGGTCGATCAGCGTGACCCGCGCGCCGAGTCCGACCGCCATGCGCGCCGCGCCCATGCCCACCACGCCGGCGCCGATGACCAGCACATGCGCCGGCGGCACGCCGGGCATGCCGCTGATCAGCTTGCCGTTGCCGCCGTGTGATTTGTGCAGGCCGAGCGCACCCATCTGCGGCGCCAGCCGTCCCGCAATGTCCGACATCGGCTGCAACAGCGGCAGGCCGCCGCCGGGGCCGCTCACGGTTTCGTAGGCAATCGCGGTCACGCCGTGCGCCATCAGCGCACGCGCGAGCTCGGGCGCAGCCGCCAGGTGCAGGTAGCAGAACAGCAGCTGGCCGTTGCACAGCCAGGCGACTTCATCCGGCTGTGGCTCCTTCACCTTGACCACCAGATCGGCGGCCCAGACCTGGTCCGGCGTGACCGCCACCGTTGCGCCGGCAACGCGGTAGGCCGCATCGGAAAACCCCGCTTCCGCGCCGGCGCCGGTTTCGACGCTGACCCGGTGACCGGCCTCGGTCAATACGCGCGCGCCTTCCGGGGTGAGTGCCACCCGGTATTCGTGGTTCTTGATTTCCCTGGGGATGCCGATATGCATGACGGTCTCGCGCGCGTTGGAATGGTCGCAGCATAACCAAAGTGGCCGCGTGCCTGAAGTGTAGCCGGCTAGCGAGCGGGCGCAGGATCGGCGCGGCGCACGAAGCGGTAGTACGCCGGCGGGACGCGATCGAGCCGGATCTCGCGCATGCCCCAGTGGACCGGAATGCGGCCGACGCTGCGGTAGGGCCCCAGCATCGACGGCGCGGCCTGCACGTCATAGAGCCCCGGCGTGAGCAGCCGCGCCGACACGCTCAGGCCGCCCTCGCGGGCCGGGTGCGCGACGCCGGCAAACGGTCGCGCCAGCGGCTCGCCGATGAACAGTCCCTGTCCGGGCATCTGCACGCTTTTCCAGTAGGCCTCGATCAGGGTTGCGCCCTGCAGGTAGCGCGCCATGACGATGTCCGGCAGCGGAAACTTGCCGGGAAAATTGCACGGCTCGACCACGGCGCCGTAGCTGCCGGTGGCGCCGGCCTGGAGCCAGGCGAGACTGCTCATCTGGCTGCCGCCGAACAGCACGCCGCCGGCCGAGGTGAGGTGGTCGCCGATCGCGCCGGGCAGAAAAGTGTTGCGGTCGAGCCCCGGCACCTGCGTGCTGCCGGTGAAATAGAACATCACATCGGACTTGTTTTCGAGCGCGTCGGCTTCGACGATGTCGACCGGAAAGATGTGCTGCATGCGGGCGCGCAATGCGCCGTAGCCGCCGGCGCGCACGTTGCGGGCACGGTCGCGGGTGCTGACGAGGTAGGCGGTGCCCGCCGGGTTGCTGCCGTCGGCGGCCACGCCGCGGTCGATCAGCTGCTTCGCGTCGGCCACGCTGGCGGCGGCCAGGCTCATCGTCGGGCGGATCCGGTGCGTCGTGTGGGGATGCGTTGCCGCGCTGTTGAAATAGGGGCTGGCCTGCGTCGGCCGGCAATCGCTGGCGCAATAGGAAGCGTCGAAGCCGAACGCGAAGGCCGCGGTGATCGACATGCAGTCCACCCGCCAGGGCTGCGCCCAGGTGAGCGCATAGGCCTGGACGTGTGCGGGCGTGGCGCGGTCAACCTGCTGCTTCAGCGCGGCGAATTCCGTGCGGCCGAGCGTGCTGTGTCCCGGCCGGAAGCGGACGTGGATCAGATTGGCCGCCGGGATGCCGCGCTTCTCGCGGTAATAACGGGCGATTTCAATGCTGTCGGGATCGTCATCGTTGACGATGACGCCCAGTTGTTCCGGCGTCAGCGCGGGTTGGGGAAAATGGGTGACGATTGCCTGCTCGGGCGGCGCGGCGTGGGCAGCCGCGTGCATCAGCAGGGCGAGCAGGACGGCAAGCAGCCGCCGTCCAAAGATCAAGCCAGACGCTCCACGCATTCCTTCACCAGTTCGGGGCCGCGATAGATCAGGCCGGTGTAGAGCTGCACCAGCGTGGCGCCGGCGGCGATTTTCTCCGCGGCGTCGGCGCCCAAGAGGATGCCGCCGACGCCGATGATCGGCACTTCGTTCTGCAGATGGCGCGCCAGTTCGCGAATCACGCGGGTCGACGCCGCGCGCACCGGCGCGCCGGACAGGCCGCCGCCCTCGTCGGCGTTCGGCAGGCCGGCGACCGCGTCGCGCGCGAGCGTGGTGTTGGTGGCGATCACCGCGTCGATGCGATGCATCATCAACAGCGCGGCGATCGCGGCGATCTGCGCGTCGTCGAGGTCAGGCGCGATCTTCAGTGCGATCGGCACGTATTTTCCATGCTGCTGCGCGAGGTCGGACTGCCGGTGCTTGATCGCCGATAGCAGCGCGTCGAGCGCCTCGTCCTTCTGCAGTTCGCGCAGGTTCGCCGTGTTGGGCGAGGAAATGTTCACCGTCACGTAGCGGGCGTGCGCATACACCTTGTCGAGACAGACCAGGTAATCGTCGACTGCGTGCTCGTTCGGCGTGTCCTTGTTCTTGCCGATGTTGATGCCGAGCACGCCAGTGAATCCGCTGGCCGCAACGTTCCGCACCAGGTTGTCGACGCCGAGGTTGTTGAAGCCCATGCGGTTGATGATCGCCTCGGCCTTCGGCAGGCGGAACATCCGCGGCGGCGGGTTGCCGGGCTGCGGGCGCGGCGTCACCGTGCCGATCTCGATGAAGCCGAAGCCCAGCGCCGCCAGCGCGTTGATGTGTGCGCCGTCCTTGTCGAGGCCGGCGGCCAGGCCGACGGCGTTGGGGAAATCGATCCCCATTACACGCACCGGCGTGCCGGCTACGCGCGGCAGCAGTCCCAGCAAGCCGGTCCGATGCGCGACATCGAGGCTGGCGAGGGTGAAGCGGTGTGCATCTTCGGGGTCGAGCGAGAACAGGGCGGGACGGAGCAGCGAATAGAGCATGGTTCAGGCGGGTGAGTGGGAAGGGGGGCGCTGCGTGGCGGCTTCGACCGAACCCGCTTCGGGGTCGTCGAACACGGCCTGGTCGAACGCGTTTTCGCTCTTGGCGACGATGCAGCTGATGGCCGCATCGCCGGTGACGTTGGTCACGGTGCGCATCATGTCGAGCAGGCGGTCGACGCCGATGATGAGCGCGATGCCCTCGACCGGCAGGCCGACCTGGCCCAGCACCATGGTCAGCGTGACGAGGCCCACCGCGGGAATCGCTGCGGTGCCGACCGAGGCGAGCGTGGCGGTGAGCACCACCAGCAGGTAGTCGGTGAGCGAAAGATCGACGCCGTAGACGTTGGCGATGAACACCGTGGCCACGCCCTGCATCATCGCGGTGCCGTCCATGTTGATGGTGGCGCCGAGAGGCACGCTGAACGAGGCGACGCTGTTCTTCACGCCCATTTTCTTTTCCACCGTGTGCAGCGTCACCGGAATGGTGGCGCCGGAACTCGCGGTGGAAAACGCGAACGCCGCCGGGTCGCGCATCTTTTTCAGGAAAGTGAGCGGGTTGAGCCCGGCCAGCGTGCGCAACAGCAGCGGATAGACGCCGAACACCTGTATCGCCAGCGCGGCGGTCAGCGTGAGGAAATAGGCCGCCAGCGGCAGCAGCAGGTCGAGTCCCTGGGTGGCGAAGGTGCGGCTGATCAGCGCAAACACGCCGTAGGGCGCAAGCCGCATGATCCATTCGACCATGTGCATGATGACCGCATTGAGGTCGGTGAACAGGTTGAGCACGTGCGTGCCGCGCGCGCCCGACATGGTGATCGCGACGCCGAGCAGCAGCGCGAACACGATGATCTGCAGCATGTTGCCCTCGGCCATCGCCGCCACCGGATTGGTCGGAACCATGTCGATCAGCACCTGGGTCAGCGGCGGCGCGTCCTTGCCGGAAAAGCTGGCGCTCGTCTCGCCGGCATCGAAGCCCTCGCCAGGCCCGACCACGCCGGCCAGGCTGAGTGCAATCGTGACTGCGATCGCCGTCGTCGCCAGATACAGCCCCAGCGCCTTGGCACCGATACGGCCCAGGGCGCGCAGGTCGGACAGAGCAGTGACGCCCACCACCAGCGACACCAGCACCAGCGGCACCACCATCATTTTCAGCGCGGCCACGAACACCGAGCCGATTACATGCAGGATGCCGTCCACCACGAAGGTCTGCATCCACGGCGTCGCACCCAGCAGGTTGAGCGCAACGCCCAGCCCGATGCCGGCGACCATCGCGATCACGATCTGGCGGGTCAGGCGATGGGTATCAGGTGCGGCCATGGCGAGCGGGGGCGGTCGTCAACATGGCGCGAGTTTAACAGGCCGATTCCGGCCGGCTAGCGTGCGGCGTTCGGGGTATGATTCTGAACTTGCGCACGACTGTGCGTGTCCGTCTGTTTCAAACCCTGTTCTGTTACCCAACTTATAGACAAACCCATGACTTTTCCGTCTTTCCTGCAGCGACTCGTATTGATTTCCAGTCTGTTGACGGCACCGGCCGCCTGGAGCGCCACCGTTCCTCCGCCCCCGCAGCTGAGCGCCAAATCCTGGGTGCTGATGGATGTCGCCAGCGGCACCATCCTGGTCGACCATCTGGGCGCGGTGCGCCTGCCCCCCGCCAGCCTCACCAAGCTGATGACCGCACACGTTGCCGCCCTCGAACTCCAGCGCGGCAAGGTCAAGGAGAGCGATCTCGTCACCATCAGCGAAAAAGCCTGGCGCATGGGCGGCTCCAAGATGTTCGTCCACGTCGGCAACCAGGTCGCGGTCAGCGATCTGCTGCGCGGCATCATCGTGCAGTCGGGCAACGATGCCAGCATTGCGCTGGCCGAACATCTCGCCGGCAGCGAGGAAACCTTCGCCGCGATGATGAACCAGGAAGCGAAGCGGCTGGGCCTGGCCGACACCCAGTTCGTCAACGCTACCGGCTGGCCGGCCGAAGGCCATTATTCAAGCGCGCTCGACATGGCCAAGCTGGCGCGGGCCATCGTGATCGAGGACCCCGATCACTACGCGATGTATGCCGAAAAGGAATTCGTCTGGAGCGGCATCAAGCAGCCCAACCGCAATCTGCTGTTGTGGCGCGACCCCAGCGTCGACGGCCTGAAGACCGGCCACACCGAGGAAGCCGGCTACTGCCTGGTCGCCTCGGCCAAGCGTGACGGCATGCGCCTGGTCGCCTCCGTCTTCGGCACCGAAAGCGAAGCCGCGCGCGCCACCGAAACCGCGACGCTGCTGGGCTATGGCTTCCGCTTCTTCGAGAACAAGACCTTCCACGAACAGGGCGAAGTGGTGACCCAGGTGCCACTGTGGAAAGGCGCCGCACGCATGGTCAAGGCCGGCGTCAGCACCGACCTCGCCGTCACCGTTGCCCGCGGCACGGCCGACACCCTGAGCACGCGGGTGGTGCTGGATCCGAAACTGATCGCACCGGTGCAGCAGGGTCAAGTCATCGGCAAGATCGAAGTGCTGCAGGGTGAAAAGGTGCTGAATCAGGCCGACGTGGTTGCGATGGAAACCATCGAGGAAGGCGGCTTCTTCCGCCGCGTGTGGGACAGCATTCGCCTGTTCTTCAAGGGCATCTTCGGCTGACCATCACGCGCAAACAAAAAGGCGGTCCTCGGAAGAGTGGTCGCCTTTTTTATTGCGAACGCGCGGGTTGTTGATCCGGAATCGATCTGTAGCAGTCGGTTGGAGAGGAAGTCACGAAGGGCTGAAGTTCGGCCGTAGTCGCCCGTCCTGACACACCCGCGTCACGTCAGCTTCATTGCCAATAGCCGTCAGTGAAGCTAGCCCAGATGATGGAAAACTGATCGAGCAGGCGGAGATGTGGATTGAACCACGAGATTCGTTCCTCGTAGTTGAGGGGAGAAATCAGGAGCATAATCCGGAACCCCCCCGTCTCCTTTTGCATACCGTATAAAGAGACAGCCGGTCCAACATCCATATAAGAATCAGGATGATAGACCGCGAAAATGCCTGTCTCTTTATTAAAAAACGTCCGGACCCATAGGTCTCTCTATTAACTGTTAGACGCCATGTCCATAACTGAGATCCTGCTGTATTCCATAGCCGCGGTAGCGCTCCTGAGCCTATTCGTCACCATTCAGGTAGCCTGTTCGCAGGATTCGGCGCCGAAGCAGAAGGCCATGCAAATAGCCATAATCTGGCTTTTTCCCATCGTTGGCGCCCTGTTTGTTTACCTGTTCCGCCGAGCTGATGCCCAGCCTCGCGGCCCAGATGGTCCAGATTTAAGTGGCAGCGATGGAATGCCCGGCGGTATGCAATGAGTCACCTCTCCCAGATCTTTCAACCGCTGGCGTCTAACTCTGCATTCGAGCCGACCGCCGCAAGCGGCGTCGACTCAATTCCACGTTAGAAGCCGTGATCTTTGCGCTTACTACTGATGACCGCACACTTCTGGTCTTTGCAACTGAAGCAGAGGCAATAGCCTATGCGGAAGGCATTGATGTGGAAGATGGGAATTGGTTATTCTTTGATGCTGACGGGAAACCTCTGGAGGCTGTATTCACAACACCGAACAAACATGGATCGTTCTGGGTAGAGTCTGGCGTTTATGTTCTTCGCCCAGCTGCGAGCGCATCTATGAAGACCTTACTTGATGAATTAGATGATGTTTCAGCTGTAGAAGGAGAGCCCCCGTTGAATACTGTAGCTGAAATCAAAAAGCTTCTAACCCAGCGCTCAACCTCGCTCCCTTCGGTCGCTGGACGCTGCGCGATAAAGCCGCGCAGCGCCGGTTAGCTCTACGTTGGGCATCAAAATGAAGCTACCGACTGATCGCTACATCTTGGAATGCATCTTCCAGATGTATGAGCGCGATTACCCGGGACCTACCTCGATATCAGGGCGCGGCGAAAACAATCCGTATGTTCCGGTTGATTTGTATGCTGTGGCAAAAGAGGTCGGTTGCAGTCCAGAGCTTCTTTTCGGAAGGCTCTACTTTCATCTGAATCAAAAACATCGGTACAAACAGGAGAATCGCACCGACATCTCACTGTTCGAGCTAAACGTCGAAAACAAAGGGCACTCGGTTCAGTTCCCCTACTTGGCCTCAATCCTGGCCGGGCTCAATCAAGAGTTTCGTCGCCAGCTTATTACTTATGGGGTTTCTTTCACTGCGCTTGGCATCTCAATTGCCTCGCTAGCAGTCAGCATTCTCAAGTTATGAACCTGATGCCCAACCCTGTTCTCAACCCGGATGCCCTATATGCCGCTTGGCGTCATTTCGTGCGCCGGTTGGCTCCACGTTGAACGTCCGCTTCTAGGACTGAAACGACGAGGGCCGCAATTGCGGCCCTCGTCTTTGGTGTTTCTGAAGAATTACTTCTTTGCCGTGCGCCGCAGCCTATTCAACAACCGCCGCGCCAGCTCGCCGAACAGTTCGGTCTGCGTCGGGTGCGGGAAGATCGCCTTGGCCACCTGGGTGAGCGTCATTTCGCCCGCCACCATCATCACGCCGATGCCGATCAGGGTGTCGGTGTGGTCGGCCAGATAGTGCACGCCGATGATGCGGCCGCTGGCCTTGTCGGCCACCAGTTTGATCATGCCTTCGGTCTCGCCGGTGATCATCGCCTTGGCGTCGATGCTCATCGGCATCTTGGCTTCCACTGCGTCGATGCCTTTCGCTTTCGCCTGGGCGACGCTCAAACCGACGAAGCCGGCCTGCGGGCGCGAGAAGGTGACGCCGCAATCCTTGTCCTGGTCGTATTCGCTGGTATGGCCGAGCAGGTTGTTGGCAGCGACGCGGCCCTGCGTGGCGGCGGTGTGGGCGAGCATGTAGCCGCCGATGACGTCGCCGACCGCGTAGATGTGCGGGGCGCTGGTCTGGCAGCGGGCGTTGACCTTGATCGCCGCGCCGTCGAGTTCGACGCCGACCTTGTCCAGATTCAGCTTGCTGGTGTCGGGGCGCTTGCCGGTGGCCATCAGGATGACGTCGCAGTCGAAGGTGGATTCGACGCCTTCGCTATTTGCATAACGCAGCTTCATCTTGCCCGGCTTGCCGCTGGCTTCCTTGATGTCGGCGCCGGTGACGACGGTGATTTCCTTCTCCAGCGAGGCGATCAGGGCCTTGGCGATTTCGTCCTCGATTTCGGCGAGGATGCGCGGGTGGCGCTCGAGCATCAGCACCTCGGTGCCGAAGTCGCGGAAGATCTGCGCCATCTCGACGCCGATGACGCCGCCGCCGACGATGCCGAGTTTCTTCGGCGGCTTGGCGAGGTTCCAGATGGTGTCGGAGGTGACCACGCCGCCGGTTGTCAGGTTCTCGCGCGCGCCGGTGATCGGCGGCACGAAGGCGGGGGCGCCGGTGGCGATCACCGCCGCGCCGAAGCTGACGGTATAGGGTTCGCCTTCGACCGGGGTGATCTTCAATGTGTGGCCATCGACGAATTCGCCGTAGCCTTCGCGCACGTCGATCTTCATGCCCTTGTCGGCCTTGAGCGCCATTTCGCCGCGGCTACTCTGCACCCAGCGGCGGTGCTTCTCGACCTGCGCCCAGTTCAGTTTCGGGGTATTGGTGCCGTCGACGCCCATCTCGGCGTCGTGCGCGCGGTTACGGATGACATCGGCCGCGGCGCGCCAGGCCTTGGACGGGATGCAGCCGCGCCACAGGCATTCGCCGCCGGGGAAGGGCTCGTTGTTGACCATCATGACCTTGACGCCGTGGTCGGCGAGGTCGCGCGCGCAGTCCTCACCGCCGGGGCCGCCACCGACGACGACGACCGGGAAGTCCCAGTTACCCTCGGGGATCGGCGACACCGGTGCGCTGGTGGTTGCGGCAGTGCCGGTGAC
>Ga0180009_10000408_pt1 | contig 60963 bp, 58 predicted proteins | sample OS_PC_MetaG_FD_123537 | JGI IMG/M metagenome (GOLD analysis project Ga0180009, IMG submission 123537) | Groundwater microbial communities from the Aspo Hard Rock Laboratory (HRL) deep subsurface site, Sweden - OS_PC_MetaG | ecosystem: Environmental > Aquatic > Deep subsurface > Groundwater... | reverse complement strand
CAGGTGAACCACCACTAGGAATTTGAGTAGTAGGACCAGGTGAACCACCACTAGGAATTTGAGTAGTAGGACCAGGTGAACCACCACTAGGAATTTGAGTAGTAGGACCAGGTGAACCACCACCCGTTCTTGCTTTTAGTTTTTGGGTTAAACTATTCAATTTGTCTATCTCTTTTTCGGCGGCAGCAACTCTCAAATCGTCACCCTCTGCTCTCCATTGTTCAGCTTTATTAAGTAACTTTTGCGACTTTTGCCCTAAATATGATAAAGCTTTTTTAAGCCGCTTCTCACCCCAAAATTCATTTATTTGTTCTTCTGTTAAGTTATCAATGTTTTCCAACATCTGCATTATTTGTTTCTCGGTCATCTTTTTAATAACTCCTATTTTTTATAGTTTTATTGATTCATCCACTCTTTAATAGAAGAATCCAATTTATCTTCTGATGATTGATCTCCATATTCCTTTATGTTACCAATCCTAAACCACTTAAAAGCAGTTACCCACGATCGTATTTTACTAATATATTCAAATCTTGGAGAAAATTCTTGCCCCATTGGCTTTAAGACCAATGATTGTCCAGTTATCTTTTTATACTCAGTGCGTAAAAAAGATGCAATATTTTCAATCATTTGCTCAAGTTTCTCTTCAAGCCCACCACGATGCACATCTTTCAAACTGCATTCAGAGTGATACTTTATACATAAACATGGACCATGAAAAAACACACTAAATCCATCCATTACCCTAACATCTCTCATGATATCACCCTGTTCGCGGTTAAGGCCAATTTTCACAAGATCTTTTTTTTGTGTGAATCGCTCATCGTGAGAACCATCATATGCTTTACTAGCTATTTGATTGATATCTTGAATGATTTTTAAAATATCAGACATTCTTAAATTACTCCTTTTTAGTCAACCATTTCTCTTCACGACCTTCAATATGCTCTATATAGCACTTATAACATGTTTCAAACTTTAATAAATACATATTGTCATCACTTTGAAATGAATATTTGTTACATATTATACAAATATTGTTCGTCTTTTTAATTAGTTTGCTTTTGTCTAAAATATTGTTGTGTTTTTTTGCTAATTTGCTACTTTCTTTTAAATACTTTTCTTCTTTTTCAACCGACCAATTGTTTTTTGGGTTTGTTATTGCGATTTCACCATATTTTTTAGAAATCTCTTTTTCCAAAGAAGCTACAAAATTTAAATCTTTTTTCATTTTACTAATATTTTCATGTTAATATAAATAGAAAAAGAAAATTCAAAATCTCTAAAAAGCTGGAGACACAAGATAAACAATCCCAAGGGTTAACAGACTTCCCAAGACCACACCACCAGCAAACCAAAATACTGTATAATCATCAATATCCATTGACTTAACCACCATTTCATCCAATCTTTCAATTTCTGAATTTTTGACATCAAGAACTTCATTGTATTTGGTTTCAATAGCATTTATGTGAATGTTTGCATCCTCTAACAACAAGTCGCAACGCGCTTGTGTTTTGTCAATTGAATATTCAATTCTCAAATTACACTCTTGTTGTAAAAAGTCTTTCTCCACTAATATTTTAGCCATTGCACTATTGTTCAAAACAGCACCATCGAATGGCCATTTGTTTTTCCATTCCTTGGGAAGTGGTTCACCCTTTTTGAAAGGCTTAATAATCGGAACTTCTTCTTCTGCACCAGGTAGGATTTCTTCAGCAGACGAGCAACATAAATAAAATACAAATGACAAACACAAAAAAGAAACACAACATATTATAATGAATAATGTTTTATACCATACCCTCATATTTCCTCCAATTATTCACGATAGTTCAAATCAAATTCTTCAGCCAAACGCTTTGAAAGCTCTTTAGAGTCATTATTAGTTTCTTCTATTATTGTTTTTAGTTTTTGCTTTTTGGCCTTGCTTAATTCTTCTTTTCTTTTTTCGTATTTCTCTTCAAGTTGCTCTAATGTTTCAAGGTACTTTTTTTGATTTTCTTCTTTTAATCTCAACTCTTCTGCATGTGTATCTTCAATAATACCAACTTCGCTTTTGTGGGAATTGCGAGCATTTTTAATTAATTCTAATACCCTATTGGCTAATCCTCTTTGAGCTAATATTGTTGCAAGTATCAACAATATTGCTAAAAAGGGAACATACCAATATGCTTTTAACCAATTTAAAACACTTTTAATTTTTGTTTTCACAACTTTACGCCTTCTGCAGAAACCAATTCATGAAATGATAATGACTTGATGTATGATTGTGCAGATGAAGAACCAACATGTTTTTTGTAAATTGCAATAAAATCTCTAATCGACTTCATGGCATCTTCAAATCTCTTTCGCTCTTCTCTCTTATCCCTTGGTATACTTTTAAAAATAGATATGAACACACGATCAACATATTGATAAATATTATCAACATATGCACCAGTTTCTGTTAAAGCATCAATACTCTTTGAAAAAAAATCTGGAATATATTTCATGTTTTTAGCCGCTTTGATCATATTCAATTGTTCTACCATGTTACCAGTTATTTGTGCCATTAATAAATTTACAAACACTTTATAATCTTCCGGCATTATTTCCATCAATGATTCCAAATCTGTTTGTTCATTTAATTCATCAGTTGTTATACTGCCACCTGATGGTTTATACTTATTAATAAAATCTACTAAACCAGATTTGTAATTTCTTCTAGCGGCATGCCCAATTGCAAACCATGATAATGTTTTAATATAATCTTCTAAGATTGAGTGTGTTGTACTTAGATCTACTTTTTCACCTTTTGGTGTTTTCTCAATTATCTTAAATATTCTAATTGCACTTCTATCAGCGTTAGAAGCCAACTCTGCAGAAAAGTAAACAATGTTGCGCAACACTGATAAAAATTTTGCAATATATTCATCATTGTATGCAACCAATTTATCGCTTAGGTCTTCAAATGATCCTAAATATTTTGAGTATTCGTGTGTTTCATATTCATATAATGGTAATAGCTCATACTTTATGAGCTTTTTAATTTCTTCAATATTGACTTTCAACATTATACAAGCCCTTTACCATGCTTCCAAGCAACCACTGCATCCAATGCAGCTTGTGTACCAATATATAATGAAGCAGTAATTAACCATTGATCATAACTCAAATTACCAAATAACAATAACCCTGTTGCTATTGAAAAAACTAATAATTTCCTACTTGCAAACTTACTTATTGCTTTATCCAGCAAACCAGTCTTTTTTATTTCTAGTTGTTCATTAATTTCAATTTGTTTTTCAACAACATTTAAATCTTGTTCGCTCATATATTCTCCTTCTTCTATATATATAGGAATAATTTCAGGCTTTGTAATTTCAAAATGTCTTGATTTAGTGGGGCAATTATCGCACTCGCCTTTGCAGTTTGGATCTTTGCACATTTATATTCCTCTAGAACAACAAAATTATTACAAAATAATTAGTCGTAATATGCATGTTTTTACTATATAAAATTTTTATTTAGAATAAATATGCGCATACCCATTTTGATCTTGTTCAATTTCTATAATATGTCCAACAACATCCTTAAGGCTATCCATGTGAGAAATGAGAATGATAAAATCATACTGTGCGGTTAAAAAATTCAAAACCTGAATAAACCCTTCAATGTTTGAAGAATCTAATGATGTACCTGGTTCATCCATGATTAAAAAGTTGCTCTTTGGCATATTACTTGCATTCAATAAAGCTAACCTGATTGCCATTGCAGCAATTGTTTTCTCAGATCCTGAGCCAGTAGATAATGGCCTAGATTCATATTTTGGATGTTTTATGAAAATGTCCAATTTCTTATCTTCTGCTTTTAAAAATATTTGAAAATCAACTATATTGCATAAAATCTTTGATATTTCATTATTTATCATAGGCAATTTTTTGGAAATTATTTCATGTGGAATTCCATTGTAGTGCATACATCGCATAAGCAACTCATAAGCCTTATATTTTTCAGCATATTTTTCATTTTTCTTTTTTTGACTCTCCAAATTATTAAGTTTTTCTTCATTGATTCCATGTGATCTATGAATTAATATTATAGCATTTTCAAGCTCTTTGGCATTGTTGCTCAATGTACTAATTTCATTTTTTAGATTTGCTTCTTCAATATTCAAATTATCCAATTCTTGAACAAGTTTTAAGTTTTTATTTGACTGTTCAATTTTTTCTTTTATTTCAATAATTTCATTTTCACATATTTTTCTTTCAATTTTCTTTTTATCCAAAATAAGTTTCATTTTTTCAAAATCAATGCTGTGCAATTTATTTTTTTCAATGTTTTCCCTATATTGTGTAAACCTTAATTCCAATTGCTCAAAATCTATCTCTGCCAGTTCATTTGAAATTGTTTCTCTTTGCTGCTTGAAAACATCTAATGTTTTATAATAACTCTTAATATTATCTAATACTTCTTTTGCGTTTTTAATAAATTTGCATGTAGTATATTGAAAGTTGCATGGTATATCTTTATAAAATCCAATTTTTTCATTTTGATTTTTTAGATCATCTTCAATACTTTTGATATCATTACCCAAAAGTTCCAAATTGTTTTTCTTGGTTGTGTATTCGTTTAAATCTATTTTGATTTTTTCAAAGTCTGTTTTATTGATAATTTTTTCCAAATTATTTATTTCTTGTTCCAAAAAAATCTTCTTTTTTGTGATAATTTCGATTTCATCGTTTAAAGATTCACATTTTTTCAATTTTGAACCATGTGCTATGTGTAGTTCTTTAATGTCCAAAATTTCACCCGGAATAAGCCCTATTTTTACATATATTTCAGATAAATTTTGCTGTTTCTGCTCCAATGTGAACTTAATGTCATCCAATTTTTTTTGATGATTTGAGATGCAATTTTGCTCGTTTTTTATTGTTTTTTGAATTTTTGATATATCTGTATTGTAATCTGTGCTCTCATTGTCCTTTAAGAACATTTTATACTTCAATGATTCTTCTTTTGCGATTTTGAACTTTTTATCAAATATCTCCAAGTCCAAAAACTTGGCTAATATCTCTTTTCGCTTCGTTGGACCTTCTTCTAAAAATTCTAAAAAATTGAATTGTGGCGTCATTGAAGTAAGTTTGAAGTCTTCCAGAGTTCCAAGCAATTTTCTAATTGTCTTATCTGTTTCAGATCTGGAAATGCCATTGTAAGATATAACATTACCATTTGAGTCTATTTTATTGAAATCAACACTAGTCTTTGCTTCTTCGTCATTGGATTTGATATATTTAAAGTATTTTTCAGATATTCTTTCAATGACATACTTTTCTTCGTTGATCGCAATTTCAACTTTTCCTCTGGCTCTCTTTTTATTTTGATTTATAATATGAAGATTCTTGCGGTTATTTTTTGATGTATTGTTGAAAATTGTATAAAGTATGTTTTCTATGACAGAAGTTTTCCCATGCCAATTCTTGGCAAGAATTCCAACCAGCCCTTTAAATTTTGAAAAATTTATAAAATTATTTTTCCCATAATTGAATAAATTATCCCATTCTAGACTTTCTAAACGCCAATGTATATTTCTTGTAACTTCTTCAGTTTGCTCAACTAATTCATTATACTTTTTGTTCAACTTGAAAATTCTGTTGAACGTATCTGAATTTATTTCAAATTTCAATAAATATCTTTTTATCAATTCCTCTTGGGATTCTACATCTCTAATATTATTAACTAAAAAATTATTTTTCTCATTATCATTAATAATAATATTACAATCATTATCGCTCTTAATCAAAACTATGTTCTGTGGAGAATATTTACTTTTTAACTCTTTAACAACATTGCTCAAATCATTTTGATAAATGGTATCTGGATAAATAATCCTAATCTTTGCATTATCAACTATTTGGTCTTCGTTTGAAATCAATCCATTTTTATTAAGATGCAGCGTTATAAAAGGAAATGGATTGATCAATTGTCTAAATTGAACATCAAAAGTATCTTTGTCTAATATGGTCCACAAAAGATACCCTTTTTCAATAGTTTCCCCAAAGTTTTGTTGAACTAAAGCACCTGAATATCTACATCTTCCATCAATATCCATTATTTGATTCGGAAAATGAATATGCCCCAACATTGCATAATCATAACCTTTAAATATATCTACTTTTTTAATATTTTGATTTAAATCATTTCTTGTTATCACCCCATCAATTTCATCATGAAATAACACTATGTTAACAGAATCCAAATTAGACGGCATACGCCATGCATGTTCATCTAAAATAGAAAACACATTCAAAAACACATTGTCATGTACTGGAATGTCAAATGTAGAAAATTTAAAAAAATGAATATTAGGAAGATTAAGTGCTTTAACTATTGGAGTAATTGTATCAAGCTTTTTGATATTATACAAATTAAGATCATGATTGCCAGCAATTATATACAATGGAGCTATATTAGATAAATTTTTGAAAAACTCTGAAGTGATATACAAAAAATCTGGGCTAAAACTTAATTTAACATGCGCAATATCACCAACCAACACAATAAAATCTGGCTTATCAACTTTGAGTTTACTATAAAGATCATCGAAAACAAGTTTATATTCCTCATGATACTTATGGTTCTTAATGTGAATATCTGATAAGTGTGCGACTTTTACCATAATTTACCCCTAGATGTATTAATTGACAATTTAAAATTTGTGTTTGAAGTATTGGATTTGTTTTTCTCTTTTTTCAACATCTTTTTTAGTTGGATAACAACCTAAATTTCTTCTCTTTCCCGATTTTTCTTTCTTTTTAGAAACCAAGCACCACTCCGAGCCTCTTTGTTTTATCACCTCTAGAATAGTATTATGTATGATTTCATATAAATTATTGTATTTATGAACCTTTGCCATATTTTTGTTTAACTTTTTTTCTTGAGGTTGCACTCATTTTATTATCCCAAATATCACCTATGGTTGCAGCAATTTGCTCTTTTGAATAATTTGGATTACCTCTTGAGATTTTTCGTTCCATATAACGCCACCATCCCTTCGGAGCTTTTTCTTCTGCTCCTTCTGGCTCTTTTTCATCATAATTATCATTTTCACGTAAAAACTTTCTATACCTAGATTCCATAAGAGTATCAGCAATCATTCTTTTTAATTTTTTATTTGAGAGTGGCATGGGCGGATCTCCTGCAATTTGCAATAATTTATAACATTGTTAATCATTGCGTTCCATTTTTTTCAACCGTGTATAATAATCTGGCAATTCATACAAATGGGCCAAGGCAATACGCCCAGTTTTCAATAAATCTCCTTTTGTAATATCAGTGTGTTCTTGCTCAACTTTCATGCCCATATGAAATTCATTAAAATCAACATCTTTCCAATCAATATTAAGTTTGTTCCCAATCTCACGAGCCTTCTTAGTTGAAATTACTTTACTTTTATATTCCTTAATAGCATTAGTGATTATTTCTTTAAGTTCTTGTTTTGTTAAAGACATAAAACAAATCTCCTGTAAATCACATCAAAGACAACCTATATAATATATAGTCTTCGAAAACAAGCTTTTCTGCTTTATTTTTAAGTTTAATAAACTCTTCTGTGGTTATAGCACCAACATCCTCAATATTAGAAGTATCTATAATATACACATTTATTCCAAATTTCAAAAACAGTTCCCCAATTTTAAACATTTTATTCTTTGCATCATCATCCAAAGCCAAATAAACATCTTGCTCACTTTCTATAATTCGTTGAAACAAATATGATTTTTGATTTATGGTTGAGCCAAGAAGTGGGATTGCATTCTTATTTGCTTTGATTGCATCAAATACGCCTTCTACTAATATCAGTGGTTTACTCCAATTGATATTCATCTCATTAAATACAAGCTCTTTTAAATAAGGCGGATTTAAGTATTTCCTAAAATCACAATTGTATGTTCTAGCTACATAGTAATTCAAAAATCCATTTTTATCAAATGATGGTACTATTATTCTATTTTTATATTCACCTGATGTACAATATCCCATTCGCCACTTGATAATATCTGGCTCAAATATTCCCCTATTTTTTAAATAATTTCTAGCTGAAATGGAAGATAAACTAAAATCGTTGATCAATGTTCGAAATTCTTTTGGTAAGAAAACCTTTTGACATTTTTTATCTTTTTGCTCCACACCATTCAATTTATTATCCAATTCTTCTTCTAAGCCTATTGAATCAATAGTACCAACAAAAATACAATAATTGGAAAATTGATTCTTTGTTCCAAACTTTCTTACCAAAAATGACAATTTGCCTTTTTTATCGCAAACCCAGCACTTATACAATTTTTTGTTAAGGTTAATGCTTAACTTTCTCTTGCGATGAACATCAAATGGGCAAAAAAATAAATATTCTTGACCGGTTTTGTGACACTGGCCAAAAATTTCATTAAGTATTTTTAATATATGCATATCACTCATATACAAAGTATATGAACTATTTGGCACATTGTCAATATAAATTTGTTGGTGTTAATTAAATGCCTGAAGAGCCAACACAACAGCATCGGCTTTATCATCTATTCCTGGTGCGGGGTTACCTTGTTTTGTTTCTTTATATTCGAAATTTGCAAATTTTTTAATAATATAATCAATAACCGCCTTTTTAGTCAATCGCTGTCTATCTTTTTTAGATGCTTTGCCCCATGCATCCTTATCCGCTTTTATTCCCAATTTTGTTCTTGCGCTTCGCACATTTACCAACATTGGCGATATTGACGAATTGTTATATAATATATATGTACACATCCCAAAAAAAATGTTAAGTTTAGCAATGGTTTGCGCCATTGACATATTTGCCTTAAACATAACCAATGGATTCTCAACATATATTTTATGCGGAGGGTACAAATTAAATAAGTTCTTTATTTTTGTATCGAATATAAAAGCTCGTTCTTCAAGAGCAGAATCATTTTTAAATTTTAAAAATTCATTGTGTATTAGTGTATTATCATCTTGCAAAACGGCAATACCGCATTTAGAAGTTGACAGATCGAAACCATAAATATACTTTTTTTCAGCCATGATCAATTATCAGATATCAACTTTGATTTTAAAAGTATAATCGTCAAGCTCTGTTTTTCTCAATGGGTTGGCCAACTTTGCCCAGCCTAATACATTCTTCTCTTCATCCATTATAGCAATTGAGCTTATATATGTTATCTTTTCAAATGAGCCAGTTGGATCTAAATAAGGCGTTTTTACAATGTTTTTAATTAAAGCATTTCTATTCTCATGATACCCTGAGCCAGAATTTGGAGTATTATACAAATCATATGTGAAATCTACAAATGTTGGATTATTTGAATGATTCAATTCGCCTTTTGGCGCATGTGCAAACATTGTCACAACAGGCACATACTCTACTCCCTCAAAATTCACTGAAAAACTTGCCGAAGGATTGACTCCAGACAAAACCCCATCATTCATGCCTGCACCAAAATATTTCCAAGCAAACGGAACCAAATTAGTAATATCATTTAAATAATTTCTTGAAACTGGATCAACTACCCACGAACCAGTTAACACAATAAATCCTTCATTGTATAATACAACACCAGCCACCTTACCAATATCTGAACCAGTAACTTCTATTAAATTTCCATTCTTATACAAATCAACACATCTACCATACAAAGAACCACTTATATAAAATTTGAGATCAACAGAGCCTTTTCGAATAGAAGACCCATACAAAATAGACGGAATGCTAATCAAAGTCAATTCTTGATCGCCTTTATCTCCAAGACTGGAAGAATAATAATGATGAGGGCTTAAAGAGGAATATTTATTCAGAATATTATATAAACCATCGACATACCTTCTGGATTGCCCTTGTTGATAATAATTTCTGTAAATACTAGCGGATAAAGGATAGCTTCCAGTTATTACATCACCATACACAAAATTATTATTAAATTCAGAAATAGAAATTGTTCTAAATGACTCAAGTGCTCCATCTTTAGTAATAAATGGATATATTAGTTGCCCAGTTGGACGATCTATATTTAATTCAAATAGATTAACATGTCCATGAGGAACGTGTTTTATCGGTTCTCCAAATTCACCAGTTTCTATAGGCTCATCTTGATAATATACGTTGCCATCAAATATTATGAATTCATTTTTGGGATATGTTTTGATCTGATTATAAAATACATCATTGTGCGAAAACTTATATATCATTATTATAATCCTACTGATTAATTTAGGAAATCATTTATAAATAGTTTCTACACAATTAAATTATTAATTTTGTATTTACCAGTCAATTCTTGTTCGAATTATCAATTCTGTGGATGGGGTTTTTTTTAATGGTTCCGACAATTTAGCAACTGCAAGCATTTCATTGTCAGAAGACATCAAACCAATTGTAGTGCAATATGCTATTGGTTCATCAGCGCTTACATCTTTTACTCTTATTTTGCTTTCTGACAAATAAGTAGGGTTAGATGAATAGTTAAACTCATTGTGATTCATTCTGCAAAAATAAATTGTAGAATTTAACTCAATTGTATTGTTGAAATCGTTATCATACCACCTATGCCTAATCGCATTAGCTGAAGAAGATATTTCATAGTCTGTCAATAATGTATCAATATCTTCAGTAGCAACATTCATTTCAAGTCCACTGAACACTGACGCAGTTAACACAGCCATGCCAGCCTGATAATAAATTAACCCTTTCGCATCATTGGCAACATTACGTATAATCCCATATTCACCAGCTGGAGAATTTGTCCTGTAATCATTAATAGAATCGGCATCATCAAACACCACTTGAGTTGTGGCTACCTGTGGATTACTATATGCGGCAACATTATTAAAGCTCATTGTGTATGAGCCTCTTTTTATTTCATCTTTATGCAACAATCTAGCATAAGATACAAATATACATTCTTTTAATTTTGTTCCACCAGCAATAATATCGCCATCTTCATCAAATTCTAAAATTGAACCAGTAAGATCATGCCCAACTAATACTTGCGCCATCTGATTATAAATATTGATTTTGCGAGCATTTTGAACAGATAAAGAAGAAGATAATGAGGAATTTGCACTATAACCAACAGTAATATCAAAAATATGATTGGCACTAGACGATAAATATGGATAATCATATACAGATTGAAACATACCATGGCTATAGTTTTTGATATTGTTATCGCTATATGTTCCAGATACTATTGAACCAGTAATTGGAATCGCTTCATGCAATAATGTCCTGGTGTTCGCTATATCATTATCTGTAAACGATTTAAAAATAGTAGCACACATTTAAAAACTCCTTTAAATTACTGATTCTTTACAAATCTTACTGGTAAATCTATTCTATACCCAGTTGTACCACCTGTTACCCTAACAATAGTATCAATAAAATAAACATTTTGAGGAGTACCATTTGCTTTATTAATAGATGTTGTTGAACCCAACCTGGTAAACAAAAAAGTGCTTGAATTAAGTTCCAAAGATGCTTTAATTCTAAATTGCAACTTTGTTCCTCTTGGTCCACGTATAACATTATTACCAACACCAGTACTCGCAATTGCACTAACATACTCAGTATCAGTATCCGATGTAAAAAAATAAGAAGCTATATTATCATCATCTATAAACGATAAAGAAGCATCTGTGGAACTAATTGGGTTTGATATTTTACCCAATCTATTATCAATTTCGACTATATATTGTGTTTCATACAAATCATTATCTAATTTTTGTGTTTGCGGAATTTCTGTTGTGTCTAGACCTTGGTCTATCCTTATTTTTCCACCATCTTTGATATCCACTCCATACAAGAATCCTTTTACACCAGTAAAAGATTCTTCAGTAGCATCATCAACAGCAACAATATAGGCACCTGAATCGTGCCTTTCTGATTTGTCTGCTGTTTCATTAATTTTTAAAACTGGTAAATATAACAAATTTGGTCTAGCAATTGTAATTAAACGCGAATGTAAAAAACTTGTATTATTTGTAAATGCTTCTAAAACAGGTGTTTGTAAAATCTCAAGATCATAATACGCAGAACCAGAAGAATGCACTTTGTTATACAAAGCATAATTTATTTCATCATCTCCAGCTGCCCACTTTGTAATTTTAAATTCACCTCTTGCTAATCTATATCTACCAGTGTCAGTAAGAACTGCATCAAGGATAATGTCTCCGGCGTTATCAAGATATGCCATTATTTTACTCCTTTTTCGTATGTCACCTTAAATAGTTGTCTTCATCCAGAAGTATCGGTTCTATTATAAATATTCTGAAATTGAATATTTAAATCAATCTTTCTTCCGGTTTTTTTAGAAGTCAACCTTATTTTAAAATTTTTATTCCAAAATGTTTCATCAGCTGTCCCTAAAAACACATTTTCTGAATCATAAGCACTTTCTGCATTATGTAACAATGATCTTTCTCTATTTATTAAAGTTTGTGATAGCTTTGGTTGTATTTGCAAATACTTTCTCATTTGTTTGAATTTTGTCTTTTTAGGCAAAGGCATAAATTCAAAAGGCTTCAATACTAAATATACAGCACCAGAATTTTCTACCATTTCTAATTCAAATATTATAGATGGGTTTGACACATGATCATGCACATCAATACTTCTAAATAAATAATAATATTTTTTATTTGGAATAATATTATCAACAAAAGCAGCAGAAGATACATCAACCAGGTCTTTAGTTTGTATCAAAGAATTAAAAAAATCTGAATATTTGGTTGGCATTTTATCAATACGAAAAATCTCAAACGCTTTTGCATAATCATCAGATTTAAAAATCAATTTACCATCTCTAGACTTTTGAGACTGCATTAATCTACTAAAATCAACTGGCTCACGTTTAAACATGGAAACCGGCTCTGCTCTATATTCACCAATGCCACTGTTTAATAATATTAATACTTTATCTTTCATGCCTTTATATGGAACAAATTTAACCTCTGGCCATATTGGTGGCTTATCTAAAATTATCGCTGTGCCTTCATAATATGGTACTTCTATAATCTTGATTGAAGGTGATTGCTCAACAAAAAAGGTTGCAGTTTTTTCAGATATCATCAAATCTTGGTAATGATATCGTGTTCCTATAACCAATTGTTCAGCGTATATTCTATATTTATATCTTCTATGTTTTCCATATTTTACTTGAGTATCAACATAGCGCATAACATCAATATCGTTTGAATTTGGTAAATATATGTTTTGTAATACTTCACCAGTGTCATCATCAATTTTTTCAATTCTATAAAGTGCCGTTTCAGAATATGCTAATTCACCATCTAATATTTCTTTAAATGTTCTAAACTTTTCTCTTATTAGCCGCCTTATTTTACCAATGAAAATTATTTTCATCAATTCATAAAAGAAATCAAACCTTGGGTTGTCGCTGAATATTGTTTCTTTTTCATTACCTATTACAATACCAATTTTATCAGTTGAAGATTCTTGTTCCAAATTATCCAAAAATTCATTAATGCTCCAAGTTCTAAAAAGAGAAGACTCTGATAAAACTCTTGTTGCCGTTTGAACATTTCGAGATTCATCAACTATTTGTGTAAAAAATGTTTCTCTGAATTCATAATTCACAGCATCATTTCTAGCTATCTTTTGCGATAACAATTCAATAAGTTTTGAATCTTTGAGCATTTGAGCAACATGAGTCAATTGATCTGTCGAAAATTCAATGTTTACATTCATTGGAAACATATTTTCATTATTTGAAATATCTTTTATTAATTTAACCGAATCAAAAGACATAAAAACATTTTTATTTCTTTCAATGTCCGTCAAATCAAAAAATTCTGGAGAAACATCTAAAAAGCTCCTAATATATTCGGAAGTGTGTATAACAGAAGAGGCAAATGGTGTTTCAACCTGCAAAGCATATTGTGCACTTACATGCGTCAATAAATCTTTTGAAACATTAGCAAAATGAAGATAATAAATATTTGGCAATAATGCCTCATGCAAAACAGCTGCAGTCTCTTCATAAGTTTTATAATAATAATTATAATCATGCGCTATATCAGCAAACAACGTTCCTTTGTTTAAAGCAAATGTATCTGCAAATTCTTTGGAAAAAGGAACATTAATTTTAAATGAATGATCATATATGTATGTAACCTCTAAAGGGAACATTATAAAATTTTCTGTAAGCTGGCTAAATTCTGTAACAGCAGTTTCTATGTCCGACGCCACTTCATTTTGTGATATGTCTGTAATAAAATCAGCTAGTTGTGCTGAATCAGTACCAAACAAACTAGGTGCTTGTGCTGGATCGTTAGTACCACCACCACCAGACGAACCAGGTACTTGTAATTGATTAACAATAGACGAACCAGGCACTTGTGATGGGCCACCACCAAGACCTTGTAGTAGATTAGCACCAGGCAAACCAGGTACTTGTGACGAGCCACCACGAATCAATTGTTGTTGCCTGTCATCACCAGGCAAAACAGGTGCTTGTTCTGTACCAACAGGTAAATCAGGCACTTGTGGTGAGCCACCACCAGGCAAGCCAAATATTTGTGGTAGTGGGTCGATACTAGGCACTTGTAGTGGGTCGATACTAGGTAAGCCAGGCAAAACATCAAATGTTTTATAAAACGCATCACTTGGTTGTGTTGGGCCTGCCCCAACTCCACAAAGACCACCTATTAAAAAATTTTTCCAGCAAGTGTAACTAAAGACACCACCACGACTAAAAAATGGCTCAAAGGCCTCTAGAGATACAAAATCTTTTCTTGTAAAAAAAAGACTATCAGATGATTCTATCGGCTGATTATCACCAACTGGTGTTATAACAACTTTGCTGTATGGCACATAGCCTTCACCCAAGTCACCAAATTTCAAATTATCATTCGAATTCATTGACCAATATTTTGCAATTGTGGCTCTAAATTTATCATTTATTGTATTCTTAATTTCTTGATCGCTTAATGATGATCGTTCTTCACCATTGGCACCAAATAAAATTTCGTCAACAACTATTTTATACTGACTAGCTCTAGCTAGTTTATCTGTAGTAGCTGGAGCTAATTCACTTGGTAAATTAAAACTTAAAACTCTTTCTTCGAACGCAGAAGTATCTATTGAAAAATCAGTATGCTGCCTTTGCTGCGCTTGACGGGTTGTAGGACCAACGGATACAATATTAGCAAATGGATCTTTTAAAGAAGCCCCTTCGGCTTTCCCTAGAATATTATCATCATTTATATTTCTTTCAGAAGTAGGAACATTTGGATCGCGAGCCATATTTTAAAACCTTTTAATCATTTTGTTTGTTGTGATAGCTTCCGTTTTTATTTTTGATAATTTGTTATCTGTTTTAACAATTTTCTTTAAATTTTCTACCATTTTGGCATTTTTATTTTTCGCTTTTGGTTTTTGTTGCTCCGTTTCTGGTAAAATTGTAAAATGTTCATTAATGATCGGAAACTTCAAATCTTGATTCACACCAATTCCCAAATTTGAATCATTATAATAAGATACTCTGCAATTTAATTCTTGCCCTTGTTTTTCGTTCATTTTATCATTAGTTAGCAAACTCCAAATTGGCTTGTTGATAAGAGGCTTACCAAATCTATCTCTTTCAAATCCATCAAATACTTCTACTTTAGCCAACATACTATAATTAACCTCAAAGGCTAATTTTTCTTCAGTTTTTTTAGTTTTATTTAAGAGCGAATTGTTTTTAACAATATCAGCTTTGCCAGTTGAAGCCAAAAGCAATGATTTTATTTGATTTGGCATGTTTTTAATACTATCTTTATTTAACTTCATTTTATCAATGCCGTTTTCTTTGGAATACATATTAAAAAAATCTTTATGAAAAACCATATTTGCCTTTTTGCTTTTAGTTTTTCCCATAGTTAAACCCAAACTAACACTATTAATTGTATTTGCTACTTCTCCTATTTCCTGTTTAATCCTAAACAACTCTTCTTGCTTTTCTGCATTATCACTACCAAATGTAAAATCAGATTCTAAAAGCCTAGCATTACGCAGTAACGCATCAACTTGGTCAAATATATCATCTGTGGTACTTGTTTGTATAACAATTCCTCTATCTGCAGCCAAAGAAGTTAAACTTGAATATAAATTATGCATAGTTGTTTGCATAGAACTCAAATCATCAATTGGTTTCACTTCTCTATTTTTCATATATTGTGTAGCTGCGACCAAAAAGCCATTATATCTATTTGATTCAAACGTTTCTCCACCTTTTTCTAAAACATTAAGGGTTGGCAAATTCGGGACATTGATATAAGAAGGAGAAAAATAAGAATATTGCGTATTTTGAACTCTATCATTTGTAGAATAAACTTTATGTTCTGTTACAAGATCAATAGGTTTATCCACTGCATTAAAATATTTCAATGATTCCAATTCTGCCCTTCGTCTATAATCACGCATACTATAAGTAACACGACCAAATCTATTAACATTTTGCACATTACTTTCCGCTACGTCTACATTTATTGTTTCTAGCCTTGGAGCTTGAATAAAATTTACTCCAAAGGATCTTGGATAATCAGCATCAAAAATTTCTTTAAATCTATGCTTTAAAAAAGAAGTTTTTGTTTGCTGAGATCTTGTTTTTGAAAGCTGTTGATTACTAGAAGCATCTTTTTCAGAAATCGAAATAAAAATAGTTTTACTACCAAGAAACATTTGTATTTTGTCAGCCAAATTTTCGATTACTTCAATTGTCTTTAAAATACCATCTGGGTTACCAGTGTTTGGATTAATAAAAATGCCTAATAAATCTAAAATATTTTCTATTTCACCTGAAGAACCATCAGAAAACATTTCTAAAATTGTTTTAAAAATTGCCAATGGTGCAACCCATGGAGCATTTTGTAAATTATTTCTATATATTGAAGTTTGTTCATTTATGAACTTTTGTGTAAACCTATTGCTTTCTACATCAAAATTTCCAAATACAATCTTACCAGTAGAAGTATCTCTATTGGGAATAAGAGCTAATTTATAATATTTGTTTAAAAGAACAATTGCTCTTCTTAGATCTTGCAATTGTTCAACTACTGTATGAAAAATGCCATCCTCGACAATTATTTCAATTTCATATTGATACAAACCAGCTGTTAAGTATTTTGCACTTTCATCAACCACTGCGAATCTTCTTATTATCCCATTTTCCCTCAAATCAATTTCCCTAATGGAACCAATTCTCATATCCGCAACCCCATCTCCATCGGAATCAATTCGCCTATTGACGGAAACAAAACGCCCCCATCTTCTTTCGCCTGAAGAAACAATAAGTTGTGGTGCTTCATTTTTATCAAATTCTATATATTCTCTTGAGTTTGTTCCAGATTCATAATAAGGATTTTTCTTGACACGATATCTGAATATCTTCATGCTTCTTATGATGCTTTTACTCAAAATTTCCAATAATAAGTTGCCATTTTCGAAACTAGAAATCAATTTTCCATGCAGCGTTTCATTTTCAAAAAGAGATTTAAAATCAATGTCAAAATCAAATAAAAATTGCCCAAACTCCGTTTGAGACTTCCTAATTTCATTAGAAAATATTGATGCTCTTGGTAATACTAAATTTGTATCAAATTTTTTATTTAAAAGTTTTTCAGATTTATGCTTTAATTCTTGAAAGTTAAATTGTAATTTCTTAATCTCATCAAAATTTCTAAAATCTTGAATCTTGCTGTTTGGAACCATTTGTCTATTAAGAGTTATTGTAGTTGGTTCATCCCTTGTACCACCTACACCATACCATCCACCTGTTTTTCTATTTTTAAAAACTGGACCAGTCCATAGTTCTCCATTGTTAGTAACAAAAATGACCGATACAGATAAAACTCTTGAATTATCAATAACAATTTCAGAAACAGGATTGCCTGCTACTTGATTTCTAATTCTAGCAGAAATATCCAAATCAAAATCAGTAATCAATTGCTCCATGTTGAAAGTTGGAATTAAAAAATATGATAAGTGTTCTGGAGTACTATTTTCCAGCATAAATGTTTCTTTAAATGGAATATCTATAATTCTATCTCCATTTGGTTCTGTAGTTGTGTAAAATTTTTTAATGTCTTCACCCGTTATTCTAAGTCTTGTATTTATTGCACTTTGAACATGAATTATTTTTTTATCAATTCTTAAATTTGATATTCCAGAAATATTGCGACTTAATAGCAAAGAAGAAACATTATTAAATTCTTCTGTACTTATACATTGAATTACAATAATACTAAAATATTTCATAAGCTCTTGGTTACCAAACCAATGTCCTATTATATTGTCTTCAAAGATCTCCTTCATACTAATATTCAAAACCACCATTAATCTCTTGGGGCTTCTTCTAATTGAGTTAGGTGTTGGTTGTGGTGCCCAAACTAATCTGCCATATTCATCTCGATAACTCTCTACCTCATCGGCCAAGTGTACATGTGGATCGCTTTTTTCCTCAACATCACCCCGACTTATCAACGTAATGTTGTTAATATACACATTAGGTAAAATCTTGCCAACCAAATGTTCATTATCAATTTTCATAGCTGCCATTTATCGCAAACTCCAAATTAATCACAAATACTTGAATCACCATCTAAAATATCTGTATCATAAAGATTTTTCGGGACAATAGCTTTAAACCGCTCACAATCAAATAAATTCGCCAAATAGAAATTGTCATTTTGTATTTCTTTGATTTGACAAAGAATTTCTGTATCAATTTCTAAATCTACATTAACATCAAAAAAATATTCAACGTAATCAGAATTTATTGTTATTTCTTCCCCTGGTGTCAATTCATCTTCATCCAATAAAATATTGTTTATAATATTATTACGCTTTTTGATAAAATGCAAAGGTCGTAAAATTACTTCATTATTTCTATCAAGCTCTTCAAGAAAGACTTCAATTTCAAAATTTTCATTTCCGTATTCAACATTTTCTTCAGAAACATCAATTAAAAAATGATCTTTTTGTATTTTAAAAAAAGTACCATCTGTAAAAGGAACATCATCTTCTGGCCCAATATTTGAATATTGCATATCAAATGTGCTTGGCTCTTGTGTTTCCGTTGTTTCGGCCTTTTCTACAAATATGTTATATTCTATTGGATTAAAATTTACTTGTGGCCTACTTTTAACATAGGAACCACTGACTTCAGCAATAACGTGTTCAATGTTGTTAACTGATATAGATGAATCTAAAGTTGAAATTCTCCAAGCTGGATACTTATCTGAACTAAGTTTCGAACTACCCATAAAACTAGAATCAATAGTATTTTCGATAAAATCTAAATTTTTTTTCAGTTTTGTTTCTACACCATATTTAGTTACTGGACTAAACATAAGCCTTGGTGTTTCTTCTTTTATCCTAATTTGTGAATTATTTTGTACTTCTGAAGAAACATGACCATATTTTACATCATATAAAATATCATCATCAAGAAACGCATAGTATGCAGGTTTAAATTTTCCTACAGATAATTTTTGTTTACCATAATCAGTAAATTGAAAATCCAGTACTTGTTCTTTTTGATTAAAAAATAACATAAATCAATTAATTCCTTATTTATCTTCCTCTTCTTCTTCCTTTGCGGCTACCAGCATTATTCCCACCACCTATGTTATTACTAGTCACATTGTTACTACCTCTTCCTCCCCTATCTGCATCACTAGCAGCATTAGAACTATTAGAAGTTGTTATTCCGCTATTTGCGTTCGCTGCTGGATTCCTTGCCGTATTACTTGGCGTATTCTGTGTTGTCACTTGGCTATTTCTGCCAGGACGTCGATTTCGACCGCTATCATCAACTGGTATATTTGATTGCCCTGGAAGATTAAATCCTGGACCACCAGGACCAATACCGGGACTAGGACCAGTACCAGGACCACTAGATCCAATGTCTGACTTTTCGTTGCCTTGCATTGTTCCTTCTCTTAGTGCTTGATCACCATATTGAACAGTCGAAGGGACATTTATCCTTTCATTTACTTGGCTTAAATATTCTTCAGCTGCCTTGCGCTTTGCTTTATCTATAGGTGATAATTCTGGGGTTCTTTCGTCATTATTTAAAAGCTCTTCTCTTCTAAAAAGCTCTTCTCTGCTTGGAACTCCACCTTCGGGAGTAACAACAGATAGTTTGGCTTCATAATCTTCGCCTATTTTTACACTTGCTTCAATTTGAGCTAATTCTACCAAACTAAAAAAGTCATAAGGCCAATTATATGAATAGCTTGGCTCAACACCTTTTTGACTATCTTGTCGCCCTAATTCAAAATCGAATTTAAATCGATTGTCATCACGAGAATCCGCAGTTAGTTTGTAATAATTCCAATTAGCTTTTTTCTTAACTTTAAATACCATCCATCTTAATTCATCTGGCATTTCTTTTAATAAAGCGCTAGCCAAAAGTGGGTGACTTATTTTCACTTCTTTTTCTTCAAACCGATCCATAATATCAGGCGGCAAGTTTTGCCAAATATCAGCTAAGTCTTTTTGTGATAATGCATGCTCAAACTCAAAAATGTACATTGCAAATGGCTCAACTGATTCATTTTTCAAAAAATCCATCTTTGGCGGAAATACATATTTTTCCATTTTTGAAACCATTTCTACAATTGAATCACCTGGGAATGGCTTGTTTAATGTGGTAGCTTGCACACCTTGTGCGATCAATTTTGCTTTTCTTATCATGTCTTTGGAAATATTGAAAAATTTTGGAATATTGGATTCAATTATAAATGGAACGGCAACAATTGCTTCTGAGATGATTTTTTGTTCAGCAACTTGGCCAATTGGATAAGCTTTTTTTTCAAAGCCAACTAAATCAGCTAACGATGGTGAAAGTGAAAAATCTTTAATTACAATAAACACACCATCAACATTATTTTCATTTGGTGCTTTTCCATACTGGTGCCAAATTCCTTTAGGAACTGATGAATATCCCGCTTTTGGCAAAACCACTCCCGCTTCCGAAAAATCTAAAATAGGTGCCTCAAATTTTGTTTGAATTGCCCATTTTGATCTCGAAGTATCTTCGCTTACCTCAATTGGATTACTTCCCAGGGCGTCAAAAGTTGTTGTCTTATTTATAATTTTTTGAAACATATTTAAAGAAGCACTTATTTGCATAGCACCTCTTTGACCTAATTGTAAACCCGAATCAGTGGCAGTAAAATAACGTCCGAGATCACTCTGACAAATCCTTACATAGTTAAACTCTACATTTGTTAAAATGTCTTCTACAGAAGAATAATTTATTGTAGGATCGTGAGCAAATGTAATCATGGCCCTGGCATAGCCACGATGAAATCCAGGTGTATATGGAGAAAATGTATAATCTTTGTAATATAATAAAGGCAACACTGTCATCGTCCTAACATCGACTGGGGGGCCAAACGAAGATCCACTGTTATAAACCACCTGAGAACGTGAAAGATCTGGATATGATGAAACTAATTCAACATACATTTCAAATGTTTGTCCAGAATATTGATTTAATAAATCATATTTAACACTATCAGACGATATTATAGTTGTTAATGCATTATCTTTGAGAAAGAAATTAGGCACTTCCGCTAAAAAATTATGCATAGCTAATTTATAGTCAATTGCTTTATACCCAGAAACTTGAAGAACATTCATAACTGGTACCATGGAACCAACAAAATGTGAGGCTGATGGGTGAGGTTCATCTAATAATGGCGCATAGAAGAAATTGGGCAATTCTAGCAACATTTCAAAATTATATCTTTTATCCAACCCATTTTTAATTCTAGCTACAGCATCGTCTTCAGTATTATTTTGAGAAGAACCAGTTATTTCTAAAAACCCAAAATAATTTTCTGAAGTATAAGGCCAATCAACTGCTATTCCGCTCTTAATAGTATTAAAAAATATACCAGGCCCAAAAAATGGTTTTAAAACATTTTGAAAAATAACATTAAAATCTAAAGTAGTTAAAGAACTAGTAATTACGTCAATAGTACTATTAGCCAACCCACCAGAAAATAAACTCACTATATCCAAACTTCTTTGCGCTGGATAAAAGCCATTATACGGTAAAAATTTAATAAACCCTTTACACTTTAAGGAAATTTCATTCACGCTATCTATTTCTGCATAATCTTTTTTTACAACACCAAAATACTTCATAAAGTCAGAATGAGAATATGTTCTAAAAAATGATTCAGTGGAACTATTAAGAATTTCAGAACCAGTAAGTGAAAACATATTTGGATTATCAGCCAAAAAATCCCCATTCTTTTCATTAACATAAAAATCCATATGTTCACTAATTCTAAACTCTGGAATAATTGTGAAATCTTTTGCTACATATTTTAAATCTTTTGTCCACTCTTCGTAAGTTTGCGTGAAAGGATATTTTCCAGCTTGTATCGGTGCTTCCCATAATGCATCACCACCATATACTTCAGCTGGACCACCTTCCCACGTAGGAAATCTTCTATTATATAATGCACCTGGCTTTATTGATCCAGTATCTCCCATATGGAACGTAGTATAATCATTCTGCAATTCACCTTCGCCATATTGCCCATTTATATGTGTTGGCCCAGAACCAGAAATCAACACAGGACCATTAACAAAATCTTCTCTAGCATCCAAAGGCCACATACTTTGTTTAGCTATCGTATAATCACATGAATTCTTCACATTCTCCAATGTTCTATCTTCTCTAACATTGCGCCAATTAAAATCAAAATTAGGCCTAGTTCTAATTTTGTTCATAAACATGTTGACTTCTTTAGGATAAATTACCTCGCTATATATCAAATTAACAAAATCAGAAACAGGTGGATTTATATTTACACCGTTGTAATAATTCAAAATTTCGGTATAAACTTCATCATCTTTTCTCGATAATCCCAATTTATCATTTAAATTATAGTTGGCAAAACTTGAAATATTATTTCCATAAGAAAAAACTGGTTTTATGGGGAATAATGAAGATATTCTAGTTTTAATTCTAGGTAATGCAGTGTTCCTGATTGGCTTAAATCTTTTTGTGACTGGTGATTCATAATAATTTAAAAGAATATCGGAGTTTTTTGGTATTACTGAAAACACAAGTGGTGGCGATGATAATACAATTGTTCTTTCTCTTGGTTCTTCTGATATTGATATTCTATTATTTTTTTTCATGTGCCGAGAAACTGCATGCTCGCCATGCCTTAACTGTTTCCAACTTGGGTATCCATATGGACCATCTCTGTTCAACATTAATAAATTGAACTCTTCAGCGCGATCAATACCAAGTCCAAAAACAGGAACAGAAGAACTATATATGCCATTTGCAGAATACAACAAATTATCTGCAATTATTATTGGATCTACTATTAAAGTATTCAAACCAACAAAATCACCATGTATGATTTCGCTGTTATAAATGTCACTTGCACTTGCAAACACTATTGCTTCAGTATACCCAGCTGAAGAAGTGACTAAAAAGTCTTCTGGAGTATATCCAAGAACCAAACTTGAAGTATATGAAGATGTTATCCAAGAATATTGCAAATCACTTCTTGGCATTGCATGTTGTATATACCAATTATCATATGATGAACCAGTAAAAGCATTAAGTTTCGTATCTGAATAACGAATCCTTTTTACTGGATTTCTATTTACCTTATGATATGAAGCAGTTGAATTATAGGTCTTGCTATCTATTTCCCCATAGGCACTATCAATTCCAAACTGCCCACACCTTCTTGACAATAGTGTTCTAAGCCCATCACCCAATGTATGAATGATTGGATAAGGCGAAACCCTTTGGTTGGAGATTTCAATTGCCCCACTCGGTAATATGGCACTAAGATTTTTAAATGATGTTACATTATACACAGATAGCTCTTCGTGCAATGGATCTAAATATCCTCGTGAGGACACCTCTGGTCCACCTGGAGCAGCAAATTTATTAACAATTATAGACTTACTCCCGCCTCTTGTTGGCAATTCATAATTAAAATTACCACTTGTTGCATTAACTCTAAATTTATGAACTTCTGACGAAGGTATAATAACATCTACATTATCCTTTGCCCAAATATCATTTGAGTATCTACCACACACATTAACAACTTCATAATTGTGCGAAAAATTGCCAGCAACTGTTGGAAGGCTAGATGTTGTCTTAATGTTCCTAATATTTAATGGCCTTTTAACGTGTTCATCACGATAAAATCTTGCTCTTGCATAAGACTCATTATAAAAATCTGAACCTGTTGTTGGCCAAGGATAATCAGGACTTGTAAAAGATAACGCAGGTGCTGAACCGGAAAATATACTTCCACTTTCAGAAACTAATAAAAACCATGCTTCTGGCCTTGTTCCCAATGTATCATTGCCTGTGTTGAGTGGAACATGTCTGCTTTGGTGTCCTCCCACATGACGCTCTGTAAAAACACCTTGCATTGGTATTTCATAATTTGGAGCATATGTATCTTCATGTAATCCAAATATATCAACAGTACTGCCAAACCCATCTTTGATCTTGTCCGAATAGCCACCAATAGCACTTGAACTAATAACACTAATTGGTGTTACCATTTCACCCTTGTTTACTGCATATGCTGCAGCTGAACCAGTTGCCTCGCGAAGATTCCTTAAAACAAATTCATGCTTCTTCTTTTCATTTGGAGAAAATTCATCATTGCAATCTTTTAGTGCTTTAATATCATTACCTAACGCTAACAAAACATTAAGAGGAGCTAATCCTACTCTTGGTCCAAATGGATGCGTTGCAGCAAGAAGATAATCTGATTTTTTGTTTAAGTCTGGATTGCTTCCACCTTTAAAAATCTTGGGCCTTATTATTTCAAGCTTATATGGAGTTGAATATCCCCTTGAAATCGAAGAAAATATAGGATTAAATATTCCAATTCTACCAGGATTATCTCTCTCTTCCCTAAACTTATGCCAAAAACAATTTCTGTTTTCAACATTGGGAATTGGGGCATGCCCATATTCCCAATCATACATCAATTCATTAATTGACCTAATACCCGTTTCTAATGGGTCTTGCTTAAATTCCAAAGTTGGATACTTGAACCAATACTTGTTGCGCTCTAAAACATGATTCTCGATCATATTTCTCATAGCTGGTGTCATATTTGCAGAAGCTGGAACTAACTGTACCAAGATTTTGGATACAGCCATATCAATCCACTTGTAATAACTTAAATACTTTTCAATATCTGGAGTATTTTCAACACGCTCAAAAAATAACTGACGTAACTTTTCCAAACTCTTATATTGTTGGCGATATGTGTTTATTGGTGCACCAATTAATGTATTGAAGTCTTTTATTGTGGCAAAATAATTTAACATTTCTTCTGAAATTGCTCTATACATACTTTTTTCAAATGTAAAGAAATGTTTAGTTGGCCTTGTTTCTTTTGTGAAGGTTTCTTGTTCGTCAAAGTTTAAAATGCTTATCGTATCAGTGCTATACATATTTTCTGGTAAATTTTGTCTAGCAGAATTTATATATTCAGCATCTATCACCTTATTAGAAGTGTCAAAAAAGCTACCACTGCCAACATGCTGAAGATCAACTATATTTGACAACCAACCATATCTATTTGAAAATTCTATTGAACCAGACGAAAAATCTTTGACTGTAAATTCATTTGATGAAGTATTGTCTGCAAAGATCCAATGCAACGCCAACGTTTTTTCTTGCGGTACATATGTTCCAGTGCTATTAAGCTCTAATAAATAAGCCGCTTGTTGTGGACTAATACGACCATAATTATCAGCATCTCTTGCATGTGCGTTTAACTCTTCATCTTTTAGATAATCCATCCAAAATCTAACTGACGATACCTTGACATCAGAAAAATTTAATACAGAACCAGTAAAATTTTCTCTGTGCGCTCCCACATATATTCTTTTGCGATTTGATAAAAAACTACTTGCTGCACTTGCGCTTACAACAAAACTATTTAACAGTTCATCACCAACCCAACTTACACCCCTTAATTCAATTATGGGTGATTCAGAACTACCTGATGCTTGTGGACTAAAAGGCCAACCCGCTGGATATACTCTAACAGCAAAATTCCACTTTTGGTTATCATAAACATCTAAAAATACAGATGAAGTTAAATTAACATTAGATGCCGTAAGTTCAAAATGCACATCAGATAAATTGCGGCCTGAGCGCACAGCAAAAACTTTAAAATGTGAATCATCAGGAGACACCCATGTATATTCTGTAACTGGTAATAAAGCGGTATGCATTCCAAAAAGCGAAGATGTTATAAAATTTGTTTCAAAATACAATGTCGAATCAATATGCACCTTCTTTGGAAAAATAACCTCAGCTTCAACCGTGATGGGAATGTTTTTAGAATCAGGATAAGAAGGAATATAAGAATACACACTATTTGGGTTTCCCAATTCTACTGACTGAAACACACTACCACCAAATCTATCAGTGTGATTGAAATTAACAAAATTCTTCTTTGACGCAATAGTTCTATAGTTTTCTTTGAATTCATATGTTTCATTATCAGCATACATATTCAAACTTATTAGTTCATCAACACCAAAGCATCTTATTAAATTTCTAAATGATTTCTCGGTACCCTTCGATTTGTATATATTAACTAAGTTATTGTAAATGTTGTTATATATTTGGTTCTTAACATTGTACAACTTTTCTTCAAAATCTTCGTCTTCATTTCTTGATGAAAGTGCTTCCAGAACCGAAGAATCAACAAATAAATCAGGTGTTGCCAAGCCAAATGATTCTACAAGCTTTTTAGAAAATGGAGATGGTTTAAACTCATTATTCTCAATATAAAATGGATCTTTGAGTTTTGGTAAATTCTCAATAGACAATTGCAATTGATCGAAATATTGAGCCATTATTTGCGTTAGATTCAATAAATGGCCATTGTCCTCTTCTGCAATCCATGCTGGTAATGAATGATAAATGGATGTATTGTTCATATTATCATATGCAAATGCTTCTTCTGCTAGCGTTGTACGCAAAGAAGATACGCTTGGATGCGAAGAATATATTATTGGATCACGAAATTCAGAATCTGCAACACCTGCTTCAACCATTGCTGAGCCAGTTGATCTAGCTGCAGAACCTGGATAATTAATCCAAAATCCATTGGATATACGCCCAGAATAATCCAAAATTGTTGAATCTACTGCACTGTCTCCCGAAATTCCTCTATTGAACTTATAGTAAACACCAAGATTGGTGTTAGCATCATCTGTGTTTGTTCCAGCCCCTATTTGTGTAAACCAATTACGACCAATTTCTTTTGAAGACCTAGCTGTTTTCCAATATCTAAATTCATCTAACGATGCAGACAAAAGAGCCCAACCAGGACCAGGGTTTGGAATAGTTGCACCAGGCATATCAATAACAAATGATCCTATACTTGCAATCATTGCACCAGTAACTTCATTTAATGTAGTACCAGCTGTAACAAGTGCATCATTGTATTCGCCATCAACATATAACTTTGTTACTATATTGGAGCCCGAATTTTGAAAAACAAATGCATAATGATGCCATAATGAAGAAGATGTTACATTTGAACCAATTGGTTGACTAGTAAATCCATTTGTTCCAGACAGAGCGGTAACTAAGAACATTGGGTTAGATGAAGTAAGTTCTATTATTAACCTGCCATAACTAGCATCCAGATAAGAAGCGTTATTATTACTTAAATCAAATACTATTTCTTTTTCTGTTCTAGAAACATTAAATGTTTCTTTTTTAAGCCAAAACTCAACTGTTGTTCCTTCACTTAAGTCAAGTTTTAAATTGCTTTCGCGATTCTTGTTTGGATCATAAATATTTGCACCAACACGGTCACCAGATGGACCAACATTTGGGCCACCTCTAACCAAAATATACTCTGGCGCATTGGGCAAGCCATACCCACTTACTTTCAATGGAGTGATCGGCCAATTACCACCATCATGTGATAATTTTATATAGCCATTCGTCCTTGGATATTGATTTTCAAAGAACCAATTTTCAAAATCACTTGAATCATTATGCCATTCCAGTCTTTCTTTAAAAGAGCCATCATATGGATAATCATTTAAAATTCTATTGAACACATCATCATAATATTTAACAGCTTTTCCATACCTCACAAAATTAGAAGCCGATGAATAATCAACATGAGGAACATATCTTTCTCTAAATTCAAGATATTCATTAATATATTGACTAGACTCAACTTCGTTTCCTATTTCCGCCAATGTCTTATTTGAAAGTCTCTTAAGTTTCTCTTCGAAAAGCTCTTTTATTGACATTTATTCAACCCTAAATTTAAAAACGTTTCCCAACTCTTTGAATTTGCCCGTATCAGTCTTGTATATATACTTAATTCCATATGCATAATCTTTTTCTAATAAATTGATATCAAAATCAAAATAGCTACCACTGATATCATATGAAAGCAAAGTATGATTTGTGCTACCTGTTCCATATGGAACAACATCAAGACTATCCTTAATTCTAGAAATCTTGTAATACATATTCTTAATTATGTTTAATTCAACATGATCACTAGCAACAGTCAATACGTTTGGGCACCAATTCTTATTGCGTGTGTGTACCCTAAATCTTACAGTTTCATCATTTGAATATGATGTTTCTAAATCAGGCATTGAAACAACATATTTTTCTAAGAGCGGTTTGTGATTGAAGGCAGAATATGATAAGGGGACAAACGAACCAGTATAGAATACAGTTGAGCCACTTGACCAAATATCATATACAATACTAGCTGTTGTATCCAAACTGAAATTGATTTTGTAAATTCCAGTAGATGTAAGTGAGGCAGGAATTGGATAAGATGGCAGCACAGAAGTAATTTCATCACCACCAGACGCAGAAGTATATAATTTAACCTGTAAATCATTTACATCAACTGGTAAATTACGGAATTGTCCAGCAAAATAATTATAAAGATACAAATTGTGCAAATTTTGTGCAGATGGTAACAACGAACTACTTATGTAAAAATTACCTCTATCATCAAAGGTAGAATCATCCCACCTTGCTTCAATTGTTGGTCTTTTAAAGAAAAACTCTGATGATCTAGTAAAAAATCTCTTTGTGAAAAAGGATCTTGTTGAATTGCCTTCTAAAGACGAAGTGAGCGCCACACCGACACCATAATTAGAAACAGTACTTGATATCCAATCTTCGACCAAAGGAGTTATATCTATTTCTAAGTTTTCAATTCCTTTATTGAAATATTGATCATAAACAGGGGAATCCAAATAATCACCACCCTGATTTGTCCACTGTGTTCCACTTGAAGCATTAACCCAATTAGCTCCATCTCCATCATAGGTCAAATCAGAATATTCATCTAAATCAACACCATATCCTTCTTCCCATGAGCGAGAAACAGGTAATATAGCCAACGTGAAATTGCGAGGTAATGTTAAGCCGTGTTCAGCATTATATAAATTTAGAACAAAATTAACACTACCAGCACTTGGTAATAATTCACCATTGCGATCAGAAATAATATCATTTACTGGAAATTGAACTAATAATCTAGAAAGCTCAATTGAGCTAGAAGAGGCTTGAGCAAAAATGCTAAATATTTCCATAGTATCTGCTAACCCAGCATTACTTCCAGTGCCTCTTATAGTTAGATTACTTCTAAAAGCATTTGTAATTGTAGTATCAGCACTTGCTACATATTTTTTGATTGCCATTACTTAATTGTTCCTCTTATATCAACTCTAGGAAACTTCAACTCCATTATTACATTATCAGGAACCTTTACAAATCGGCCATCTGCAGAAATACTCTCTTGAATGTTAAACCCAGAACTAGAATAATTAGCACCAATCTTAGAAATTATTCTAACACTTGTTACATCTGCTATTTCTTTTAAATCATTTAGTATTGAATAAATTTTTGTTATATATAGTGGTTCGCCAATATCCATTTTGTTTGCAAATTCATTCTCAAGTGTTACTACTGCTTTTGCTAATGTCAACTCTTTATCATTTTCGGGGTTAGCAATAGCCTCAAACACAATTCCAAAATTGACTATTTTTGCATCAAATATATCAATTGTATCATTAATCATTTTTTTCTGTATAAGCCAAGATTTTAAATTTTTCTTAATTATTTCATTTGTTTGCACCAATGTGCCATCAGCATTTTCAGATATTAGATAAAGGTTTAAATTTCTTTTAAATGAATCATGGTCCTGCATAATTTTTGCTCTTTTAATAGAACCAAATTGTGGAGACATTGAATATATTGTACTAATATAATCCCTGACTGTAACTGCTCTATCTTGACTAGCAAAAAAGTCCAAAGCTGACTGCCTAAATTCTTCTATGCTTGGTGTTGTTGCGCTCCCAATAATTGGGTCTTCATTTGTTATCTCAAGTGAGTTAATTACAGAATTTCTAGTTGGTAGTTCTAAAGAATTTTCATTAACAAAAATAACTATCGGAGATATGACTTTATTGATAGAATTTGCGCGAGCATTCACAACAATATTTGTATTCACTCTGTAAATTATATTCAAATATGTATTTGATGGAGCAATACCAAATTTATCATTGTTGTTAAGTTTATTTGGATCAATGTAGCTATTTGGAATATAATTTTTCCCATGTACTTCCAGCACTACAGCGCTTGGATCAACTATTGTTTCATCACTTAATAGTGTTTCTGAGCCGTGACCAAATCTTAAAAATATATTTGTACCATCACGCTCTACTATAAATCTTCTAGCCGCAACGTATGGTTTTAAAATAGAAGCGACATTATCATTGCGAAAATTGACATTAGCCAACGGTCTATAGATAATATTTTGTGATAAATTATCAACTTCAAAATATTCATGGCCTTCAGAATCAAACACTGAAACTATCTCAGCTGCATCATTGCGATCTAGTTGTATTCTCAGAAATTTTCTAAAGTTCCCAACTGGTTCTACTTGGCTGTATAGCTGGCCTGAAATTATTGTTCCATGTGCTCTAATTGCATAATGTGTTGGAAATCCTGTCGAGGAATCCACACGCGCAACAACCACTTGATTATTTGAGTTTGCGAAACTAACATCACTGTTTAGCATGAAACTAATGCCAAAATTTGAAGAAAATATACTGCCTTTCTTGACAATTGGAGCGTATCTAATGTCTGGTCCTAGACCAGTTGAATTAGCTGGAACAACAACAAATAAAGTTAAAATACCATGAGATGATGTTCTAGTTTTGAATTTAAAGCCAAGCTGCTTGGCCATTTTAACAACGTTTCCATATTCATTCGCTGTTACCATAAAACTTTCATTGGCTTGATAATCTAAATAAAATGACAAAATGTCACCAATATAGGCAACAGTATCAAGCATTAATGATCCAAACCCAACATCACTAAAATCGCGATATGTATCCTCATAATATCTTCTAGCATGCTCTACTAAAGCTGCCTTTATAGTATCAAAATCTCGTGAGGTATATTTAATTGGAACATTCTTAATTGTCATAACTCAAAAATTCCTCAAATTAAGTATCTACAAACTCAATATCCAAAACATCAAAACTGCTCAATGGTACAATTTTATAAAAGATCTTAATATGTATATAGTTTCCTTCAATCGCTAAATTGGTATCACTAGAATCAATAAATAAATCTTGTATTTCTATGTATGGCAGATATTTACCAACCTGTTCATGTATTTTTGATGAAATATTTGATCTTGTTTTTTGTGTATTTGCTTCAAATAAATATTTTTTAAGCCCAACACCAAATTCTGGCATCATCACTCTTTCGCCAGGAATAGTTAGAACCAACATCTTAAAATTTTGGCGCACTAAATCTTTATAATTATCAATATTTATATACCCACCAGCTGAATCATATCCTAGTGGTAATTTTGGTGTTAACCCATCCATTTTTGAAAACTACATTCCTTCTGGCTTATAATCATACGAATCTGAACAATTTACTGCTTCCAACAAATTTCGTATGGTCTTTTCTGTTTCAAAGAAAATATTTTTACCAAACAACAATTTACCATCCCGCTCAATATTTTCTATGTTTTCCATAAAATAAATAGAAACCAATTCCAAAAACCGTTGTACTGGAAACATATATCCGAAATATAATTTATAAATATCAGAATTTATGAACTCGTTCCTAATTGTACTAAAAGCCGGCGTTAAACTAGTATTTGGGTCTAACACGTTAAAACTAATTGGTATTTCTTCTTCAAAGTTGGCCAAAGGAATCATGAAAATACGAGAATTAATATTGTCCCCAGCCCCAGCATACTCTAGCTTTAAAAAAGTTCGTTCTGTATTGTAATCATGTCTAAAACGTTGTGTCGCACCAAGTTCTCTATAAATAAGATCATCTTTAGACGGTATATAAACTATTCTATATCCAAATTTCCAACTTGAAAAATGGCTTTGAAGTCTTCCAGTTGACATATTATGTGTATCTCGTAATTTAGAAAGATAAAATAACCATTCCTCTTTATTCACAATGTTTGTTAGTCTTTCATCACGATCACCCAAATTCAAATAATTGCCTGGTTTATCAATGATTCTAAAATATCTCTCTATTATAAATCCACCAGTATTATATTCTTCAAGATTTAAAAAATCAGCCTCTGGTGGTGTTCCGGAACTCAAAGATGGTAATTTATAAACATTTCTAATAGGTAATCCCTTTAAAAACAATTCATGTATTGTATCAGAGCCCAACAAACCACTAGAAGCCAGCAAGTCTTCCAAAAGGACTTTAATATTATCAAATTCCTTTTTAAACACAGCTTCAAAGCTTATTTGCTCGTCAAGCATTACATCGGCATCTTCGGAATCTACATCAATATCTTCTGACGCACCTTCGGTAGCTAGATCAAAGTCCGCAAAAAACAAAACTTCTTCTAAAAATTTAAAAATCTCACTAGGTTCTCCATTGTCCAAAAATCTTGGCAGTTCATTTTCAAATCTTTTCAGAAAATACTCAAACAATAACACATTGCTTTGATCGGATTCTAATCTTGTTTCAGATAAAATAAATGAAGTTTTTAAAAAATAATCAACGAGCTTAACTCTTAATAACAACAAAGCCATTTGTTCAGTTGTGACTCGTTTAAATAACTCACCATAACCTTCATCGGATCTCAAAGAATATTCTTTATAATTTATTTTAATTGCCAACTCTGCACAAGACTGTTTTTCAACATCTGATAAATCATCAGAATCCAATAAACATAAAAGTCTTGAAAAATCAATAATATCTTTATTTTCAAAAATCCATTTTAAGAGCTTGATGTTTGGTGGAATTACCAATTTAACTGCATTGCCTTGCTGGTCATCTACCGATCTTTCAAATAATTTAGAAGAAGCTATAGATGTAAACAATTTTTTAATAATATTAATATTAATTTTTTCAAAAACGTCTATCATTGAAAATTTAAATGCACTCGCATCTAGGCCAAAGCCTAATCTCTCATAAGCACTTTCAAATCCGCTCTCAACTGAAGATAGTAACAGTGAAATTTGCGGCAAGCGCGTAGTGCTAAAATCTATATTACGATCACCAGTCCACCCAGGACCACTTAAAACCTCATTTAAATCTTTACCTAAAATCTCTAAAGCGCTACTTGTTCTATTAGTTTCAACTAACCTAAATCCACCATTGGCATTAAACAATTGCATCTTTAAAGAAAAATTATCTATTAATTCATAATCCCCAGTTGATCTTACGTCATATGTAATAGAATTAAAACCCACTGGTAAAACCAATAAAAACCTGCTTAAACCAACAGTGCTTGCCTCAGCAATATCTTTTATTATATCTTGATTTGATAATAAATTTCTGATTTCTGGCAAAAAGTGTTCTCTGGGCAAAGATAACCTATCCGAAAAAGCCGAATCGGCATTTAAAAAAGGTGACATAAATTTAAGAGAATTCAAAACAAAAACGTTTTCTTCAGACGCTTTGTCAACAAATTCTTGTAATTCAAAATCAAATATTTTTTTTATGCTTTGTAACGATGGTTTTATTACATTATCGATCGCATATTCTATTGGAGGGGTTAATCTTGGAATTAAACTGTTTTCACTGCCATCAACAGATAAAATTGGCGGAATAAATCCATTTAGAAAATCGCCACTCTCAAGTTTATCAAGGATATCTAAATAATCATCAATCTTTTTTTGGCGTCGTTTCTTATTTTTATCTAACAAATCTGAAATTACATTTGATGGTAAGCCTTTCTCTCTATATAATAATTCATCCCTTAGATCTCTTTCATCAGGCCCACATATATTATCAAGAATTGTTTCTTTTTGATCATTTAGTTGATCCATTAAATTTGGATCTAAAAAATTACCCAAACCAGTAAAAAGATCCCTTACTTTATCACGATCTTTAAATTTTGGCGCTATATTTGGATATTTGTTTTCAGTCAGCGCTTCAAGCATTCCAAACAACCTATCACTAGCAGTTCCATCAAATAAAGAAATTATTTCCCTTGGGTATAACAATGCTGATAAATCAGCAAACATTCCAGTCATTTCTTCTTCGTTTTCTTTTATATCATCTATAAAATTTGATGGAATCCCCAATGCTTGTTCTAAAAGAGAAGCTATGTCATTAAAAACATCATCAACATACTTAGAAATATCTTCACAAAACTCTTTAATTTCTTTAAATATAAGCCCCAATAACATACCAAGAGCTACTAATATAGCAGTTACCAATACTTGTTCTAAAATCTTTTTGATCCATGATAAAAAATCAATAGTTGGTAAATCATCTGGTAATTTTATTGTTGGTGGTTTAAAATCTAAAGAAAACTTAGGTAATTTAGGAAACTTAGGTAATTTAGGATCAAAATCAAAATCTAGTTTCGACGGAAAAGCCAAACTGCCTTTAGGGGCAACAAATCCCAAACACCATAAAATCAGCCCTATTAAAGTTTTCAAATCTGCACGATTTAATACTAATTTGTATAAATTCTCAACACTTGATACAAATTCTGCCGTAGTCTCTGCAGACATAATTTTTCCAAGGATTGGATCATTTACTAACTCAGCGCGAGTAGAATTATATTCTGTATATAATTCCTTTACTTCCTTAGTTAAAGATTTATCTTCTGTTAATTTTTCAAATTCATTTTTTATTATTGGTTGATTCGCTGCAGCCTTAATAAGATTTTTAATTTCATCTTTGGTGCCCAAAAAGCCAAATGTTTTACCACGTAACCTATTAGCCAAGTCTAAAGCTTTATCCACATAATGTTTTTGTCCAAGAATTGGTTCAAATAATTTTGCGTTTTCTCCCAAAAAGTTTAAAAACTCTGTTTGATACTTTTCAAGAAATGTTATTGGATTATATTTATCAGCAGTTTCAAGTATTTCCGCAATTCGGAAAATATATGCCATTGTGGACTTTGAGTCTATTGGGGATGTTTTAACAAAATCAGAAAAGCCAATATTTAGTTCAATTGATTCTGTCAATTCTTCTTCGTGCAACTCAGCATACTTCAGTCTAAAATCTTCACCAAACCCTAATGTGATATTATCTTCTTTTTCCTGTCGCAAACTCTTATAATTTGTAATCAAAAATTTTGATAATGTCGGAACGAATTTTTTCAATAACACTGCTTCATTGTTGTATCTGGTTTGGAGGGAAGAATGAATGGCATACTCATTAGCAAATTTCAAAAAAAAGCCCACCAGTTCATCAATGCTTTTTTCAATCTGGTTGCTATTAATTGAAATTATATATCCTATATTTTCTCTACTCGCCGGATCAAAATTCTCATTCGCTATTGTATCATCCAACAACGACTCATTTGAAATACCTATCAAAAAAGACAATTTGCCAAATATTGGTCTACTACCAACATAATAATCAATATACCTAGCATAAAAATTCTTCAAATCATTTACGTTGGAGCTATTTGCCCTTTTATTAAAAAATTTTAAAAATCCTCTAATCCCGTTTTCTAGAGATAATTCCTTTAATGAATTTAATTCATTATCATTTGCAAATGATTCAACATCTGTCTCAACACGCATCCACCATTCACACAATTGCTTATTTAGCACTGGAACCATATTATCCGCACTCACCCAATCTTCAACAATAGCATCGCTATTTGGCGTGCAACGTTTGATAATTTCTTCTAGTTGTGAGTCAAGTTTCCGCTGAGATTCAAATTTGTTACAAGGCATAATATATAACCTTTAATTTACGTTGTTCCAACGACTATTGATGTAATCAATTCCAGCTGGTGATAAATAATTAAATCTAATCGCAGCAAAATTAAATTTATTTGAAACCAATGACATTTTTGTTTGTATTAATTGGTTTAAAATTGTTTTTGCGCCCATTGCTACAGTTTCAATAGATGGTGCCGTTGGGCCAACAGCTGTAATATGAGTATGCGCCATTATAATTGAGTTGTATTCTATTTGGGCTTGCAAAAATGTATCAACGATTCCAGCCAATTTATCAACTTGTTCAACAATTTTCTCAAGAGCTTTAACCAAATTGTCACCTTTGACCAATGGTTGAAGCATATCGCTTTTATTACCAGCCATTAGATCAATTCCAGCAATTGTTCGTATATCACCACCTTGTGAATTTTCTAAATCTGTGCCTGTGACCAATTTTATATTTTCGCGAGCAACTATCCTAATTCCATCCGCCTTTAAAGCTATTGCGGAACGAGTTTTTATATTTCCAATTTTCCCATCAGCTATCCCAAAGTTTTCATCAACATCTGTTTTTTGGCTAATATATATACGGGCAGCATCAGATTTAATATTTGGATCAACATAAATCCTTTCACCATTTTCATCTAATTGGGCAACTCTTGAGCCAAGTCTTCCAGCCACTAAATCAATTGATGCGCATTGCGTATCACCTCTGCCACCATATCCAGACATTTTATTAGCTGGTCTATCTCTACCAAGCACTATCCAAGCATTATTACTATTTGAAAAAATTTTTTCGCTTGGTGTCGAAATATATTCTGGAACTGGTTCCACAATTGTTGAGCCAGCAACCCCTTCTATTTTCCCATCATTATGATTGAACCGCTTACGATCAATTGATTTACGATCAACAGCTTTTTTAATCATACGTTTATGCCTTCTTTTTTATATTTTTCATAAAGTACACGTAACTTCTCCCCATAATAAAATCTCTTTTTGGTAAAATGTTTCCCGTTATATGTTTTATTTATTTCGCCATCACCATTATATAATCTAGCTGCTTCCGTAAAATCCAATGTTTTTAACGCTTTAATAATTGCTCCTCTACTTCTTTTTTGCATATATACAAAAAATGCTTTAATTTGTTGCTCTTCTGATTTTGCAAAATCTTCAAACATCTCTTTTGGGTTTGCATATCCATATATTGGATAATTGTACCCCATTATTTGTGCTATGCCAAAACTAGTTGAAACGTATGCTTGTAACTCATTAATAGAAATTGCAGCTTCTAGAGCTTTCCACTCATTATGTTGTGAGCCACAAGAAGAACCATGTTTATAGCCCAGTTCTTTCCATTTTGCTTTTGCGGTATTACCAGATTTATCGTACCAAGGAACCTTGGTGTAATCAAATCCTATTTTTTTAGCATAATTTTGCCCTGTAATAGTTGAGCCACAAAAAACATGCGGTTCAAATCTTATTTTGAGTTTACCATCATTGCAAAAAGCTGAACCACCACTTTCAATATCCAAAAAAGCCAAAGCTGCTTCTGGTTCTATTCCATTTTCTTCTGCTAACATAACTACCAGCCTTCTTCTGTCAGTTGGTGATAATTCTACACCCTCTGAATCATCTTCTCCAAGAAACCCTAACACACCTGCTGCTTTTTCTATTATCCCAGTAGCTACTTTTTTTATTTCAGCCACGGTCCCTGATGTTTCAGCTTCTCCAGTTGCAGATGGTTGAAATGTTGGAGTCATTCCACATGGACTTGGTAACGGATCTGTTTTTGTAAAATCTTGTGCCATTTTTAAAATCCTTTTGAGTATTTTAATCATGAATTTATTAATCTTTTGATTTCTGCATTAGAAAAATTAATAACCTCTTGTAAGGGAACATTAAACTGAATAGAATATTGCTTATATATTTGCATAACCTTATTGGAGTTAGGTCTACGTCCAATTATTGGGTCTGGATCAATTTTTATCCCAGCTGCTCGTTCACCTGCATCCTCACCTATTGTATAAACCCATCTTTGTGTATTTCTAACAGCAATATCAATATGTAAATGTGGAGAATCCGATTGAACATCAGTACATCCGACAAACCCTATTAATTGATTTTTTTCAACTTGTTGTCCTACCCGTACAACATGATTAGACATGTGCATATATCTATGTTTGGCCCAACCAGGAGTGTCTATCGCCACACATATTCCCCACCTTGGACCACTATATTTCGCAAAAAATGGATACAATGTTACATTTTCTGTCTCGTTTAAAGGCATAGTTATCACTGTAGGATACTTTTTTGTTTTCCTGGTGGCTGTACCAGATGTTGTTATTAAATTACCCTCCCTAATAAGTTTGTTAATGTTAGATGCTACGTATACTTCCCCAGCGCGGATCGCAAAAATAGGAGTACCATTTGCAGGAAACAAATCTAGACCAGCATGGTGCCTCTTCAGTCCAGCTTTTGTGCTGCGATATTGCCCAAAAGTAGCACCACCGGCATATTCACTATTGTTGGCATTGGCAAGTGGATACCCATCCCTCAATGGTTTATAAATTTGCCCAGGTATATCAGAAGCTTCACCCAATTGTGCATAATCTGGCATAGGATAAACAACACCCAATTCATTTGACATACACCCAAACCCACCTACCCCATAAGGTAAAAACGCATCCATTGAGCTTACTTTATTAGTACCACTCTTAATAATATTAGTAATCTTGGAAGCCATTTTGGATTCAATTGGCTTCAAATATATTGGACTACCAAACGACTCTTTATCCAAAAATTGAACTGCAACCAATTGTCCAGCTTCAGGTATTTCAGCATTTTCATCTTCTGCGACAAAAATTGGATACATATCAATAATAGATTGATCTGAATCAGAAGCAGAATCACCAATATTTTCAGGTATTGGAAAATATACATGAATCTCTGGAACACGTACCCTCAATTGTACCAATTTTGGTAATGTGTCAGAGTATTTGCTATAATAAGTGTGCAAATAATGACCAACTGGAGGCTCTTCTTTCCCGATAACTTGCAAAACAATTCCAAAAATTCTTTCACTTGTTTTTACTCTATGTTGATAAAAATCTCGTGACACCTTTTTCAACGATGTAAAGAGATTGTCGCTATAGTAATCATATGGAGCCATAGATTTTTCACTTGGAAATAATGGTCTAGCCATAGATGGTAATAAGCCAGCGCCAAATAACTTAAAAGACATTAACTCAAACCCTCTTTCGCATTTATAGTACTTGAGCCAATTAAATCAAAAATACTATCCTTATCCAAGTCTTCAAATCGACTATTCTTTTCACCCTTTTGTTTTATTGCTAAAACCTTAACCAATTGCTCGTTAGATCTTTGTAATGTTTCTACATACTTCGCTGCTATTTGTCCAGCTTCTTTTCTTCTTTCCCCCGTTTCATCATGTTCCATATATTCAATCAAATCTTCCAATAATTTGGAAGTCAAAGTTCTGTCAGATGTAATATTGCACAAAGCGGCTTCTAAAAGTTCCTCTGTTTTTCTTTTCCTATCCATTTTAAATACCTCCAAAGTAAATAGTTATAAAATGGATTTTATTAAAATTCTCCCCTATTCCATTTTGTTTTAAATATTTGATACTTAATTCTGAATTTATTAAGACTAGTTACGATTTGTTTTGTGGTAAGCCCTGTAAGTTCACGCAAATATAAATATATTGCTTTTTTGTTAAAGATTTCTATATTATCTGAGTTCTCAAAAAGAATCTTTATTGCTTCCAATACTTTTAAATCATTTATCCTGCTTAAATCATATTCCCAAATGCCTATCTCTTTCAATAAGAATTCCCAAAATTCTTTATATGCTCTATCCTTAAGGTAAGTTACATTGTTTTCTACCAAATAATTCTCAACTTCTTCAAATGGCACTTCCTTTCTAATTGTTTTTCCAACTTCCTTTGTTTTGTGTATGAACCAATTCTTTGTTATCACGCTAAAAAAAGTAAATGCTTTTGAATTTTTGCTTGAATCATACTTATCCAATACTGTTACCAACCATATTTTGCAATCATCTTTTAGTATTTCTATGTTTGGTAATTTGGTAAATCTAAAAGTGTGTACTATTTTATCAACCATTTCATCGAATACTGGCTGGATATACTCAATATATAGCTTTGTTCTTGTTTCTAAACTATTTGTATTTATATATTCTATAATTGCTAGTTCATGACACTTTGTAAAATAAAAATTTTGTTTTTTCTGTTTTGCTCTCCCCATATAGTTGGTTCCTTATTCATCTTGCGATGTATTTAATTCTTCTAAAACAATGTTTGGATTTATGTTGTGCAAATCTATAAAAACCTTGAGATCTTCTGTGAAATCTTGAGAATGTTTTAGCAAGTTGCTGATGATATTATCGAAGTGATATTGTTCCAAATTATGTACTTCTTCCACATGGGAATTATAATTCTCGACAAGTTTTAACAGTTCCTCAAGATTTCCAAATATCTTATTGTGCTCTTGAACGACCCTCTTGATATACCAAGCAAACACAAGATTAATTGCAACACTGCAACATAACAATAAAAACAAAATTATAGAAACTACAATCATTATAATCATGTTTTCAATCTCTTCATTTCTTCAATTGTTGTCTGAAGGTTATCTTTCGCATTTTCTATTGCATTCGATATTCTCTTACCTGCACTATTTTCATTTGTTATTATAAATGAATTGCCAATTTTCTTTTCCAATACTGAAAAACAGTTTTCACATGTTAATCCACTTGTATCAACGCTATGAAACAATTTAAAATCCATTTTACATACTGGACAAAAATACTCATAAAGCGGCATTATTTCTCCTTTGGAACAACAAATGTTGGCGGATTAATCACCATCAAGCCATCTTTAGTTATTACAAAATTAAAACTATTGAAAATTTCAGTAATATCAGTTTGTTCTAAAATGCATTTTTGCAAAGCCATCATAACAGCACCAACAGCTTGTGTACTTAGCTTGAAAATAGGAACGTCTTCTTCTTTATTCATTTGTTTCCTCGCTTTCTTGTTCTTCTACAGTAATTTGTGTGTCTTTGAGTTCCTTTAACCTTGTCTTCAATTTTTTATTTTCATCTCTCAGCTTGTTATACCTTGTGTTTAATTTATCATATTTGTCCTTTTGTTTTGTGTTCTCTAAAACCATTTTTTCATGATCAATAAGCATTTCCTGTTTTTCTCTAACTAAATTCTCATTATTCTTGCGCTCTTTCTTGAAAGACTCCATAAAGTTCTGTTGGGCTTTGTTTTTATCTAGCTCTAGCTTAATATCCTGCAATTCTTTGGAAAGCTTATCACATTGTTCACTTTTTTCGTCATACTTGCTTTGCAATTCATTATGCGCTTCAAGCGCAAATCTGTATTTTCTCGACATGTTAACCCCTTTCAATCAAATAGTAATTTTTTGTCTTTTTTGCTACTATTCTCAATATTCCATTCGTTATTATGACAATAGTTTTTACCACACTCTGGGCAATTGACGCATTGTTGTTTTACATCTTTAGAAACATATTCAAATTTGCAACCACATTCACAATTAATCTGAAATATTTTGCCCGATTTTATTATTTTCATATTAATCACCTTTTTCTAATCTATAACTATCTAAATCAAAATGCTGTGTAGAAAATTCAAATAACTCAGAATTTTCTAAAGCCAACATTTGATGTCTTAATTTTCGATATATATGAAATTTATCACCTGGTCTTAAAATTATTTTTTTTGCATTATTCAAATCATCACCTTCTGAGTAGGACAACAATATTCGTCCAGACTGCAAATAAAAAGTTTCATCTTTTAATATATGGTAATGCCATGAACATTTTTTATTGACATTAAAATACAATAACTTACCACAATATTCTTCATTATTAACAATCCACTTTTCATAGCCCCATCCTTTATTTATCATCTTTAAAAAACTCATTAGCATTCACCCCTTTATCGTCAATATAATAATCACCAGATGGTTTCCCCAAAATCAGCAAATTATATTTTGCTCCCCAATCATTCAGTTGTTTTTCCGTTAAAGAATAATACTGAGCGATCACAAATAATTGATTATTATCTCTGCTCATACCCCTAGCAGTATAATAAATAATTTTATGTCCTTGCTCATATAAATCATTAATTATATCAATTCTATTTTTATACGGCACGCATTTTGAATATTCTTCTCCTGCTAATTTACTACAAATAGTACCATCAATATCAATTACATATTTATTAATACCCATCTAAATTTATTTACCTATTATAAAAGAAGTAGAATAATTATTTATTTTTTCAAAAAATACAACTTTGTCTACATACTCAGACCCAATCACTTTCTTATTATAATAATCAGAACCAACCACTATAATGTTAGGCTTACATTCTTTTATTTTATTCTCCAACTCTACATTAGAATTATAACTAACTATTTTGTCAATATATTTAATCGAATTTAATGCAAATATTCGATCTTCCAAAATAAAAAATGGACGAGATTCACCTTTATCTTTTTTAATTTTTTCATCACTATCTAAACCAACAATTAATTTATTGCCTTTTTTTTTAGCAAATCTAAAAAGCTCAAAATGTCCACGATGCAAAACGTCAAAACAACCATTCGTCCAAACTACAACCATTACGCTACCCATTGTTTTTATAGTATTTAACAATCTTTTCAATTTCTACATCAAATATTCTTTTGGGCTGCCACCCCAAATTTTTAAGTTTATCACAATTTAAAGAATATCTCATATCTTGTCCATCTCTAACATAAGAGAAATCAATTAAATTTTTCCACTCTTTGTATTTTTCGCTAACAGAACCATTAAAAAAACAATTAATAATTTTTCTGACTGTATCAATATTTTTTTGTTCATAACCAGCTGACACATTAAAAATTTGATTTTGAATATTATTATCCAAAATACATAACACGGCTGCTACTGTGTCTTTAACATGTAACCAGTTTCTAATTGGCATACCTTTGTTATGAAGATAAGTGCGTGAACCGCGCTTAAGAGAATTTATAACTAAAGGTATTAATTTCTCTTCGTGTTGCCTTAAGCCATAATTGTTAGTTGGTCTAAATATAATATATGGTAGTCCATATGTACGCGCCCAAGCCAACATAAACATATCAGCAGATGCTTTTGATGCAGAATATGGATTACTTGGATTTAAAGTATCTGTTTCAAAATTTGATCCATCTATAATATCACCATAAACTTCATCTGTGCTAAATTGAAAAAATAAAGGCTTATTCCCAACCACACTTAATTTATTGCGTAAAATATCTAGAATATTTTTAACACCAACAATATTAGAATCTATAAATTTATTGCTATTTAGAATACTATTAGCAACATGAGATTCTGCAGCAACATTTATTATACAATCACAGTCAGGAATATATTCAATTTGCGCGATATCTTCCTTAACAAAATTGAAAGATTTGAATTTTTTAAATTTACCAATTAAAAATAAATTAGCAGCATATGTACAATTATCAATTCCATATACTTGCCACCCTCTTTTTAAAATAGCCTCTGTGAGATATCCACCAATAAACCCCAAGCAGCCAGTAATTACAACCTTTTTATTTTTTTTAATAATTAGCATACCATGGCTCATCTAAAATTTTATAGGCTTTTAACAATTCTTTAACCCCAAAATCTAAATCATATTTGCAAAAAAATCCTTTATTATAAATTTTGGTACTGTATACCTCATAATCTCTATGATCCGGATCAGTATTAATTTCAGCTTTTATAATCTCAAAATTAATATACTTTTTAAGTAATTGGGCTAATTGCAATTTATTCATATTTAATAAATCATTCCCAACATTATATATATTATTTTTACACACATCCCAATTATCTATTATATATTTAAAACTCCTACACGCATCTAAAATATGCAAATAATTACGCATATAATTGCATTCATATAACACAATTAAACGATCCTTATACGCCTTATATACAAAATTATTTACTAGTAAATCAGTACGCATTCTCGTCGAAACACCAAAAATAGTTGCCAACCTAAACGTCACAAAATTTTCTACCTGCCCATATATTTGCTCTGCCTCCACTTTTGTTTGGCCATATAATGAAATCGGGTTTAAAGGAGAATCTTCAGTAGTGTCTTTTTTGCTTTGACCATAGCCAGAATTTGTACAAGGATAAATAATGCATTGATCTTTTGATTTATTTTTAGCGATCCAAACATTGGCGTCTAAATTAACCTCAACAGCTTCTTTTTTATTTTTTTCACATAACGTATATCCAACTAATGCTGCCAATGGTAAAATAACATCAACCTTGGGCAATACCGAACTTAAGAGATTATAATTACGAACATCTCCCTTTATAAAACTAAAATTTTTGTGTTTAACATACCTCAACAAAGAAGTTTTATCATAAATTAATTTATCTAATACTATAATTTTATGATCATCAATTAAAAACGAAATTAATTCACTTCCTATATATCCTGCTCCGCCTGTGATTAAAATATTCATTATAGCTCCATAGGATTAATAACACTAACGCCCGGTTTTTGCACAACCTGCGTAGCACACCTATTTGCAAATATAATAGCCTCTTCAATATCATATGAAAAAACATATTTAAATGCTAATGCAGCTAAAAATGTATCACCAGCACCTGATAAATCTTTTATACTTACTGGTTTAACTGGAAAAAATTTATCTTTATACATGCAACCTCTTTCGCTTAAAGTAATAATTAATTTTTCTTTGTATAGCTTTTCATTATCTTTTAAAAAATCTTTTGAATTTAAAAATTCCTTTTCATTGATTTTCAGAAATGTACATTTATTAGCCCATTTATCAATTCGCTTCTTAGTATCCAAAAAGACAACATTGTGCCTTTCACAAATATATTCAATATCTTCTGCAGTTAAAAATCCTTTATTATAATCAGAAATAATGATTGCTTTATATTTTTTAAAATAAATTTTTTCTAATAATTCTAAATTAATTCTATTAACACCATCATCACCAATATCCACTCTCAAAAACAAATGATTGGTTTTTTGATCAAGATATCTTTTTTTTATAACTTCCTCTGAATTGCAGATCAAATCAATATCGGCATGCAAAACAGATAAATTGGCATACACATTACCACACATACCCAAATTCTTACTTTCTTTTAAAGAAATAAATATAGGAACTGGCGCTTCTGGTGCTAAGCGATAACTATTCCCATACACATACACATCTTCACATATATCACCAATAACTAAAATATCAGATTTCACCAACTAATCTCCCAATCTTTAAATTTTTCCGCCAAACAATCAATCTTATAATCTTTTCTTCCACCAATTGATTCCTGTATTTTATTTTTTGCTGTATTTCTAATTCCATTTAATCCATGAGTTAATTCTAAATTATTATCACCATTGATGCCCTTTCGATAATTTGATTCATTGTACCAAATATGCAAATTCATTTGTGCCAATACTACTATTGCACGAATAACCTTAGCACTTAATTCAAAATTGAGATCTTCATTTATTATTAATTGTATATCATAAACGATATCATCAATTTCTTTTCTATATTCTTCTTTGTGTTCTACTATAAAAACTTCTTTAAGCTGAATTATTGAAAGCCTATCAATTAATTCCGCCAAAGTTGGCAAATATTTACGCTTCATATGTATAATATCCTATTTTTAATATCTTCATAAATGTATTTTAAACCCAAATCAAAATCAACCATTGGCTTCCAGTTTAATTCTTTTTGGACTCTTGAACAGTCACATACTTGATTCCAAATTAATGTTTTGTGTGATAAATCAAATTCTATATCAATTTTTTTTCCAGAAATATCAATAATCTTTTTAGCTATATCAACAATTTTATATTTTTCTTGTGTGCCAACATTATATGGACCTACAAATTGTTGATTTTGCATTTCCTCTATCATTAACTGAGTGCAATTTATAGCATCACTTATAAAACAATAAGTTCTAGTTTCCTCGCCAGTACCTAAAATTTTAAATGGTATTTCTGGATACTTAATAGATCTATATGTGAAAACTGGAATTACAGATCCTTTATCAAGATTAAAATTTTGCCCAGGCCCATATATTCCTATATAACGCGCAATTGCAACATTAATATCGTTTTTTTCTTGAATTAAAAATTCTAATTTTTTTTCAAATATTAATTTTGCCCAACCATATGATAAACATGGATTAGCCGGGTATGCGCGCTCTTCCGAAATAATATTTACCCTTTCCATTTGTAATTCGTGTGGATATATATGTGCCGAACTAGCATAGAAAAAATATTTAACACCTTCTTCTTCTAATAACGCATTTAATATATTCGAATCAATCAGCAAATTATTTGTAAACACTTCATATGGATTAAATAAATAATAATTTATACCACCTACCTTAGAGGCTAAATGTATAACAATATTAATATCTTTACAGATACTCTTGCAAAAATCCAAACTCCTTAAATCACCAATTATAATCTTGGCATTTTGATTCCCAGCAATATCTTTTAATTTTCCACGTTCTAAATTATCAACCAATCGCAATTTACATCCAAAAGATGATAATTTTTTTGATAAAAAAGACCCAATAAACCCGGCTGCTCCAGTAATTAATACATTTTTATTCGTCCAAAAATTCATATTTAATATTCCTAAAATCATCTTCGGTATAATTTCCGAAAAATCTCATATTAAAGTATGTTTCATTGACATGTCCAAATAAATATTTAAAACCATTTTGATTTAAAAAATTTCTAATTTGAATTGGTTCACATGCGCCATGGTAACACCCAAAAGTAGTTGTTTCTATATGCAAAAAAACTATTTTAGATAAAAACTCACCCATACTTTTTAAAATATCAAAATCTTTTCCTTGTGCATCAATTTTCAAAATTTCTATACTTTCAAAATTATGCCATGGCACAAATGCTAGAAGATACTGCATGCTTAATGTTGGCACTTCAATTATATTTTTAATTTTAATATTTAATTTTTCCGTTGGTTCAAACAAGCTAGAGCACCCCGTATTAACATCATCAGTCATATAAAATTTTTTAAAACATGGTTCTCCAACATTATCTATCGCGCAATTCAAAAATAAAAATCTATCTCCAATATTTTTAATATTATGACCATCTAATATTATTTGGTCATCCCACAAAGACAATACCATAAATCTATTAGGGTATGGGGATGTTCGTTTTATTAATTGTTGAATATTATCTGGATTTGGCTCAACCCCAATAACAAAAACATCATCAGAATTGGTTAACCAAATAGCAGAATTGGGGGCATCAATTGAAGTGCCAATATCTATACGCAACCTAGAAACATTTTCTGGCACCTTGAAAAAATTATTTTTATCCAAAATTGATAAAATTTTTGATTTTTCTAAAACTTTATCTACACACATAATATTTTTTGTACCATTCAATAGTTTCACTCAATCCATCTTTCAAAAGTGTACTAGGAATGTATCCTATCTCTTTCTGAAATTTTGACATATCATACACTCTTCTTTTTTGACCATCTGGTTTCGTCACATCCCATATTATTTTGCCACAAAAATTTGTCAATATACTTATTAATTCAATTAATTCTTTAATTGTTGTTTCAACACCTGTACCTAAATTTAATGGCCCAACGTTATTATAGTTTTCTGCAACTTTTGCCATTGCTAGCACAGCATCTTTAACATATAAAAACTCTCTAGAAGCGGCACCAGATCCCCAAACAACCACATCTGTATTTTCGTTAGCTGCATTAATAAATTTTCTAATCAACGCCGGAACAACATGTGAAGTTTCAAGGTTAAAATTATCATAACAACCATATAAATTAGCCGGCAATAAAATCGAAGAATTAAACCCATATTGCTCACGATATGCCCATCCCTGCAAAATTAAATTTTTCTTTGCCATAGAATAGGCGCGCGTATTTTTTTCTGGTAATCCAGACCAAAAATCATCTTCCAAGAATGGCGGAACGGCATTTTCTGGGTATCCACACCCAGCAGCTAAAGCAATTAATTTTTCAACTTCAAATTTATAAGCATATTCAAATATCAATGCACCCATCATGAGATTTTTATAGAAAAAATCAGCTGGGCGAGTGCTATTAGCATATATACCACCTACTTCACCGGCTAAATGAAATACAATATTGGGCCTAACACAAGCAAATAATCTTTCAACATCAGACTCGTTTGTAAGATCATATTCTCTGTGAGTTGGCCCATAATAGTCAACCTTATTATCTTTTAAATAATCTACCAAATTTTGGCCAACAAATCCAGTAGCCCCTGTTACCAAAACTAATTTATTTTTCCAAAAGTCTAAATTCATTCTTCTTCCTTAATAATGCACCAACTCATTTCATCACCATCATATTCAACTTCACCCATTTTTTCATAATTTTCCCGGCTATTTCCTACAATTCCAGTTAAATTATACCGAACATTATTAACTTGGCAAAATTGTTTAACTGCATTAACAACCCCTGGCCATTTAGTTTCGCTAAAATCATGCCCAGCCATAATTCTACCCTTCTTTATTTTTGGCCACCAAGCATTTAAATCATTGAATACTGAAGTATAATCATGTAGCGCATCTATATACACAAAATCGAAGCTCTCATCTTTAAAAATATTAGCAGCTGCTGGGCTAAATGCTTTTAGCATATAAACACGATTATTATATTCTTTCAATAGATCTACACATTGTTGATATACAGCTTCTGCGTTACTTAATTCTGCATTGTCAATCCATGGGTCTATTGCAATAACTTTCATTAATGTATGATCTAAAATATATTTACTAAAATAACCTGCTCTAGTGCCTACTTCTACCGCAAGCTTAAACTGGTTTGTATTTAAGCTTTTAACCAAAGCCCTTCTATTCAAAAAATCTAATTTCATGGTAAATATTCTTTCTTATACCATTTTATAGTCTTTTCTAATCCTAAAGACAAAGAAGTCATATTATTGTTAATTGTCCAACCAAATTTCTTTTTCGCTTTTGATATATCCAACACTTTTCTTTTAACCCCAACAAATTTATTTGTATTATACTTTATTTTTCCTTTAAACCCAGTTAAATGATAAATTTTATTGGCTAAATCCTTAATTGTTGTTTCAACTCCTGTTCCTATATTAATTAAATCACCATCATAAACACATGTCATTAATAACCCAACAATCTGATCCTCTACATATATTAATTCTCTCATTTGGGTACCATCGCCCCAAATTTCCACTTCCGACGCATTGAAATGTTTAGCATCACAAAATTTCTTAATTAGAGCCGAAACAACATGACTTTTATCTAAATCAAACTCGTCATTAGGCCCATACAAGGTAGCAAACACCACTGTTGTTCCTTTGAGCTTATATTGCTTCTTGTATGCCGCAATTCCTTTCTGCAACATGCATTTAGTTAAACCATATGATTCTACTGATGGGTGAAGTGGCCCTGTAAAATAATCCTCTTCTCTTAAAATTGCCAAATCACCCGGATAAGAACATGTACTGCCTATACCTACAAACCTGGCTTGCGGTTGAAATTTATTCCAACAATATAATGCATGAGTATGTATCAAATTATTTAAATGCATCTGGTCAGCTGGATATTTAAGCGGAAACTCTCCTGCTCCTTGAAAAGCAGCTGCGTGAAAAATTAAATCAAATTTACGCAATTTAAATAATTGACTAGCTTTTTCTAATATTGATAAATCATAATCACGCCCTGCTGCAACAACTTGCGCTCCATTCTTCTTCAAAAAAGGAACTAAATTTTTCCCCAAAAATCCAGTGCCACCAGTTACTAATATATTCTTGTTTTTAACATTATACATCAACACTCTTCCATTCTTTGTTTGATTTAATAATATCAATTAAAGAAGCCGCAGTATATTTAAAAGATTTTTTATATGCACTGTCTACCATCTTTTTAAAATCTGCATAATTATTTAAAATATATTCAATTTTATCTGGCAATTCATCAAACGTGTCAAAATAAACAAAATCTTCGCCAGGTGTAAAATAATGCTCTATCAGATTCCATGAATCTTTCTTCACTAGCAACAAACTTTTACAAAATGCTGCTTCGGCTGCTCTGCATTTATACTGAGGAACCATATATTTATGTATTAATCTGAAAGCTTCATTGCGCTCCCAATGTTTATAATTTTTGATATAATTAATATGTGAATACTCAAGCGGCAATATATTATAACAAATACTAATTCTAGTTTTTGCTATTAAATTTAATTTTTCCTTATGTGAAACATTATAATTTGTTAAATCTGCGTGTGACAGCAGGGACATTAATCTATAATTAAATCTCTTAATTGCAGACACAATTTTTTCATGATTCGAACTATGTATACCCCCAAAATAACAAACCTCTTTATCTTTTATAAAATCACTCGGTTTATGACTTGCATCAAATGGATGGAAAATATAGTTATACCTATTGTCATTTCTAATTTTTCTATGCCACCTAATAGTATATGGACATATAGTATAAATTTTATCAAAAAATTCTACCTGTTCAAAAGCATTTCTATTTAAATTATCACCCTTATTCATATATTCACATGGTGTCCATAAATTCAATAAAATTTTTTGTTTTTTGCCAGAAAATTTTTTTTTAAAACTTTTATTCTGAACAGAATCATAACCATAAAACAACACTCTATCAGAATTTAATTCTGAATACTGCTCCAATTTTAAATTTGCTGGCACTCCCTTACTATAGTCTCCTCCAAAATCAGATACAATTAACATTATCACAACCTCTCTATCTTTTGGCCCAAATCATACCATAATTAACTCGCCTATCTTTATTGCACTCTGCCTTAAGATTTAAACTTTCCCATGTCATAAATTTTTTAGGAATTGTTAAATACGGATCTCCTTTAGCTGAAAAGGTAAATCTATCTTTTCTAGATTCCGGAGTAAAATATCCTACTACACCAAATCTTTTATATCCTATTTTTTTAAGTCGCTGAACGGATTGCTCTGCAACATCATACAATTCTTCATGCCATTCAAAATTTATTATTTTAGGTTTTTTAGTTAAACCATTAAGCGCAATATATTCATATCCTTCAATATCTAATTTTATTAAATCTGGCATGCCATATTGATCAATAAGCACGTCTAAAGTAATTGATCGTATTTTAACCGGCTTGGACCAATTAGCTGATTTAGGTGATAAATTCACACTACCCTTATTAAATCTAGATATATTCATAAAATCTCTAGAAGCGGTAGAAATGCCATCTTGCGCCTTCTCGATATAAAAATCAATTAATTGATTATTTTTATCAGATACTAAATTATTAATCAAAATAACATTAGAGTATTTAACGCCATTATTTAAATTCCAATCATTAACTAAATCCGGATTAGCCTCAACGGCCAAAATCTTACAATTGTTAAAAAGGCCCAGCATCGCTTTAGAAAAATAGCCATGGTTAAAACCAATATCAAAAATTAACTTCACTCAATTATTCTCCACTCTTTTGGATAAAATTTAGGTCTATAATCAATTTCAAAGTGATTAGGATCATATTTTTTAGGCGCTAAAACCATTTTATTAGAATTTGAATTTAAAAACGCTGCCCACCAGCCAAAACTACTTATTGGTGATATAATATTATGATCACAATTTGTAATTAAAGAAAAATCTAACATAGCGTCATTTGATTCAGAAAAAATAAATTCTTCCCCGGCAAAATTATTTTTACACCAATTAATGTCACTAGTATTATCATTTTTTTTTGCTCTAGATCCACCGGTAAAAACCAAAAACTGAACTTTTTTATTATATTTTTTCTTAAAAAAGTGTATTGCTTTCCAATAATAAGAATGATAATAGCTAATTGAACTAAATTTATTTTTATCTTTACCATACATATTATTAATAGCACTAGAAACATTAGAATTATCAGTATTATCACCTCTCCTTATATGAATAGAAACTAATATATCTTTATTTAAATGTTGCTTGAGCGCTTTAATTTTCTCTTTTGCTAATTTAATAAATTTTAGATTAGGCGTCAATTCTTTCCTAATTTGCTCTTGATGTTTTTCAAAATACCAAGTACTTTGAAAAAATCCATGAATATTTGTCCAATCACACAAATCAAAAAAAGTTTCATCATACTTCATATAATCAGGTTCTCTATAATTATGATTAATTTTTTTTATTAATTTGTAATCAGTTACATCTAAAAAACCACATTCTAAATTAAAATTACCCAAAAGGCAACCTTGATTATGCCATGATTTATATTTGGGGTTTGGAATCATAACTTCATAATTTCGCTCTATACCCAATGATTTTAAAGCAGCATATTGAAAAAATTGATTGCCTAATCTTCCCAAACTACCTATTTCTAGAAAAGTAATCATTTGTTTTTATTTAAAAATTGTAAATTCAGTTAAATCTCTATAAGCCGGCTCTTCTGGTATATCTTCATTATGCTGTAAGATATTTTGCATTAAAGCTAACCCATGTGATGCTTGTTGCGGAGTCATATACATATTCCACCCCAACATTTTAATATCATCATCATGATACCTCACTCCTTCATTTCTGCCTTCATATCTAGCTACTCTAAACCAATGCGCAGCATCTTTGTCGTCTGTTAAAATCATGCCACCTTTCCCCAATTTAAGATGTTTTTTGATATGGAAGGATAGACACATAAAAGTACCTGATATATACATATTCGAAGTAAATCTTTTAGCTGCATCATAAATAGGATATGGTTTTAATTGATATATACCAGACCATGCTTGATCTTCAAAGTTTACTTTACCGCCAGCATGCATAATAGATTGTGGTACTGATAAATAAGTTCGTTTCGGAATAGTAACTTCGTCAACCTTTAAATAAACACAACATAAAAATAGCGCATTCGTACAACTATCTAATGATATTGCATACGACGCACCAGTATATATTGCAACTTCTTCTTCAAACATTTTAACAACATTATATGGATTATTTTTCATTTAACGCTAACTCCATAATATAATATTTCTCAATGAATCCCACACCTTTAAAAAGGTTTAAACTAGCTAAATTTTCTATTTTAACTTTTGCATATACTTTTATATCCCCAGCGCTTTCTAAAAACTCTTTTAGCATAAATTTACCAATTCCTTTGCTGTGATAATTTTTATCAACTGCTATTCTTATATCTCCACATATAGCCCCAACAAATCCTACTGGCTTTGCTTCATCCAAACAAATATAATAATTGTGCCCATGCTCTTTCATAAAACGAAAATGTTCTTCTTTCTCAATATAATTTTGTTCTATAAATCCGGATTTTATATCATTATCATTTCTTAAATGACGAATAAATTCCCAATATTTTTTACTATTTTTTACCAAACGCATTTTTTATACAAATATATACTAGGCTTCTTAAGCCAATATCCAGCCAAATAATCTCTACTATCTACCCACCCTTTAAGTTTCATGTATGGATTTAATGTACTGCCTATATCGATATAAGTGTTATTTTTAAATTTTTTAAACAATTCATATATCAAAAAATTACTTAATGACGCTGCAGAAAATAAAAAAACAGTGTTTTTTATGTCATTCGCTGAAACCCAATCCAACATCTTCTCTATAAGAGAATAATTAGTAACATGACAATTTTGCCCTACCCTAAAAACCTTCTCTACTTTAAAAGGAAGAAAATCTAATTTTGCCAATTTATTACACACTAAAACAATTGTCTTTTCGCGAAGTTCTGGAACCATAATATTAATAAATTTAGAATAATTCCCATTAATTAATAAATTAGACCATGTTAGATAATCACTCTCTTTTTCTTCCAATAAAGAAAATTGAAAATTAAAATCTTTTTCACCAACGCAACACCGACAAGAAATTCCTTTATAATAGTTTTCTTGTTGATGCTTAAAACATTCTATTAATTTTTTTCTATAAAATTGTTGCTCTTCTGGTATAAATTGTTTTAATTCTTCGTCTCCCCAATATCCATTATGATATGACTCCCTAACATAAGCCATCTTATTTTCAATTATAATTTTCCTATTTTGCATAATATATAATTCGCCATCTGAAAATCTACTAAAAGCAAAATTTTCATTTTTGCGAATTTTTTCCAAAAACAGAAAAAAATCTTGTTCAAAAGTAGTATTTTTTGTCAAAGCCATTTTTATATTATAGCATGTTTCTGCAAAATTGCAATAATCTTTTCTGAAGAATTCCCGTCACCATATGGACATAAAGCGCGCTTGGAGATTTTATAGTTACGATTACATTCTTCAAAAATTTTATATAATAAATCAGGAGACTTACACAAAACAGAAAATTTACCTAGACCTTCCACTCTTTCAGTAAATTTTCTACAAACTATTGTTTTTTTGCGTAAAAATGCTGCCTCTTCTTGTATGCCGCCTGAATCTGTTATTAACATCTTGCTAGCACTTAACATAGTTAAAAACTCTTTATATTTAATTGGTGGAACAACTTTGACTTTCTTGAAAATAGATCTATGTTTTATAACACTAGGATTCAAATGCAGTGGAATTATAAATTCCAAATTTTTATACAGATTGGCCAAATTTTCAATTTCATAAAACCATTTTGCTAAAATTTCATGATTTTCCCTTCTATGCATAGTAACAATAATTTGATTGTTGTAAGAAATATTATAATTTTTGATATTATCTAAAACAGTATTCCCAACTATATAATTTTTTCCAAAAACCAATTCCTTTTTTAAATTATTTTTTGAAATTTTTGTTGGACATAAATTTATATTCGAAATTCTTGAAATTGTTTGTCTATTAAACTCTTCCGGATAAGGATTAAAAATATCATAAGTTCTTAGCCCAGCTTCCAGGTGAATAATTTTAATTTTTCTATGAAATGAAGCTATAGCCATAGCTAACGCAGAAGTCGTGTCTCCTTGTATCATAGTTGAAGAAATTTCAGAAAATAATTTTTTATAACAAAATGGAGATGAAATTATAGAATCTAGCCTATTATCCAAATTTGGAATTTTTAAAGTAATGGTATCTTTAAAAAAGTCATCTAAATCGCAAAAATCGATTAAATCAACGTGCTGACCGGTATATACTAATTTAACCTTCTCGCTTAAACCATATTCAATTATTTTTTGTAATACTGGTTTAATTTTAATATATTCTGGTCTTGTTCCAAAGCTAATAAGCAACATTTCAGCCTAACTCAATATTGTTTATTGTTTCCCAACCATTTTTAATGGCATTAACTATACATTCAGTCCTTTGGGAAAAAAAATTATTAATACACACATCGTTATTGCAACTAGTTGCAACTTTATCTATTCCCAATTCATTACCTAAAATAGAACCATGCATATGAAAATTATCTTTAGGGTGTGGTGGACAATAGGTCTTAATATTACCATATTTTTGTGATAAATAAGAAAACTGTATGTCCTCGCCATTCTCCCAAGTAAATGGTTTTTCGCGCCATAAATAAGATAACCATTCCCTCTTAAAAAACCATGCATGGCCAACTAAATCTACTTGAATAATTTCTTCATTTTTTGTTGGCCAACCATGTCTGGTATGATTAATGTAATTCCAAGAATTTAAAACCACACCTGCAGAACCTAAAATCCCATTTACCTTACCAATTGTATTTGCGCAATTTTCAAACCACAATTTTCCTGGAATTGTATCATCATCAAATATAGCTATATACTTTGTATCTACCAATAGCGCAGCTGCAAAACGACCATAGAATTTCCAATTATAATTATTATCAAAATATTTATCAATATTTAATTGCCGCAAATCTAGATTTTTGTTGTCACTATGATAATTTTTCCAAACCCAAACCTCTTTTGGCTTTATAGTTTGCAATTTAATAGCATTGATTTGCTTAGTTAAGTTCTGTGGGCGTCTATATAAATTTAAAATAACTGTAATATCAATATCTTCATACATATTAATTTATCTCTTCAACAATTTCAACATGCTTCTTTCTCATTACATCAATAATTTCTAACCCACTCAACTTAATCCAATCTTCTGAACATGCTCCAACCAATTTATTAGCAATAACACTCACACCCATCATTTTTGCTTCACAGACCAACCTAGAACATGTTTCTGGTGTTTGTGGCAAAAACACCAAAGATTTATAAAGAGTTAATTCTTTCAAAAAATTATGATATGACAAATTTCCCACCAATTCATATTCTAAATTATTTTTCTTGCAATACTCAATAGCTCCCTGAGTATTTTTATGCCAAATATCTGATTTTAAAATTGCTACTTTATCAACTTTTTCATTGCTGTTTAAACTAGCAATATATCCCAAATCTTCAATAGACCATAAACTACCACCAAAATTCACAATATTATCTAATTTTAAATTTTTTTTAAAAATATCATAATGAAGTTTAGTCTGGCAAATTATCTTTTGTGCATTTTTATAAAAATCAAAATTTATAATATGTTCCTCGGGAGCTAAGAAATTTAGATATTTTGCCGGATTTCTATCTTTTAAGAATTTATAATCATGTTCAATGATAATATATTTTTTATTGCAAAGCAAGTATTTTATATTATTTTTTAAAGAAACAAAATTGCCAACAACAAATAAAGAATCTTTGTTTGAATTTATAAATTCCTCTGTAATTGAACTACAATTTCGTCTCTCTATCTCGTGACCACTTTCATTTAAAAGCTTTATCAAAACATCATTATAAACTTCTCCTCCACCATAAATTTGGTCTGTAAAAAAATCTGCTATGAAAATTACTTGCATTATACTTCTTTTATATCATCATTTAACATTGCTAACCAATTCACCAATTCTTCATCATCTGCATATTCACCAAATATCTCACTATATTTATTATAAATCTTTTCTTCTGAAAATTGTTCTCTTACATGCTCACCAAGTTTTCTTGCTTTTGCCTGAAATGAGCCATAATTTTTATACATACTTCTCAACTTCATCTTAAATGAAGCTGATTTTGTGTATGCCCACCTTGAACCTTCTTCTAAAACACCTGGCCAAATTGCTTCCTTCTGAATTGGTAATAAATCATAATCAACCTTGGCAAACATTGGTTTTGACTTAACATTACCATTTTTATCTTTAATTGGCATATTAAGAAAGTCTGTGTGGCCAGACCAATTATATGTAACAATAGGCAAATCATACGTTGCTGCCTCTAAAGCTGGAATGCAACTTCCTTCCCCAAAACTATTATTGATAAAAGCTTTTATCTGTTTGTGTGTATATAGGCCAGCTAATTCCTCTTCTGTTAAATAGCCATGCAGCAAATGAACTTTGCAACTTCTTTTCTTGTATTCGTTAAGAAGAGTTTTAAGCCTTCTCTCTGTATGATAACGATCAACTATAGAATTATTTACCAAATTGATTTTAAGAACAAGGCCTATATTATCAAAATCATAAAATTCTTCAATAAACCATTTTACTGTATTTTCTATATTTTTTCTAATCGCACCAAGTTGAGACACCATTAAGAAATTAAAATCACAACCAAAATCCATATTTAATTCTTTAGGCTCAATAGGTTTTGATGGAAAATGAACAACTTCAATAGGAACTTGAATTTTATAATCATTGAATACTTGACCAGTTTGTTTGTTTTGCGCTTGAAATGTGGATTCCAATAACACGTTCTTTGTAAATTCAGAATGAACAATGATTTTATCCATTAAATTGCATTTCTCAACCCAACTTGGCGGAATTCTTGTTGTTTCACATCCAGCTGTAACTCCAATATTAACAGAAGCAACCTTCTGAAATTCATTTGGAATCGTATTTTGAATTGAAATATCAATAAACAATTTGCCACCATTTGCAGCAGCAGTTTGCTCAGTTTTCGAAACAAGGCTATCAATTAACTTTCTTTCGGAAGTATCTTCAAACATCCAAGAGGTATTGCCCCACTTAATTGGCATAATATACAAATCAAATTTATCTCTTTCAGACAACAAAGCACGCAAAATTACTCTTGCGTCTTCGCCATAACCTGAAGTTGAATAGATCGGCGCACGCAGCAATACTTTTTTCATCACAACTCCTATTTCAAAGACTTATCAGTTCCCAAGGCTTATAGTTCTTTCTAGTATCCCAACTTCCATTTTCTTCAATGACCCTATCAATCAAATCAACCCATGTTTGTTTCCATGTTTCATGATCATATTTAGCAGTTACATATTCTTTTCCAAGCTTCCCAATGTTTTGTCTTTTCTCTATTGTCATATCGTATATTTTCTTCATTGCTTCCAAAACATCTTCTTTGCAAATCCTATCTTCGAAAATATATGGAACATCTTGTGAGCCCGCAACTGTTATTGAAACTGGTTTGATTCCAACTCCAAAAAAGTTCTTACCATCAGTTATTTGTTCTTGTATCCCGCCAGTCATTGTACAAATAGCTGGAACTTCTGAGGCTAAGCTCTCAATTAGATTCAATCCCCATCCTTCGGCGTCACTAAGCAAAAGTGTACAATCTGCAATATTATACATCATAGCAACGTATTCAACTGGAACCTTTTGGTTGGATATCATGACTCTTCCGTCATCCAAGCCAAGGTCTTCTAAAATTCTCATTATATTTGGGCCATTCGGATCTTTGGGATCAGTATGGCACAACAACAAAGAATTTTCATAACCTGGTGTTTCTACAAACTCTTTGAACCAGAAAATAGTTGACCCAAGATGTTTTCTTCTTGCGTTCCTGGAATTAAAGAAAAAAACAAACTTATTGGCGTTGTGTTTGCCAAGTGTTTCAGACTTAAATTTATCAACAACTTCTTTTGGGTATCTTTTAAACATTCCAAAATCCACAGAATGTGGAATTCTAGATACATCCATTTCTGGAACAACCGCTTTAACAACATCGTAAGTAACCTTTGAAACACATGCTAAATGAGTATTGCTCAAATATGCTGGTCTATTAAACATAGGCGGCGGGTAATTATCCCAAATGGTGTACCATACAACTGGAATCAATGGTAGTATTTCATCTATCATTTGATGAAGTTCTTGATAAAATCTTGGATCAGACATATACCAAAGCAAATCTGGCCTAAATTGCCTTACTATCTTTCTAATTACTTCAGGTGTGCCATAGCCATCAACTGGAACGACAATAAGATCATCACCCCATCGCTCTGTCTTGACTGGGTTATAATCTGTGTGTTTAATCGCACCTCCAAGACACAAAAAAGAAAACCTGCCAGTATTCAACAAGGCATATACGAATTCTTTTGTTTGGTGTGCAACTCCCGAAGTGCTAAAAACATGGTCTGAAATAACTAATATTTTCTTCTTTTCCATTAAGAGCCTCTTTTTGAATAATTTATTAAAAACAACAATTTGAACGAATTTTTCCAAAAAGCAAAAACATTACAAACTTCCGCTAAGTTCGAATTCTTTTATCATGACATCTCTTATTAGATCTAAATAAGAAACAGTTTCATCTATTTCAACTGATTTAAGACGAGCTATTTTTTGGATTTTTTCTTTCCAGGAAGAAGGAACTAGTAGATTTATTTGAACTTTTTTATAATCACTCATTATGATCTCAACATATATTAGTCTATTGTTCTATATATATAGTTTGAGATATCACAAAAAGGAGATTATTTGCATTCTTTTTTGAAAAATTCGCAGTATTTGCAACTAAGTCTATTTTTAAAGTGTTTATTGTTTGAAATATTAAACAACATGGTATCCAATAATTTCAATGCATTATCTATCTTCTTTGATCCACTAGTGACCCTAACTATTTCAACCTTTTTGTTCTTCTTTGCTGTTCTCTTTAGCAATATGAAATATGTTTCAATATCTTTCAGATCAATTTTCATCAATAATGACAAAAAATACTTATAATATGTCAATTGGTAGTTAGTCATTGGATCAGATTTTTTCTTGCTATCCCACCCCCAAGATGTTGTTTTGTAATCTATTATATGATATTTATTGTCATCAGTCTTTAAAACCAAGTCAATAAAGCCTTTAAATTTTATATTTTCATTTATGTCTTCATATAAAAGGGTTTCTGTACTAACAACTTCAAAATTACCAAAATATTTCTCTAATTCTGGCAAGACTTCTGGAATTATTCCACTGGCCTGGGAGGAAAATTCTTCAACTGAAGATTGTTCTATTTGAATATCATTATCTAACTCTTTTAAATATTTGTTAAATACTTCTTCAAAAGACAAAATTTTGTTTTCTTTAAGTAGTGCCTCACAGGATTCATGCATTGCAGAACCAAAAGCAGTATAAATATTGCCTGTGAAGCCCTTCATTCCATCTAGATATTGCAATTTATGCTTATAAGAACATTCTTTCCAAATCTTTATTTCTGAAAAGCTAACATGCATATCAATCATCCTTTATTGTATATTCAGTTTTAATATCACCATTCAAATTTTGTTTATTTCTATTTTTCTTTTTTGCTCTCCGTTTTTCAACTTGGGCATTATCAACTTGGGCATTATCAACTTGGGCATTATCAACTTGGGCATTATCAACTTGGGCATTATCAACTTGGGCATTATCAACTTGGGCAT